>Ga0207652_10001466_pt1 | contig 20873 bp, 15 predicted proteins | sample KBSC63BmetaG_FD_184334 | JGI IMG/M metagenome (GOLD analysis project Ga0207652, IMG submission 184334) | Corn rhizosphere microbial communities from Kellogg Biological Station, Michigan, USA - KBS C6-3B metaG (SPAdes) (version 2) | ecosystem: Host-associated > Plants > Roots > Rhizosphere ... | reverse complement strand
CGATGATTCTGTGGCGTCAGCCTCCGAACGAGACGGCCTCGTGTCGCTCGCCGGCAACGCGCGCGTGTTCGGGTTCAGCGAGTTGAATGAGGGGTCGCATCAATTCCCCTACATCGTGCGCCGAACGGTGCTTGCTCTCGCGGAAGGCGGACGCGCGCGCGGACTCGCGATTCAAGCGCCGATGCCCGAGGCGATGGAAATCGACCGATACGTTCGCGGTGGTTCAGGGGACCCGGTCAGGCTGCTGCGCACTTTAGGCAACTGGCGCTGGGAGACTCGCGAGATGCGCGCGCTGGTCGAAGCGATGCGCGAGTGGAACCACGGTAAACCAGCGGCGCAGCAAGTTGGTTTCTACGGCTTCGAGATTCCGACCGCCGAGCATGCGGTTCACGTGATCACGACGCTGCCCGACTCGGTCGTTGGCGCACCGCTCAAAGCCTGGCTTACTCGCCAATACTCTTGCGTCGCGATCAATGAAGGAGCGCATTGGGGACTCGAGGGGCGCACGGCGGATAGCGCCTACTGGAATGCGTGCGGTCCGGCGACGACCAAAGCGCTCGACAGCGTGACCGCACTGCGACGACGAGTGTCGTCGCCGGCGGCTGCGGCCGAGGTCGCGTTCGCCGAAGACATGGCAAAGCTGGTTCAGCATCATGTGCGCGTGGGGCTGCGTCATCTCAAGCGCGAAGAGCTCAACGCGGAGCACGTGTTGTATCTCGCCGACCAGCTCGGTCCGGACGGGATGTTGGTTCTTTGGGGCGGCGACGTCGAGATGGGACGTCTCACGCTCGAGAAGACCACCGTTCAGACCGCCGTTCCTCTCGGCGAACGCTTGGGCGATCGCTATCGCGCGGTCGCATTCACGTTCGGAACAGGGGTGTTGAGGACGCGACCATTGGCGTCCCGCAGCGGTGCGGGTGGTGGTGGCGCGCCCGGACTGGCCGACGTGCCGATTCAACCGCCGCTCCAGAATTCGTTCGAGGAAGTGTTCGATCGCGCCGCGCCCGCGGCGTACTGGCTCGACATGCGCTCACTTCCGAAAGACGCAGCGGGCGTGTGGCTCGGCGGTCCCAGGACGATGCGCTTCATCACCGAGTATTACTCCGCGGCGTTGGCGGAATCGTTTACGACGCCGGTCGAGTTTCCGAAGTACTTCGATGCGGTCGTGTTCGCCAAGCACGTGACGCCGGCGAGACAGTAGCGTTCGGCAGGCATTAAGAATCTCTGAAGCAGCGCGGCGTCTTTTGCGCGCGCGTACAGAAATTGCCAACGCTGGGTCGGCCAACACCAAGCTGCACGGATTCAACCGTATCGGAGGGTGTATGTCGACTCGCGGTTTCTCGCAGATCGCGATCCTGGGTGCTTGCGCGCTCTGGGCCGCGTGTTCCAAAGGTGCCAACAAAGCTGACTCCGCTGCCGGCGTAGACACGTCAGCAGCGGCCGCGGCCACGCCGCCACCGGCTGCGGCGCCTGCTCAACTTCAGGACGCGAACATCTACGCATTGCTCGACGAAGCAAACGCGGGTGACAGCGCGAGCGGTGCCATTGCGGCCACGAAGGGCACGAGCCCGCAGGTGAAGGAGTTCGCGCACACGATGATGCGGGACCATCATGCGCTCCGAAAAGCGGGCGACGATCTCGCCAAGAAGAACAACGTGACGCCGGCGCCGCCGTCGGGTGACACGCTCGTCTCGGCGACCCAGAAGTTCAACGACAGTCTCAATGCGCTGCCCAAGGGAGCGGCATGGGACAAGGCGTACATCGATCATGAAGTCGCGGCGCACCAGGCGGTGCAGGCGCTGCTCATGACGGCGCAGACGGCGGCGCAGGACACTACGCTGAAGGCGCTGATCATCAAAGCACAGCCCACGATCGATGCGCACCTGAAGAAGGCGCAGGACATTCAGGGCAAGATGAGCACGACGGCAATGACGCCAGCCGCGGGCGGCGACACCGGAGCGGCCATGGCCTCGCACAAGAAGTCTGCCGGCAAAAAGAAGTAACCATCGGCCCGCTCTTTGATCATGAATGCCCGGGTGGACACCCGGGCATTCGTTTTTCAGAGACTCATCCGCGCCGCGCGCGCCGGCGCTCCGCTGCTTCTTGTGCTTCTTGTCGGAGCGATGACTTTTTCCGCATGTCGCGGCCGCGACCGACAGGGCCGACCCCCGATCGCGCAGAACCCGGCGACGCAGAATCCTGCGACCGGCACAGTCGAGGCTGGAGGCGAGGTTGCCGCGCGAGACACGACGCCGGTTGCGGCCGCACCCGCGACACCGGACACATCGACAGCAGGCGACAACGCGGTGTGGATCACCGACGGGAATGCGCTGGCGATGCTCACGGCGATGAACAATCGCCAGATCGCCATCGCGGACGTCGAGCTCGAGGCTTGGCACAGCGATACCGTGCGCGCGTTGGCGGCGTCGATCGCGCATGACAACGCAGGTCTTCAGCACTCGGTCGATTCACTGGCACCGCGTCTCAAGCTTGCGCCAGTGATGTCGGCGTTGGGCCAACGCATCGATAGCGAGTTTCAATCGCGGATCGATTCACTCAGGTATTGGCGAGGCCCGGGCCGCTTCGAGCGAGCGTACGTACACCAGCAAGTCCTCGCCAGCCAGGCGTTCACATCGTACGCCAACCAACTCACGGGTGCGACACGCGCTCCCGAGGTGCAAGCGCTCATGCAAGCGGCGGCGGCGCGTGGGGCAACGCAGGTGTCTCACGCGCAGGCGGTCGAGGCGATGCTCGTGGTCACCGACTCGCTCAAAGCCGCGGCACTCGCCGATTCGCTCCGGCAGGCCGAAGAGCGAGCGGCGGCGCGGGCCGCGCGCCGCCGCCGCTCCCCGAATCCTTGAGCAAACTCAAATCTATCGAACGACGACCGTGCCCTGCATGCCTGGGTGCAGGTGGCAGTTGTACACGTACGTGCCGGCGGTGTTGAATGTCACCGTCACCGACGCGTTGCTCTTGTCGCCGATGTTCGACGGTGCACCCTGCGTATTGTCGAAGAAGACATTGTGAGCGATCGAGCCGAAGGCGAACGTCACCGAGCTGCCGACTGCAACGGTGAGATTGTTCGGCGTGAACTGCAGCGAAGGCGTTGCCTGAACAGTCGGCTGACCTCCGGGCTGCGGTTCCGTCGAGCCGCTGCTGCCGCCACAAGCGGCGAGAAGCGCGATGCCAAAAGTCGCGAGGAGACGTGGGGTGCGAAGCGAATAAACGTGCATTTGAATTATTGAATTGAGTGTGAGTGCGCGCTACGAGCTCGGTCGGCGGCGCGATGCAGAAGGTGCGAATCGAGTCGAGAAGTTCCCGTCGCGCGATGTGGCACCGAACCGCGCCGGCCCGCTGGGTACCCATGACTTCAGCTGCGGTCCGGCGCCGTCCCGCTCGCCACCCGTGCGAGCCGGATCGCCACGGCTGGTTCCCCGAAACTCGATGTCCGGCGGCGATGATCCTCGGCGTCGTCTAAGTCGGAGACTCGGTCTGAAACCGATTCGGCGATATAACGTTTGATATATCGCGGCTGGCTTGATCCCGCCCAGAACGCCTCGATTCAGGCCGAAGGCATAGATCATTCGCAAGCAAGTAACTACTTGCATTCATGTCCGGTCGTACTTAGCCTTAGCGTCCATGGAGATTCGAGACCGCATACTCGACGCAGCAAAACGCGTCTACGCCCAGTACGGCTTCCGCGGCGCCACGACTCGGCTCATCGCCATCGAGGCGGGCGTCAACGAAGTCACGCTCTTTCGAACCTTCGGTTCGAAAGCCGCTCTCTTCGATTCGGTCATGCACGGGCACGTCGCACAGTCGCCCGTCCCGCCGCTGCCCGATGCTCCCGCCGATCCGGAGCGAGAGATGACGGAATGGTGCGCCGCGGTGTTGGGCCACCTGCGTGAGAATCGCGCACTGATCCGCACGTCGTTCGGCGAGATCGAAGAGCGTCCAGAAGCCGCGATGTGCATGTGCGAAGGACCGAACTGTGCCGCGGCTGTGCTCACCGACTACGTGATTCGGCTCCAGTCGCTGGGCTTTGCGGGCACAGACGGCGACATCAGCGCCGCCATCGCAATGCTGATGAGCACGTTGTTCGGCGACGCGATCTCGCGCGACGTCATGCCGTCGGCATTTCCCCAACCGGCTGAGGAGGCGCCAGCCCGGTATGTGCGCGTGTTCCTGCGCGCGCTTGGCGTTTCATCCGTCCGCCGTGTTTCTCAACCAACCGCCGCTGCCGGCGATTGAGCGGACTCGTATCACCGATGACTTTCATAACTCACCCGCCCATGTCATCCGAAACCGTTAGCGGTACCGCCCACCAGCGTCGAGCGGAATCGCGGATATTTCGTGTCGCGGCCAGCGCCGCGCTCGCGTTGTTGGGCCTGGCCCTGTTTGCGGGCCGCGCCTCGGCGCAGCAGTCTGGTGCGCGCACCGGTGCTGTCGTCCAGCTGAGCCTCGACGACGCGCTGCGCATCGCGCAGCAGCAGAGTCAAACGATCGAGATCGCTCGCGCCGGCGTCACGCGCGCGAACGGTCAGGCGATGCAGGCGCGCAGCCAGATGCTGCCGCAGCTGAATGCATCGGCCGGTTACGGCCGCACCTTGGCGTCGCAGTTCTCGGGCTTCACGGCCACGGCGACGCCGGTGGACACGACGCCGAAGCCGGTCGCTTCACATTCGCTCTGCACGCCGCTCCTTCCGGCGAACGCGACCGCGGCTGATCGGGCTGCGGCGCTCGCACAGGCCGCGACGTGTCCGGCCGCGTCGAGCGGCGGAGCCTTCGATCTGAGCAAGACGAGCTTTGGCGCGAAGAATCAGTACAACGTCGCGCTCGCCTTTTCGCAGAACGTCTACACCGGCGGCCGCATCCAGGCGCAGAATCAACAAGCGCAGGCACAGGTACGCTCGGCGAACATCGACGTTGCGTCGCAGAAGGCGCAAGTGTCGCTCGACGTCACGTCGTCGTACTACGACGCAGTGCTCGCCGACCAGTTGGTCGCGATCGCCGACTCGTCTCTTGCCGAGACTGAAGCCGTGCTCGCACAGACGAAGATCGCGCGGCAGGTCGGAAATTCGTCCGAGTACGATCTGCTTCGCGCGCAGGTGAACCGCGACAATCAGGTGCCGGTGCAGATCCAGGCGCGTTCCAATCGCCAGGTGGCGTACTTCCGTCTCAAGCAGCTGCTGGAGCTGCCGCTCGACGACTCGGTGCATCTCCTCACCCGGCTCGATACCGCGACAGGGCCGACGCTGCCGACGATTGCAGCGGGCGAGAAGATGGACACAGTCGTTGCCGATCGTGCGCCGCTGCGCCAGATGGACGAGGCGGTTCGCTCCGCCGAAGCGCAGATCAAGATCGCGCGATCCGAACGGATTCCGCCGCTCCAGCTCGTTTCAAACTACCAGCGTCTGTACTTCCCGCCCGGCTTCACGCCGACGTGGAACCAGGGCGTGAACAACTGGACGCTCGGTCTGTCGACGAGCTTCCCAGTGTTCGACGGCGGGCGCATCAAGGGCGATCAGACGATCGCGGCGGCAGGGTTGGCCCAGGCAAAAGCGCAGCGCGAGCAGACGCGCGAGTTCGCGGCGCTCGACACGCGCGTGGCGCTGAACCAACTCGCCGAAGCAGAAGCAACGTGGAACGCGAGCCGCGGCACGGTGGAGCAGGCGCAGCGGGCGTACGCGATCGATCAGGTTCGGCTGCGCGAAGGCATTTCGACGCAGACCGATCTCACGCAGTCCCGATTGGCGCTCGAGCAGGCGCGCGCGAATCGCGCGCAGGCCGCGCGCAATCTCGCGGTGGCGCGGGTTCGTCTCGCGCTCATCAAGGATCTCCCGATCCAAGCGACGAACGCTGGCGGCGCCGCCGCGCCGTCGCAGCAACAGCAGCAACAGCAGCAGCAAGCACCTTCACGAGCATTCACTTCGTCACCATCGGCCGCTGCCGGTTCAAGCGGCACTACCGGATCGGCAGGGGGCATTCAGCCATGAATCGGCTTTTGACATCTCATATGCGCGGCGCGAGAACGACCGCCGCACTGATCGCTGCCGCGGCGCTCGCCGCGGCGTGCAAGGGAACGAACACCACCAAGGCCGCGACCACGCCGAACGCGATGATCGTCGGCCCTGAGAACATTGCCATCGTCAAAGCGCAGGAGATCCGATCGGGTCCGGCGCTGTCGGGTAATCTCGAGCCTGAAGTGCAGGCAACGGTGCGCGCGGAAGTCGGCGGTGCGGTGCTCCAGACGCACGCCGAGCAGGGCGATCACGTGTCGGCGGGACAGACCTTGGTCAACATCGACGACTCGGCGCTTCGCGAAGCCGAGCTCGCCGCGCAGTCCGCGGTGACGAACGCGCAGAACACGGCGGATGTCGCCAAGCGCCAGCTCGATCGCAGTGAAACGCTGCTCAAAGCGGGCGCCATCGCTGAGCGCGACCTCGAGTTGACGCGCAACCAGTACAGCTCAGCGCAAGCGGCGCTCGCGAACGCGAAGGCGCAGTTGGCGAACGCGCAGAAGCAGCTCAGCAAGGCGACGATCGTCGCGCCGTTCTCCGGTTCGGTGAGCGCGCGCCAGGTGAGCGCGGGCGACATCGTTCAGACCGGTACGGCGCTGTTCACGATCGTGAATCCGTCGACGATGCGACTCGAGGCGTCGGTGCCGGCGGATCAACTGTCGGCGGTGCGCATTGGCGCGCCGGTGGACTTCTCGGTCAACGGTTATCCCAACCGCCAGTTCACTGGTCACGTGACACGCATCAACCCAATCGCGGATCCAACGACGCGCCAAGTGCGTATCATCGTGTCGCTGCCCAACTCGAGCGGCACGCTGGTTGGTGGGCTGTTCGCGGACGGCCATGTCGCCAGCGAGACGCGCAACGCGCCGGTGGTGCCGCTCACGGCAGTGGATGAGCGGGGCCTCAAGCCATTCGTCATGCTGATCAAGAATGGCGTTGTGCAGAAAGCCGAAGTGGTGCTCGGAATTCGCGATGCCGCGTCGGAGACGGTCGAGGTGCGTTCGGGCCTGCAGCCGGGAGACACGTTGCTCCTCGGCGCCGCGCGAGGCATCTCGGAGAAGACACCAGTGAAGGTGAGCGCGACGTCGGACACCGGACGCAACAATCCCTAAGCAAATGAGCGGTGCGCGGCAATCACCGCGCACCGGAGGCGAGCAATGATCATCTCAGATTTTGCCATCAAGCGTCCGCTCATCACCGTCGTGGCCATGGTCACGCTGGTGATCTTCGGGACGTTCGCACTGTTGAAGTTGAAGACCGACGAGTTCCCGGACGTGACGCCGCAGTTCCTCACGGTCGGCATCGTCTATCCCGGCGCGTCGCCTGACGTCGTCGAGAGCGAAGTGCTGAAGCCCGTGGAAGAGCAGATCGGTTCCATAACGGGCGTCAAGCGAATCATCGGAAAGGCCTACGACGGCTACTCGATGATCATGATCGAGTTCCTGTTCGGAAAGGACATGAACGTCGCGTCGCAGGAAGTGCGCGACGGAATTTCATCGATCCGTTCCGATCTCCCGACGGAGATGAAGGAGCCGATCATTCAGAAGTTCAACAACACGGACCGCCCGATCGTCTCGATCGCGCTGTCGTCGACGGTGCTCTCGCCGCCGGAGTTGACGCGCATCGCCGATCCGGGAATCACGCGTGAGCTTCGCTCGTTGCCGGGTGTGGCCGACGTGCAGATCTTCGGCAAAGTGGATCGCGAGCTCACCGTCGAGATCGATCCGCACAAGCTGCAGTCCGCGAACGTGAGCGTGGCGCAGGTCGTCAACGCGCTGCAGGCGCAGAACCTCGCGGCGCCCGTCGGTCGAGTGAACGGTGAGCTCGACGAGCGCGCGATTCGGCTGCGTGGACGTCTCGAGAACCCGGCGGAATTCGACAACCTCGTCGTTGCGGATCGCAACGGCGTGATCACCCGACTCGGTCAGGTCGCGACGATCAAGGATGCGACCGAAGAGCCGCGCACGCTCGCGCTGTTCAACGGCAAGGAAGCGATCGGCATCGATGTGAAGAAGGCGACGGGCTACAGCACCACCGACGTAGCGAATCGCGTCCGTGACCGCCTGACGCAGCTCGAGCCGACGCTGCCCAAGGGAGTGAAGATCGAGTTGGTGAAGGACTCGGGCACACGCGTCGATCACGCCGTGAGCAACGTGGAAGAGGCGCTCATTCTCGGCGCCGTGCTCACGGTGCTCGTCGTGTTCCTGTTCCTGAACTCGTGGCGATCCACGGTCATTACTGGTCTCGCGCTGCCCGTTTCGGTGCTCGCGAGCTTCATCGCCGTGTGGGCGCTCGGATTCAAGCTCGAGACGATGTCGCTGCTCGGACTGTCGCTCGCAATCGGTATTCTGATCGACGATGCGATCGTTGTGCGAGAGAACATCGTGCGTCACGTCGAGATGGGGAAAGATCATTTCCGCGCGGCGCACGACGGCACTGACGAGATCGGACTCGCGGTTGCCGCGACGACGTTCTCGATCCTTGCGGTGTTCGTGCCCATCGGATTCATGCCGGGCATCGGCGGCCAGTGGTTCAAGCCGTTCGCGCTGACGATTGCAATGTCGGTGGCCGTGTCGCTGTTCGTGTCGTTCTCGCTCGATCCGATGCTCTCCGCATACTGGCCGGATCCGCATCGGCCGCCCGAGCAGCGCGGCTGGATCACGCGGCAGCTCGACCGGTTCAACCACTGGTTCAATCGACAGGCGGAGAAGTACAAGGGTGTCGTCGCGTGGGCGCTGGATCATCGCGCAGCGATGGTTTTGATCGCCTTGCTCACGTTCGTTGCATCGTTCTTCCTGCCGACTCGGGGACTGACGGGTCTCGGCGCAGCGCTGGTCGGCATCTTGATCGTCGTGTTCGGGTTGTCGAAGCGCGGTCTCAATGTCTTCGCGCGCGGGGTCGCTGTGCTCGTCGGACTCGTGGTATTCGCCATGTTGCCGCAGAAGGTGCCTGCGGCGCGCACCGTGGGCACCGGCTTCTTCCCCGAGGACGACCGCGCCGAATTCATCATGGCGCTGGAGACGCCGCCGGGATCGAACATGGAGTACTCGCGACTCAAGGCTGAAGAAGCCGCGAACATCGCGCGCGCTCACCCCGAGGTGCTCTACACGTACACGACGCTCGGCAACAGCGCGACCGGCGGTGTGGACGAAGGCAACATCTACGTTCGCACGGTGCCGAAGACGAAGCGCAACGTCTCGATCGAGCAGCTCGCTGAGCAGCTGCGCCATGAGACCGCGCACATGTCCGGCGCGACGGTGTCGATCTTCACGAGCGACTTCAACGCCGGCTTCAAGGCGATTCAGCTCCAGTTGCGCGGGCAGGATGTCGCAGCGCTTGCGCAGGCCGCGGATATGGTGAAGGCAGAAGTCGAGAAGGTACCTGGCGCGGTGGACATCGGTCTTTCGACGAAGGGTCAGAAGCCCGAGCTCGAGATCGATCTCAATCGGGGTGTTGCCGGTTCAATGGGTCTTACAGTAGGTCAGGTCGCGCAATCGCTGCGGCCGGCCTTTGCAGGTATAGATGCGGGGTATTGGATCGATCCTTCGGGGAAGTCGCGCAAAGTCACTGTGCGACTCACCCCGGAAGCTCGTCAGCGTGCGCAGGACCTGGTGCAGCTGCCGATGCAGGTGATGGGACCGAACGGCGCGCCGCAGATGATGCCGCTCGGCCAGGTGGCAACGATCAAGCAGGGCCTCGGCCCGGCGATCATCGATCACTTGAATCGCGATCCCGTTGTGACCGTAGAGCTCAACACGTCGGGCCGCGCGGCCGGTGACGTGACGAATGACATCATGGCGCGCGTCGAGAAACTGCGACTGCCGGCGGGCGTTCGATTCACCGCGGGCGGCGACGTCGAATCACAGGCCGAGGTGTTCGGTCAGATTTTCTCGGCGCTCGGACTCGCCGTGCTGCTGATGTATCTGATTCTCGTGGTGCAGTTCGGCTCCTTCATCGATCCGCTCGCGATCATGATGTCGCTTCCGCTGTCGCTCATCGGCGTCATGGTTTCGCTGGCGATCACGGGCATGACGATCAACATCATGAGCTTGATCGGCGTGATCATGCTGATGGGCATCGTGGCGAAGAATGCGATTCTGCTCATCGACTTTGCGAAGTGGGCGCGCGAAGAGCGCGGACTTCCGCTGCGCGAAGCGCTGATCGAAGCAGGCGCGATTCGTCTTCGTCCGATTCTCATGACGACGTTCGCGCTGATCGCGGGCATGGTGCCGGTCGCGCTGGGCCGTGGTGAGGGCGCACAATTCCGCGCTCCGCTCGGCGTGGCGGTGATCGGCGGCGTGATCACGTCGACGTTCCTGACGCTGCTCGTGATCCCGACGGGTTACGAAATTCTCGACGAGTGGCGCCACGCATTCATGCGTCGCCTCGGCCGGCAGCCGAAGCAAATGACGGCCGAGCATCCGATTGCGACGGTGGCAGGAGATTGATCCTGTCATCCTGAGCGGAGCGAAGGATCTGCTGTTCGACCGTTCCGAGCAGCAGGTCCTTCGCTTCGTTCAGGACGACCAGCTCAAACCGGCGTTGGCAGCGGCGGCGCGATCTCGGCGACTTCGCTCTGCGCTTGCTGGAGTCGATCGAGCTCGTCGCCCAGCTCACGCGCGGCTTCCAGCACCGTCGTGATCGGCTGAAGATCTACTGATCCGCCGTGGAGCCGAAGCAGATCGAGACGAACCGCTTCGAGTGCGGCGACGCTCTCCGCCAGCTCTCGCTTCGCTCCATCGCGCGACGCGATCACGCTCTGAAATGCGGCATTCGATCGCTCGGAGCCGCCGAGTTCGACCAATGCGTTCAGCTCGTCGATACGCGCGCGTGCAGCTGCCGCGTGGGCCTCGAGCCGATCGACCACCTGCGGAAGGTCGCTCAGTTGCTCGCGGTAGGCTGAGGGCAGCTTGGCGTAGAGGTCGGACGCAGCGAGGCTCAACGCCATTTCCGTCGGCCGATACTCGAGATCAGCCGTGGGCTTTCGATGTCGCGGTGAAAGCACCTTTGCGGCCCATTCGCCGACGCGGCTGTTCCAGATCAGCGAACGAACGGCACCGACGAGCATTGGGCGAATGCGTCGTCCGATGAGTGGCACGCCCAAGGCATTGCTGGTCATGGTGGCGATGAGCGACGCTCCAACAATTACACCCAGGAAAATCCGACCCGCGAGGGTGTAGGGCACACCAATGAAGAACATCAGCCCTACCCCGCCGATCAGCATGTACGTGAGACCCCGCATCACGCGCGCCCACCCGGACTCGGATGCTTCATACTCGAACGTCAGCTCTTCCCGACGCTCGTGACGCCACGCGGCGAGTGCCGCGCGCAGATCGCGAAGCGTGTAGCCGGCGGAAAGTACCTGATAGGTTTTTCGCGCGTGGAACAACGTGATCGGTATGAGCGGCAGCAGATCGAACGCCAGAACGACGGGCCAATCGCGTTGTCCACCTCTCAGCTCCGATAACAGCCCCATCGTGAAAATTCCGCTCCACGCCATGTACACTGTCCGGAGCGGATCTTGAGACTGCGTCCACACCCGAAGCGCGAGCGGCAGCTTCGCGCGCACTGGCATCGTCGCGGCGTCGAGTGCTTCGACCATTGCTTCGCCCGACGCGAATCGCTCGGCGGGCGACTTTCGTAAGCATCGCTCGACGACGGCGACCAGCGGTCGCGGTGCGCTGGGCACCGCAGCCGCGAGCGACGGCACCGGCGCGCCGAGGTGTTGGAGCGCGAGCGCTGCGCTGTTCGACGCATCAAACGGCAGCTTGCCGCTCACCGCGAGATAGGCGACCACGCCGAGCGAATAGAAATCGCTTCGGCCGTCGAGCGGCTCGCTCGAGGCCTGTTCGGGACTCATGAAGTGGGCGGTGCCCATCACGCGTCCTGGATCGGAGATGGCCGTCTCGCCGGCACCCCGCGCAATTCCGAAGTCGCTGACGAGTGCGCGGCCCGTTTCCGCTTCGATGAGAATGTTGTCCGGCTTGATGTCGCGATGCACGATGCCGCGGCCGTGAGCATACGAGAGTGCCCACGCGACTTCTTTCAGCAGCCGTGTCGCGAGCGCCGGCGGCAGCGGACCGCGCGTGCGCAGCCGTTCGCCGAGCGTCTCGCCGTTGACGTAGGCCATTGCGAAAAACACGAACCCGCCAGCTTCGCCAACGCGGTAGATCGGCACGATGTGCGGGTGCGAGAGCGACGCGGCCATCCGCGCCTCGCGCAGAAACCGCTCGCGGATGTCCGCCCGTTCCGCGAGCGCACCCGGAAGCACTTTGATCGCTACGAGTCGGTCGAGCTGAACCTCTCGCGCGAGATAGACGACCCCCATGCCGCCGCGCCCAAGCTCGCGCTCGAGGGAATACTCACCGGCGAGCGCCTGTTGCAGATCGATGAATTCGCGGTCGAGCACGACGTGTCATCTCCGAGGTCGGCTTCGGCACTACGGCCCGGCAACCGTTGGAGTTACGGGTTTGAACCGCCTACCGGACGCGGCGGATTCGGCGGATGGTGATTGGCGGTGTGAGCGCTTGGCCCTGCGCCGGTGAGCCTTGAATGGCTCGAACGACGTCCATTCCCGTCGTGACCCGACCGAACGCGGCGAACCCCTTCCCGTCGGGATTGCGCTTTCCGCCGAAGTCGAGCGACGGCTGGTCTCCGATACAGATGAAGAAGTCGGCCGTCGCCGTGTTCGGTCCCGCTCGGGCCATCGAGATCGTTCCGTCGCGGTGATGCAGTCCCGTCACGTTCGTCCGCTCCAGCTCGATCGCGGGAAATCCCTGCCCTTGCTGGGGACTCGGGCCTCCCTGAATCACCTCGATGCGAACCGCGTTGTTCGGTTGGTTCAACGAGGTGACAGTTCGATGAAATTTGCCGCCGGAGTAAAAACCGCCGTCGACGTAGCGGAGGAAGTTTGTGACCGAGACCGGCGCTCGCGCGCTGTCCAAGGAAACATCGATATTGCCCTTGTCGGTCTCAATGACGACGCGAACAATCCCGGCCTTGGGCGTCGTCTTCTCCTGAGCGCTACTCGCGGAGCCGACTGCCGCCACGAGGAACACGGCGACGATTCTTGTAAGGAACATGCAAGTTCATTCTAGGCCGCCCCTCGGGTCGGTTCAACAGTGACGCTCCCATCGACCCGCCGTCCCTGTTCGGACGTCCAACTCGCGAATTAGCTTCAAGCCAACCCTCACCAGCGCTGCTTGCTCGCATTTCTGAACGGCCAATTCCTTCCTCGAAGCGCGGCGACCGTCCCCGTCGAGGATCGCGGCTTTGTATTTGGGGATGGAGTCTATGAAGTCTGGCGAGTCGTGAACGGCCGTGTCTTCGAGACCGATCGTCACCTCGCCCGACTCACATCCGGGCTCTCGGCGCTGCGAATCGCGCCGCCGGATCTCGTGCGGCCGGAAGTCTTGAATTCGGTCGCGGACCGGCTGCTCACTGAATCCAAGCTGACTGACGGCGAAGCGACTCTTTACGTCGAGATCACGCGCGGCGTCGCGCCGCGAACGCATCAATTTCCGGCATCGTCGGCCTCGCCGACGGTTTATGCGACCGTCAATCGGCTCGTCCCCGCTGACGACATCCGCGCTCGAGGCGCGTCATGCGTCACGGTGCCCGACGTCCGCTGGTTGCGTTGCGACATCAAGACGATTCAGCTGCTGCCGAACGTGTTGGCTCGTCAAGCGGCGGCGGACCGCGGCGCGATCGAAGCGATCATGATTCGTGACGGCAATGTCACGGAAGGCTCTCACACGAACGTGGTGGGAGTTCTCGATGGCGTGATCAGAACGCATCCGACGAATCATCTGATACTTCCCGGCGTCACTCGCGCCATCGTACTCGACCTGGCTCGCTCGCTCGGCATGACCGTCAACGAGCAGCCCATCGGCGAACGCGATCTCGGCCGTCTCGAGGAATTGTTTCTGGTGGGAACGACGACGGACGTGATGCCGATCGTTCGCCTGAACGATCAGCCGGTGGGAACGGGCGCGTTGGGTCCGATCGCGACGAAGCTCGTGCGCGCGTTTCGAGAGTATCTCGACGCGGCCTGCGCTCCTGCTCACGCCGCCTAGTCGTCGTCCGCCGACCGCGCACCAGCGATGATCGCGCTTCTTCAGGCTGCGACGACGCAACCCGGGGCTTCTACGCTCTTCGGCCGGATGTGGGCGTACATAACACTCGGTGCGACCGGCATCATCACGGAAGAAGCGACACCGCTCATCGGAGGTCTTGCCGCACACGACCACCGCCTGCATCTGTCGGCGGTCATCCTGTGGGTGGCGGGCGGAACATGGCTCGCCTCGCTCGGCCTGTATTACATCGGACGATGGCGCGGTGATTGGGCGCGTCGTCGCTGGCCGCGGCTGAGGACGGTTATCCTCAGCGCGTTCAAAATCGTACGCCGCCATCCATGGCGAGCCTCGCTGGCCGTTCGCTGGGCTTATGGCTTACGGCTGACTCTGCCAATCGCGTGCGGAGCTGCGCGCATCTCCATCGTGATCTATCTCATCGGCAGCGCGATCAGCTCTTTGACGTGGGCCGTAGTTTTCACAATGCTGGGGTGGGCGTTCGGACGGACGACCCTGCTGGTCGTCGGACATGTTCGCCGATATGAGAACTATTTGGTCGCGCTGATCGTTCTGATATTGGCCATCGTATTCTGGTTGATGCGTAAGAAGCACGTGGAGGACGAGGTCGTCGAAGTACTGGCGGCTGGAGATACCGGGCCCATCCCGAAGGTCTCTCGTCCAGACCATATGTGAGATCTTGAAATCCGATCGAGGAGAATGATCATGTCGATGAAGCTCAATCGCATGTTGGTCATGTTCGCCGGCGTCGTCGCCGTTGCAGTGTCGGCGTTCGCGCAACGGCTGTCGGGTGCGACCCGCGTGGTGACTCCCGTTCCGTCGCCCGCCGTGGACGATCACCCGACGGCGAAGACGGAGACCACGGTGTTTGCGGGCGGATGCTTCTGGGGAATTCAGTCCGTCTTCCAGCACACCAAGGGCGTGATCAGCGCAACGTCCGGCTACGCCGGCGGATCAGTCAAGAATCCGTCGTACGAAGAGGTGAGCACTGGACGCACCGGTCACGCCGAGTCGGTCAAGGTGATATTCGATCCGACACAAGTCACGTATGGCCAGCTGCTGCAGATCTTCTTTTCCGTTGCGCACGATCCGACGGAGCTGAATCGTCAAGGACCGGACGTGGGGACGCAGTATCGGTCGGCGCTCTTTTATACGAGCGACGAGCAGAAGAAAGTCGCCGAGGAGTACATCGGCCAGCTGACGAAGGCCCACACGTTTACGCGTCCCATCGTCACGCAGGTCGCGGCGCTCAAGGACTTCTTTCCGGCTGAGGCGTATCATCAGAACTACGCCGAGGAGCATCCGACGCAGCCGTACATCGTGTACAACGACGCGCCGAAGATCGTGAACTTGAAGAAGGAATTTCCGCAGTTTTACACGGATAAGCTCGCGGCGCACGAGTAGTCATCCTGAGGAGCGCAGCGACGAAGGACCTATCGTCCCGCTAGTGAGCTGGCCTCACTGCGTGGACAGTAGGTCCTTCGTCGCTCCGCTCCTCAGGATGACTGCTCCCGCAGCCTCTCCCACGCGAGCTCGACGTGCCTCAGCTCCGTGCGAAGATTGCCGACGGCCAAACGCAGGGTGAACCGTCCTCGCAGCTTCGTGTGTGAGAGAAAGACATCGCCGCCCGCGTTGACCGCGTGCATGATCTCTTCGTTCCGCCGGTCACACTCCTCGTCGCTCATGCCGCGAGGCGCATAGCGAAAGCACACGAGCGCGAACGGCACCGGCGCCATCAACATCCAGTTCGGATCTGCCTCGATCCATCCGGCGAACGCGCGAGCGAATGCACGATGGTCGCGCATTCGTGCGACGAGGTGGTCGACCCCGAATGCGCGAATCATCATCCACAACTTGAGCGCGCGAAAGCGCCGGCCGAGCTGAACGCCGTAGTCCATGTAGTTGATGACCTCATCCTGCTCGCGCGTCACGAGATACTCGGGCACGAGCGAGAACGCCCGCTTGAGGACCTCCGGACGACGCAGGTACAGCAACGAGCATTCCGACGGCGTGAACAGCCACTTGTGCGGGTTCACGACGAGCGAATCCGCTTGGTGAACGCCGTCGAGCAGATGGCGATACTCTGGGACAATCGCGAGCATGCCGCCGTACGCGCCGTCCACATGAAGCCAGACGTCTTCCCGGCGGCAGATTTCCGCGATCGCGGGCACCGGATCGATGCTCGACGTGCTCGTCGTCCCAATCGTCGCGACACCCGCGAGCGGAAGAAATCCGTTCGCACGATCGGCCGCGATCGCCTCGGCGAGACGATCGGGCCGCATCCGAAACTCGTCGTCATCCTCGATCTTCACGACATTCTCGAGCCCGAAGCCTAGCGCAAGCGCCCCTTTGTCGATCGATGAATGCGCATGCGTCGAGCAATACACTCGGAGTCGCGGCAGGTCCGCGCGCCCGGCCAAGCCACGCTCGCGAATCGCGAGCTCGGGTTTCGACTCACGCGCCGCCGCGAGCGCGAGCATCGTCGAGATGGATGCGGTGTCCGTCGTGATGCCCCACCACTCGTCGCTCAAGCCGAGCATCTGTCGGATCCAGTCGGTGACGACTTCCTCCAGCTCAGTCGCGGCCGGCGATGTCTTCCACAACATCGCCTTCACGTCGAGCGTCGCGACGAGCATCTCCGCAAGAATCGCCGGCACGTTCGACGATGTCGCGAAATACCCGAAGAACGCCGGGTGATTCCAGTGCGAGATCCCTGGAATGATCTTCGAGTCGAAATCGGCGAGTATCTGTGGCAGCGGCTCGCCGGCCGCCGGCGGCGATGCCGGCATCGACGCTTTGATGTCTCCCGGCTTCGACGACGAGAGTACCGGATGCCGCTCCGGATGCTCGAGATACGCCGCGATCCAGTCGAGCACCGCCCGACCGTTCGCGATCAGTTCGTCGCCGGAGAGATCACCTGTCATCGCGAATCGATGACCTGTGTCATCGCCACCGAAAGATCTTCAAAGCGATGCCGAAGCACACCACGCCCCACGCAACAAGAATTCCAAGCTCGAGCCCGAGCCCCGACAACCCCACGCCGCGAAGCATCGTTGCGCGCAACGCGTCGTTCGCCGCAGTGAGGGGAAGCGCCTTGATGATCGGCTGCACCGCGCGAGGAAAGTTCTCCGACGAAAAAAACACGCCCGACAACACCCACATCGGCAGCATGGCGAGATTCATCATCCCCGACACGCCTTCGATCGTCCTCGACCGCGACGCGATGAGCAGTCCCAATCCGCCGAACGCGAGCGCCGAGATGACGATGATCGTCGCCATCACGCCCCAGTTGCCGCGCATCGGTACGTCGAACAAGAAGATCGTGAAGCCGAGCAGCACGCCGACCTCGATCGTCAGCATCACCAGACGCGAGATCACGTACGACCCGAGATACTCGGCGCGCGACATCGGTGTGGCGACCAGCCGCTTGAGCAAATTCTTACGACGCTGGTCGACGATCGAGTAGCCAAGGCCCCAGATGCCGCCGCCCATGATCGTCATGCCGAGCAGGCCTGGCACGACGAAATCGATGTATCGGGAGCCGCGCTCGCGCACCTTCGAATCGGACACACGAACAGGATCCGTTCGGCCGGCGCCGCGCTGTGCGGCATCGTTGACAATGAGTCGCGCGGTGCGCGCCTCGGGACGCGTGTCGTCGTATTGATAGTGCACGGCGCCGCCCGTGTCGGGCGTCGCGACCAAGGCAACGCGACCCGTTCGCAGCGCGACCATCGCACTGTCGGGCGAAAGCACCTCCACCGCGAGCGCACTATCTCGCTTGACCGCGTCGGCGAGCTTCGCCGCTTCGGGCGAGCCCGCTGCAACGGCGACGTGAATGATGTCCGGCGGCTTGCTGCGGAACGCGATGCCCAAGCCGATCGCGAGAAGAATCGGGAATCCGAATGACCAGAACAGCGCCTCCGGTTCGCGCGCGTACTCTTTGAAGCGCACTGTCACCAACTGCCACAGCGAGTTGTACGTCGAATCGGTCGCAGCGGGAGTCGTCACGCGAATTGCCTCACTCATTGCGCAGCTGCCTCCCGGTCAGCGACACGAAGACGTCTTCCAGGGTGGCGGAGTGCGTCGTGAGTTGCGCCAGCTCGATGCTCCGTCGTGTGAGCAACGCGAGCAGCGCCGGTACGGTTCGGTGCAGAGCCGCAACCTGCAACTCATATCCGGCCGCGACGCGTCGAACCGCGATCACGCCGTCCAGCGCGCGCAGTTCCACTTCGTCGACCGACGACGTCTCTCCCGCCGGCGCAAACTCGACCACATGCTCGGCGCCGAGTGACGCGATCAGCTCGCGCGGCGTGCCGAGCGCGATCACCTTGCCGTGATCGACGATCGCGACGCGATCGCACAGGATCTCGGCTTCGTCCATGTAGTGCGTCGTCAGCAGAATCGTTCGGCCGAGCGCTTTGAACTCGGTGATCAGATCCCAGAGCTGCCGGCGCGACTGCGGGTCGAGTCCCGTGGTCGGCTCATCGAGAAACAGCAGATCCGGATCACCGACGATTGCGCAGGCGAGCGCCAATCGTTGTTTCTGTCCGCCGCTCAGCTTGCCGACGCGCGAGCCGCGTTTTTCGTCGAGCTGAACGAGCCGGATGACTTCGTCGACGGTGCGTCCGCGATCGTAAAAGCTTCGAAACAACCGAACGGTCTCCTCGACGGTCAGCTTATCCGCGAGCTGCGTTTCCTGGAGTTGAATTCCGAGCCGCTGGCGCAGCTGGTTGTTGTCGTTGTCCCAGCGAAGGCCAAGGAGCTCGACGTCGCCCGAGTCGGCGGTCGTCAGACCTTCACAGATCTCGATCGTTGTGGTCTTGCCGGCGCCGTTCGGACCCAACAGGCCGAAGCACTCGCCGGCGGCCACGGACAGGTTCAGTCCGTCGACCGCACGGACATCAGCGTAGTACTTCCGCAGGTCTCGCACGGCGAGCGCGGTCGCGGTGGGCGGGCTGGTCATCGGCGTGAAGTTTAGCTCCCCGGCCAACCCTCCCGTGCGGCTCGGCGCGGGGGGCGAAACCCCAAGCGGTTCCGGGACGTATCGTGTTGACCTGCTGTCCCTTTTCGAGGGTTTCGTATGCTCGCTCTCCTCGGCGTCGTGCTCGCGCTCCAGGTCCCGCCAACTCCCCCGACACCTCCGGCACAACAAGGCCAGACACAGTCACGGCGTCGGGTGGTGGTTCGGGACAGTAGCAGCGATTCGACGAGCGACTCCACGAGCAATCGCCGAGGGCGCCGCCCCGGGATTCGACGGGCCGTCACGCCCGAGCTGTCCGCGTCGGCCTTCAAGGATCCCACCGCGAGGAAGACGTTACTCGCCGCGCGCGCTGCGCGACTGACCCAGGATTCGATGCTGACCTCCTACGACGCAATGTCGTATCAGCGGATTTCAGCGGGTCTTGGCTTCAGGAGCATTGGTCGAGACCGCTTGCTGTTCCGACATGAAAGCGCCGCGAGAGTGAGGTGGCAACAGGGCGTCGGCGTTTGGATCGATGCCAAAGGTTCGAGGACAGCCGTACCGGTCGTGACTCACGAAGAGGCGCAGAAGGAGATGCGCAACGAGATGGAGCACGACCCCGACATGAACGCCTCGATCCCGTACTTTCCGGGCAACGAGCCGTTCTGGATCGGAAGCGATATCGCGAGGTCGCAAGTCGACGAGCACGATCTCGTGCATCCGATCGCCGACGGCGCGGAGGCGTACTATACGTACGAGACCGGCGACTCGATCAGCTTCACGCTGCCGAACAAGAGCGTCATTCAGCTGCGCGAGTTGAAGGTTCGACCGCGCGAGCCGCATTGGAATCTCGCCGTCGGTTCCCTCTGGTTCGACACGAAATCGGGTCAGCTCGTGCGCGCCGCGTATCGACTCTCGGTCCCGATGGACATCTGGTCCGTCGCGACGGAAGAAGACCCGAAGTCGATGGACGACGTTCCAGTCTGGGTAAAGCCGATGATCACGCCGATGAAGGCCGAGCTTGCGGCGGTCGTCGTCGAATACGGACTGCATGAAGGACGCTTCTGGCTTCCGCGACTTCGAATGGCGGAAGGCAGCGCGCAAGTCAGCTTCATGCACGTGCCGTTCAAGATGGAAGAGAGCTTCAAGTACAGCAGCGTGAACGCGAAGGACAGCTTGCCCCCGATCATCGTGGCGCAGGCGAACCAACGACGCCGAATGCCGGACTCGCTGACGGCTGAGGAGCAGCAGGCGTGGCGTGATTCGGTGCGTCAGGCGAATCGCATTCGTGCCCGAGCTGTGCGCGATTCCATTCGCGACGGTCTGCGGCCCGCGGATTTCCATGGCGAGTGCGGCAAGTCCGACACGTGGACGCAAACGCAAACGCGCTACGAGAACAGGCTTCCCGTCGCCGTTCGCATTCCATGCGATGTCTCGAAACTCGAAAACTCCCCCGATCTCCCGAAGTCGATTTACGATCCAGGCGACGAGTTGTTCGGCGGCAAAGAGCTCGAGGCGCTCAAGGCCGAAGCGCTGTCGTTGACTGCCCAAGCGCCGTTCTCGGTACGACTCCGCAGTGGACTTCTTCCTCCACCGACGTTCGCTTACGGCTTGTCGATGATGCGCTACAACCGCGTCGAAGGCCTCTCGATCGGTGGCTCAGTCGAACAACAATTCGGCGGCGGCTACGCGGGCACTGCGGTCGCGCGATTCGGCATCGCAGATCGAGAACCAAACATCGAGCTGAGCGGCACGCGCTCGAACGTCACGCAAACGATTGGCCTCGGCGTTTACAATCATCTC
>Ga0207652_10001463_pt1 | contig 20896 bp, 21 predicted proteins | sample KBSC63BmetaG_FD_184334 | JGI IMG/M metagenome (GOLD analysis project Ga0207652, IMG submission 184334) | Corn rhizosphere microbial communities from Kellogg Biological Station, Michigan, USA - KBS C6-3B metaG (SPAdes) (version 2) | ecosystem: Host-associated > Plants > Roots > Rhizosphere ... | reverse complement strand
AAGGTGGTCGGCGTAGTCAAGGCGCGCGAGGTCCTGGCGGCGCTGCTCAGCGGCAGGCGGGTGCAATTGAAGCGGCTGATGAAGAAAGCCGAAGTCGTGCCCGACCAGCTGGACGCGATGGACGCGCTGCGCATCCTGCAGAGCTCCGGCCTCGGCATGGCGATGGTCCACGACGAATATGGCCACCTCGACGGCATCGTCACGCCGGCGGACCTGCTCGCGGCGATCGCCGGGCAGTTCGCCAGCCACCAGGAAGAGTGGGAAGAGCCCGATCTGGTCGAGCGCGAGGACGGCAGCCTGCTGGTCTCCGGCTCGATGGCGGCCGACGCGCTGGCTGAACGGCTCGGCATCGACCTGCCGGAGGATCGCGAGTTCGCCACCGCGGCCGGCTACGTGCTGTTCATGCTCAAGCGCCTGCCGGTGATCGGCGAGCACTTCGCCGACCAGGGCTGGCGCATCGAGGTCGTCGACATGGACGGGCGCAAGATCGACAAGCTGCTCGTGTCCGAGGCCGGCGAATAGCGCGCACGGCCTGCCTTTTGTTATAGGAACCAGTGGCTTCGCGGCGCATTGCTCGCCCGTCGCCGGACTTCCGGCGCTGCGCAGGCGCCCGCACGGCTCGCGCGCCGGATGACGATCCGATGCTGCTGATTCCCAATTACGTCGGCCCGAGCGCGATCGAAGGCGTGGGCATATTCGCTGCGGCCGCGATCCCCAAAGGCACGGCCATCTGGACGCTGGACGAGCGCTTCGATCACTTGCTGACCGCCGCCGATATCGCCGCGCTCGGCCCCGAACAGACCCTGTTCGTCGAACGGTACGGCTACACCCACACCACCCGGCCCGAGCTGACCGTGCTCGAAATGGACAACGGACGGTTCATGAATCACTCGGACGATCCGAACACCGACTTCACCAATCCGGTGCTCGGCGTGACCATCTGCGACATTGCCGAAGGCGAGGAGATCACCTGCAATTATGCCGAGTTCGAGCCCGGCTTCGAGATCCTGCCGGGCCGCTTCTTCGTCCCGCGCGCGACCAACGGCCACGCGGCGCTGAAGACTTAGCCGTTCGCCGGGATGGCCACGCTCGCCGCTTGCCCGTCGCCTGCCGGCGCGGCGAGGATCGCTTGCGTCGTCGTGCCCTTGTCGACCGTGAAAGTGGTCGGCGAATTGACCGCCGAGCGGATGCCGGGCTCGGCGGCGCCGGCGCGGTTGAGCATGCTCGTCTCGCCCGCGCTGCGCGGTGCGGGGCCGCCGAACAGGGCCTGGAGCGCCTGCTGCGCCGCGGTGCCTTCGGCCGGACGCGGAGCGCCGGGCTGCGGAGGAGTCAGCGCGAAATCGGGCGGCACGACCAGTGGCGCCTGGCGCTGCACGGCGAACTCGTCGGGGCGATCGCGACCGGCGATGCCGCCGCCGTGGGCGCAGCCGGCCAGCAAGCCGGCGGTGGCGGCGACCAGCGAGTAACGAAGGGGAATGCGCATCAATGGATCTCCGCGGACGGGTCCGCTTGGGGTGGCTCGCCCGGCACCGGGCTTTGGGTTTCGGCGGGTTTCTCGCGCATGAACAGGGAGCGGGCAAGGATTATCAGCACGCCGATGGTGATGCACGCATCGCCCAGGTTGAAGATCAGGAACGGGCGGAAACCGCCGAAGTGCAAGTCGGCGTAATCGAGCACGTAGCCCATGCGCACACGGTCGAGGATGTTGCCGAGCGCGCCGCCGAGCACCAGGCCGAGCCCAAGGATGTCGCCGAGCCGCTTCTCGCGCAGCAGCCAGACCGTCACGCCCACGGCAATCGCGGCGGTTACCGCGACCAGCAGCCAGCGCATCTCGGGCGAACTGGCCGGAAACAGGCTGAGCGAGACGCCGGTATTGTGCGAGCGCCACAACGCGAAGATCGGCAACAGCTCGATGCGGTCGCCGTTCTGCATCGCCAGCGGGCCGGCGACGATCCACTTGACCAGCTGGTCGGCGGCGAAGGCCACCGCGGCAACCGCGAAGCCGAACGCGCGGTAGCGAGCGGTCGTGGTCATGCCGGCTGGTCCATCGCCTCGACCACTTCGGCGCACCGGGCGCACAATGCGCCGTCCTCGGGCACTTCGGGCAGGAGCCGCCAGCAGCGGCCGCATTTGTGGTCGTGCGACGGATGCACGGTCACGCCGCTGTCGGCGCCGCGGGAGACGGCCGCGCTGATGAAGAGTTCGGCGAGCAAGTCGTCAGCGACGCCTGCGGGAACGGCTCCGGTCGGTACCGCAACTTCGGCCTCGAGGCTCGAACGGACCTGCTTTTCGCGCCGCAACGGCTCGATCGCCTCGTTCACTTGCTGGCGTAGGGCGCGCAACTCGGCCCACTTGGCCAGGTCCGCGCCGGCATCGGGGACGTGCGGCCACTCCAGCAGATGCACGCTTCCCTCGTCCGGATAGCGCGTGCCCCAGACTTCCTCGGCGGTGAACACCAGCACCGGCGCGGCGTAGCGGATCAGGGCGTGGAACAGCGTGTCGAGCACCGTGCGGTAGGCGCGGCGGCGCGGGTTGTCCGGCGCGTCGCAATAAAGGCTGTCCTTGCGGATATCGAAGAAGAACGCCGACAGGTCCTCGTTGGCGAAATCGCTCAGCGCGCGGACGTAAGTGTTGAAGTCGAACTCCGCGACGGCCTTGCGCAACGTCGCGTCGAGCTGGCCGAGCAGCGCGAGCACATAGCGCTCCAGCTCCGGCATCTCATCGACCGGCAGCCGCTCGCTCTCGTCGAAGCCGTCGAGCGCGCCGAGCAGGTAGCGGAAGGTGTTGCGCAGCTTGCGGTACTGGTCGGCGACGCCCTTGAGGATCTCCTCGCCGATGCGGTGGTCCTCGGTGTAGTCGACCGACAGCGCCCACAGCCGGATGATGTCCGCGCCGTACTGCTCCATCACCTTGTTCGGGTCGATGGTGTTGCCGAGGCTCTTCGACATCTTGCGGCCGTCGCTGGCCATCGTGAAGCCGTGGGTCAGCACCGCGTCGTACGGCGCGCGGCCGCGGGTTGCACAGCTCTCGAGCAACGACGACTGGAACCAGCCGCGGTGCTGATCGGAGCCTTCGAGATACAAGTCGGCCGGCCACCTGAGATCGGGCCAGCGGCCACTTTCGAGCACGAAGGCATGGGTCGATCCGGAATCGAACCACACGTCGAGGATATCGACGATGCGCTCGTAGTCCTCTGCCTTGTAGTCCGGCCCGAGGAGTGCCTGCGCGGCCTCGTCGCTCCACGCGTCGACGCCTTGTTCGCGCACCGCGGCGACGATCCGCGCGTTGACCGCCGGATCGACCAGGTACTGGCCGGTCTGCTTGTCGACGAACAGCGTGATCGGCACGCCCCACGCGCGCTGGCGGCTGAGCACCCAGTCGGGCCGCCCGGCGACCATCGAACCGATGCGGTTGCGGCCCTTTTCCGGCACGAAGCGCACGCGATCGATTTCGGCGAGGGCGGTTTCACGCAGCGTTGCGCCCGGCCTCTCGACTTCGCTCGAGGCGAACGGAGATTGGGAGATGCCTTGTTCTTTTCCGTTCGTGTCGAGCAAAGTCGAGACACGATTCTCCGCCCGCGCCTCCATTTCATGTTCGCATAACGGAATGGACTCGCTCGCCCGGTCCAGCGGATGGTCCATCGGCACGAACCACTGCGGCGTGCAGCGGAAGATGACCTTGGCCTTGCTGCGCCACGAGTGCGGATAGGAGTGCTTGTAGTCGGCCGATGCCGCCAGCAATGCGCCCGCTTCGCGCAAGTCCGAGCAGATCGGCCCGTCGGGCGCGTTGAACTTGGGGTTGATGACCGACATCGAGCGCTCGTCGGTGCGCGGCAGCCAGGCCCAGTTGTCTCGATAGCGCCCGTCGGCCTCGACCACGAATTGCGGCAGGATGCCGTTGGCGCGGCACAGCTCGAAATCGTCCTCGCCGTGGTCGGGCGCCATGTGGACGAGGCCGGTGCCGCTGTCCGTGGTGACGAACTCGCCCGGCAGGAACGGCCGAGGCTCGGCGAAGAACCCGCCGAGGTGATGCATCGGGTGGCGCGCGACGGTGCCGGCGAGCGCATCCGGCGAGATTGCGCTTTCCTCTGTCAGTGACAAACCGGAGCGTTTGGCGAAGCCCGCAACGAGAGCGCGGGATAGCAGGAAAAGACGGCCATCAAGGGCACGGAACGTCGCGTAGCTTCCCGTGAAGTCTTCTTCGTCGATGTTTGGATTGTAGGCGATCGCCTGGTTCACCGGGATCGTCCACGGCGTGGTGGTCCAGATCACCGCATGGGCGCCGACCAGCTCGGGAATCGGGCTCTCGACGATCTCGAACGCCACGTCGATCTGGGTAGAGACGATGTCCTCGTACTCGACCTCGGCCTCGGCCAGAGCGGTCTTCTCGACCGGGCTCCACATCACCGGCTTGGCACCGCGATAAAGCTGGCCGCTTTCCGCGAACTTGAGCAGCTCGGCGACGATCGTCGCCTCGCTGTCGAACTGCATCGTCAGGTAGGGGTTGTCCCAGTCGCCGCCGATGCCAAGGCGCTTTAACTGCGCCCGCTGCACGTCGACCCAGTGCTGGGCGTAGGCGCGGCACTCGGCACGGAACTCCTTCGCCGGGACCTGGTCCTTGTCGAGCTTCTTCTTGCGGTACTGCTCTTCGACTTTCCACTCGATGGGCAGACCGTGGCAGTCCCACCCGGGCACATAAGGCGCATCCTTGCCGAGCAGTGTCTGCGTGCGCACGACCATGTCTTTGAGCACGTGGTTGAGCGCGTGGCCGATGTGCATGTCGCCGTTGGCGTAAGGCGGGCCGTCGTGGAGGATGAACTTCTCGCGCCCTTTGCGGGCTTCGCGGACCTGTTCGTACAGCCCCTCGGCTTCCCAGCGCGCGAGAATCCCCGGCTCCTTCTCGGGGAGGCCGGCCTTCATCGGAAAATCGGTCTTCGGCAGGAAGACCGTCGGTCGGTAGTCGCGCGCTTCGCTCATTGCGCGCGGGCCTTAGCCGCGACTGAGGGTTCCTGCAATTTGTTCGCTCGCAGAGGCGCGGAGGCGCAGAGAAGAAAGAAGTTTGCTCACAGAGGCACAGAGAGATAGTGGCCGCCGACTGGCGGCTTTCATGCCACTTGTCGGGTGAGGTTCTTGGGATGAGCAAGAGAGCGGCTTCGCCGCGAGAGCGATCTCTCCGTGCCTCCGTGCCTCTGTGAGCGTCAAAAATCTCCGCGCCTCTGCGCCTCTGCGAGCGCTTAATCGAGCAAGCGCCGGGCCTCGTCGCAGTCCTCGGCCATTTGCGCCCGCAACGCGGCGAGCGAATCGAATTTGAGCTCCGGCCGCAGGAAGTGGCGCAGTTCGACCTCGATGGGCTGCCCGTACAGGTCGCCGGAGAAATCGAAGAAGTAGGGTTCGAGCAGCTCTTTCGGCGGATCGAACATCGGCCGCACGCCGAGGCTGGCGGCGCCCTTGAGCGCCTGCCCGGTCGAGAGCACCCGCGCGCTCACTGCGTAAATGCCGAAGCGCGGACGCAAGTACGGGCCCAGTTCCATGTTGGCCGTAGGATAGCCGATCTCGCGCCCGCGCTTGTCGCCGTGGATCACCTCGCCGCGGATCGCGAACGGGTGGGTCATCAGCCGCGCGGCTTCCTCGCACTCGCCGGCCTTGAGCGCGTCGCGGATGCGGCTGGAGGAGACCGGGCGGCCCTGGTCGAGCACCGGGCCGACGGCGCGCGTCTCGATGCCGACGCTTGCTCCGGTGCCGCGCAGCACGTCGATGTTGCCAGCGCGGGCCTTGCCGAAAGTAAAGTCCTCACCGGTGACGACACCGCGCGCGCCGATGCTCTCGCCAAGCAGGCGGGTGACGAATTGCTCGGCCGTCGTGCCTGCCAACGCGTCGTCGAAGTGAAATACCAGCATCGCCGCGGCCCCGGCGGCGGCGAACAGTTCCTGCCGCTGGTCGAGCGTGGTCAGCCGGAACGGCGGCACTTGCGGCGCGAAATGGCGCACGGGATGCGGATCGAACGTGGCGACGATCGCCGGGCAGCCTTCGGCACGCGCCCATTCGACCGCCTCGCGAACCACGGCCTGGTGGCCGAGATGGAAGCCGTCGAAGTTGCCCAGCGCGACGATCCCGCCGCGCAGGCTCTCCGGAACCGGCTGGCGGTGATCGAGGCGGATCATCGGCGGACGAGGGTGACGAAGCTGTGCGCCGGCCAGTGGCCCGCCGGGCGCTCCTCGCGCGCGGTCTCGACCCAGTCGCTGCCGGGGTATGTCATGATCGTCTCGCCGCCGGTGTGTTCGTGGACCTCTGTCAGCTCGATCCGCGTCGCGAGCGGCAGGAACAAGTCGAACACCTCGACCCCGCCGATGACGGTCAGATCGCCGCTTCCGGCCAGTGCCAGAGCGTCCTCGACCGTGTGCACCACTTCCGCGCCTTGAGCGGACCACTCGCGATTGCGGGTGAGCACGATGTGGCGACGGCCGGGGAGCAGGCCGGGCAAGCTTTCGAAGGTCTTGCGCCCCATGATCATCGGCATGCCGCGGGTGTGGGCGACGAAGCGCTGCAGGTCTTCCTTGATCCGCCACGGCACATCGCCGTTCTTGGCGATCGTGCCGTCGTCGGCGCGGGCCACGACGAACACCACTTCGCGTGGGCGCGTCACCAGTCGAGCCTCGTGACATGCCCCATCTTGCGCCCTTCACGCGCTTCGCTCTTGCCGTAGAGGTGCAGGTGCGCGCACGGCTCGGCGAGGATCTCGGCTGCCCGCTCGACGTCGCGGCCGATCAGGTTCTCCATGCTCACCTTCGGCGCGATCGTGCGCGTCTCGCCGAGCGGCAGGCCGCAGACCGCGCGGACGTGGTTTTCGAACTGGCTCGTCGCCGCGCCCTCGATCGTCCAGTGGCCGGAATTGTGCACCCGGGGGGCGATCTCGTTGAACACCGGGCCGGCCGGCGTGGCGAAGAACTCGGCGGTCAGCACGCCGACGTAGCCGAGCGCGTCGGCGATGCGCCCGGCTAGCTCGCGCGCGGCCGGGACCTGTTCGGTCACCGCGGCGGGCGCCGGCAGGGTCGAAGTGTCGAGGATGCCGTTCTTGTGCGTATTGCACGGGCTGTCCCAGAAGCGCACTTCGCCGTCCGCGCCGCGCACCAGGATGACCGAGAACTCGGCGGCGAAGTTGACGAAGCCTTCGTAGATCAGGTCGTTGCCCGGCAGCACCATGGCTTCCGCGTCGCGCGAGCTGTGGATGCGCCACTGGCCTTTGCCGTCGTAGCCTTGGCGGCGGGTCTTGAGAATGCCGGGCGCCCCGATGCGGTCGATCGCGCGGGCGAGGTCGTCGGCCGAATCGACCGCCGCGTACGGCGCCGGGCGGCCGCCGCTGGCCTCGGCAAAAGCCTTTTCGTGCAGCCGGTCCTGCGCGGTTTCGAGTGCCCTCGCCGGCGGCCACAGCTTGCCGGGGGGGACCGCGCCGAGCGGGCCGGCGGGGACGTTCTCGAACTCGAAAGTCACCACATGGCACTGCGCGGCGAACGTGGCGATCGCGTTGCGGTCGAACCACGGGGCGCAAGTGAACGCGGCGCTGACCTCGGCCGCGCCGCTGTCCGTCTCGGGCGCATAGACATGGCAGCGATAGCCGAGCTGCGCCGCGGCGATCGCCAGCATGCGCCCGAGCTGGCCGCCGCCGAGAATGCCGATGGTGCTGCCCGGGGGTATCATCCGCTGGTCGGCGTTTCGCCCACCGCCTCGGTCCGCGCCGCGCGCCAAGCTTGCAGGCGCCCGCGGAGCGCTTCGTCGGACAGCGCGAGGATCGAGGCGGCGAAAATGCCCGCATTGGTCGCGCCCGCTTCACCGATCGCCAGCGTTCCGGTCGGCACCCCGGCCGGCATCTGGACGATCGACAGCAGGCTATCCATGCCCTTGAGCGCTTTCGACTCCACCGGCACCCCGAGCACCGGCAGGTGCGTCAGCGAGGAAACCATGCCCGGCAAGTGCGCCGCGCCGCCGGCTCCGGCGACGATCACCTTGAAGCCCGCGTCCGCGGCGCCACGCGCGAAAGCGTACATCCGCTCGGGCGTGCGGTGGGCCGAGACGATCTTCGCCTCGTACGCCACGCCGAGTTCGTCGAGCACATCGGCGGCGCGCTGCATCGTCTGCCAGTCGGACTGGCTGCCCATGACTATCGCGACGGGTGCCCCCACCTCAGCGCTCCTTCAGGTAATGCCGCTCACCCGGCTGCATCGTGTCGTCGAACTCGTAGACGATCGGCTCGCCGGTGGGAATCTCCAGCCCGGTGATGGCCTCGTCGGAGATGTTCGAAAGGTGCTTGACCAGCGCGCGCAAGCTGTTGCCGTGCGCTGAGATGATCACCGTCTTGCCGCTCGCCAGCACCGGCCGGATCGCGCTCTCCCAGTAAGGCAGCACGCGCTCGATCGTGAGCTTGAGGCTTTCGGTGCGCGGGATCGCGATCCCGGCGTAGCGCGGGTCGCCCGCGAGATCGAACTCGCTGCCCGGCTCCAGGTCGGGCGGCGGCCGGTCGAAGCTGCGGCGCCACAAATGCACCTGCTCCTCACCGTGCTTCTCGGCGGTCTCGGCCTTATTCAGCCCGGTGAGGCCGCCGTAATGCCGCTCGTTGAGCCGCCAGTCCTTCGTCTCCGGGATCCACAGCCGCCCGCAAGCCTCCAGCGCGAGGTGCAGCGTCTTGATCGCGCGCAGCTGGACCGAGGTGAACGCGACATCGGGCAGCAGCCCCTTGGCGGCGAGAAGGCGGCCCGCGGCGATCGCCTCGACGATGCCCTTCTCGGTCAAGTCGACATCCCACCAGCCGGTGAAGCGGTTCTCCAGGTTCCACTGGCTCTGGCCGTGGCGAACAAGGATCAGCGTGGGCAAGGAAGCGCTCCTCCGGTCTCGGGAGCGCCACGCCCTAGCGTTCGGGCTGCTCTTTGGGAAGAGTCGGCTTTTCGCCCGCGAGCTCGCGCGATTGGGCCTTCCTGCGCCGCAAGTTCTCGCGCAGCTTTGCGGCGAGGCGCTCCTCGCGGGTCGGCTTGGGCTCGGTCATGCCGCTTGCCTGCCGCAGGCCGCCGTGCTTGACAAGCATACCGCGCCAGCGAGGGTCTGGAATCCCATCTGGCAACGGTCGTGACGGAGCGGATTTGGGCGTAGGGCAAGAAACGAGGAGGGCGCGATGCCGAAGCGCATCGTAACCGACGAGCGACGCCGCCATGCGGCCAAATCCGCCCGCCGCTTCGCGGTCGCCTTCAGGAGCCCGCTGGACAGCGTCGCTTGCTTGCGCGTAGCTTCGGCTACGCGACTGCGCTGCGCTCCTAGCCAGCGGGCGCCTGAAGGCGATCACGGCCATTGCCAGATGGGATTCCAGACCCTAAGGCGCCGCCGTTCCCGGTAAGCTGCTGTAGCTCAGTGGTAGAGCGCACCCTTGGTAAGGGTGAGGTCGAGAGTTCAATCCTCTCCAGCAGCACCATCTTGTTGGCCTATCGCCTTCGGCTACTCGAGGCCGGTCTTGTTGGGCTCCGCCGCTCCGCGACTGCAACTCCCCAAGCATAGGGATAAATGCGTAGGTTACGGGGATGGGTCGGCTTCTCGCCCCGCCCCCTGAGCTCGGAAATCGTTGCATGGCATATGGCGGCGCCTATCCGGAAGAGCGACCGAACCGCTCGCCTTTGCGGCGAATAGGCGCCTTGTGGCTTCAGTCTAATTCGAAGCCCTAGACAGGCTCGAATATCTCTTGTGGAACTTACGAGATTGCCCTTATAGAGCTCAAGCGGCAAGCCGTTCGTGCGCAGCGAGTGGGTCCCACCGGGTACCGGCGTGCGAGACATAACGCGTTCTCAAACGTGTTAGCAACACACTGAACGGCTTTGGCATGAGCTTCATTGATCCGAAGTTTGACAGAGAGGACGCGGGCGAGCGCGCCCTGCACTTCGAGTTCTGGGCAATACTGGGAATCGTCACGCTGAGTTGGTTGCAGGCGATTTGGGCGATTCTGTAATCGGTTGCCTTGACCGCTTAGCGGATTCACTTCGCATTATCCCAAGTCAGGGCCGAGGCTAGTCGCAGAGGCCTCGGAGGAGGGGGGGCGGACCGATCCCGCTCCCCTTCCAATGTTTGCTGCCGTAAAAGGCACTGCGCCTACTGCTCCGAGGACGCGTACCGCCGATCGCGCGCGCATTAGGGAGGGGCGGAAGCATCGCGCCTGTCAGGGAAATACGATGCTCCCTAGATAGTTTTACGCAGCTACGAGTTAACATCATGTTTCAAATCGCGTGCGGCGGGGGCCGCGCGCCAGTTACTTCGGGACGACTAGCGCTCGCCGACTACGCTGCCTTTTTCTGGATCAAATCCACTCGATCTAGGTCGGCATACAAACCAATTTTAATCGCATCCGCGCTGGAATGGGCGTGCAATCTCATCATCATCTTCGACCGATGAATCTCGACCGTTCGTGGGCTGATATTCAGCACTCGCGCTATCTGCTTGTTCGACATTCCGGAAACTAGGGCGGTCAGCACTTCACGCTCGCGCGGAGTCAGTTTATCGACCATGTTTCGGGCGCTCGCTATGGCGTTCTCTCGCCGTTGCCGGTCCGTGTTCGCCTCCAACATCCGATCGAGAGTTTTACAAAGCTCGTCATTGTTGAATGGCCAGTTGAGGTAGCCCGCCACACCCGACAGCATCACCTCAGCGACGTGCTCAATTCTGGGGTTCTCCGCGTAGGCAATCACGGGAATCGTCACCCGGTTCGTGCGGATCTCTATGAGAGTTTCCCCAGGAAGGGCGCAGTCGTCGGCGGCCAAAATCAGCCCATCCTGTGGAGAAATCGCGATAAATTCTCGGAAATCTTCGTAAATCTCCACGTGTTGCCCTTGGCAACACAGGTCATGCGCGACTTTTGCGCGGCGCCGAACATTTGGGTCGATCACGTGAATGCGGTTAATCACAGTAACCTCCAGTCAGGCATGGCCCCGTTCCATTCAGCTTCGATAACGCGTAGAACCCCTTAGTTTCAATAATTACCGCATAAGGGCCATCCCCTAAGCAAACAAGCGAAAAGATCGTTCGGCTTCTCTCCGTCTGGTCGCGAGTTCTCGACGTCAGTGGAGCGGGTGTTGCTCGACCGTATAAAGACGCATCACGAGGATGCCGAAGCAGCGTGGTGGCCACAACGCGCATGGTTTCGCGCCCGTCCGCGTATAAGGACTTTCCCGTTGCAACCGGCGGAGGCAATTGGCTCCCCAAACATCCGGTCTACGGAATTTTGCTATATACGCGTTGCGCCAACCTTTCGTTTGCGAACTTGCCCGACTTTCGTCACAAGGGGTATGACATCGCCGAAGGGAGAAATACCATGTTGCGCAAACTGCTTCTCGCCGCATCGCTATTTTCCGTGGCTGGGGCTCCCGTCGCCGCTCAAGCGGCGTCTCGTCACGCATCTCCCGTGTCAGCAAAAGAGAACATCGCCGGCGTCGGGACGCTCGGAATTGTGATCACCCTGGCCGTCGTGGTCGGGCTCGTTTTGATCGTCTCCCACGACAACAAGCATAAGCCGGCGAGCCCTTAGTTCGCTGCGCTCCCTGCGCCCCTGAGCAGCGGCGGTCATTGTGACCGCTTCGACCTCGCGTTTTTAACGCGAAGGGCGCTTAGCATTCACCTGACATCTAGCACCCCGGAATGTGAGGCTGCCCCCTCGTTGGTGAGTCGTAGCCCGAAAACATCCGCGAGGGTGTTAATTCGGCGTAAACTATGTAAAGGAGGAATGGGGACGCGGTGATCGATTCTGGCTGAAGGAGGCCGGGGCGGGGGTTTAATGCCAGTCTATCGAGAGCCTCTCGACGCGGCCATGTGGTTCTCGAGAGTTGAGATCATAGCGAACGGAGCACTCGATTCGGTTGAGAACTCGCTTCGCCACGCTGGTCATCTCTTAGAACTGACGCCGAAAGAGCTTCGGCCCCATGTTGGGCTGGCGATTGCCCCAGACGATTTCGAGGTTCTCTTAGACAGCGGTGATCTTGATGGAGCGGCGCGTCATCTGTTCGCCCCTCCCGGCGAATTGAGAATAGAAGGTGGCGCTGGAGCGGTATTGATGCGCGCTACAATCGAGCGATCAGCGCTGCATCCAAAGGTCTACGGTGTAGGCGATTCCGTAGCCAAAGCTGCGCTAAATGCGTGGACCACATGCCTATTGTCCATAAAGGCCCGCTACGGAGAGAGCCTCTCCGGCTTTGTGCAAGCATCGTCGGCGGCTGGAGATCAGCGCGTTCCACCGACGTTGGCGATTGCAACATTAACTGAAATTACTCCACACAATAATAGCCCGCTTAGCGATGATGGGAGCCCAGGCTAATCCGCGGCATCAAGGTTTGCTTTATGGCCGTTCGCTTAGTTTTCGCATATTTGCTAATGGCGCTAATGGTTGGCGGGGCAGCGACATGGATCGCGGTGTTTCGCCGGAACCAACGTCTCCGGCGGAAGGCCCGCCACCGTCGCTTTAGGAAGCCCAGATCATAAAGCGCATAGCGGCGTCGCGCCTAATAAGCCTCCGCTGACCCCGGTCGCGTTCCTTTCTTGGATCGCGCTGCAAATCTACCTGTTGCAGGAACTGTTCGTCCAGGACGCGCGCATCAAGGCCCTGCCGTTCCCCACCAGCGGCGTGGTGTTCTGGCTGCTGGTGCTGCCAAGCGCCTGGCTGTTCAACAACGCGCGGAAGTTCTTCTCGCGGCGCGAGAGTGGATCGGCCACCGGGGCATGAGCGCGGTCGCCCGGGGCCGGCGCGCTCCCTTCAAGCGATGACAGGCGGCAAAGAACCATGAAGATTCTCCTCTCCGCCTTCGCCTGCGAGCCGGTCCACGGCTCGGAGCCCTATGTCGGCTGGAGTTGGGCGAACGAGCTCAACGCCCACCACGAGGTGATCGTCATCACCCGAACCCGCGGCCTCGAGTTGATCAGATCCAAGGGCGAGACGTTCGATTTCGAGCTCGTCGACTTCGACCTTCCTTTTTGGCGAGGGAAGGACAACCACCGGTTCATCGCCATCCACTACGTCCTCTGGCAGGTCCTGGCCTTCTTCAAGGTTCTGGGCATCATGAGGCGGCGCGAAATAGATCTGATTCACCATCTGACCTTCAACGGCATCGACGTGCCGGGCTTTCTGCCGTTGATCCCGGGGCCGCGATTTATCTGGGGCCCGGTCGGCGGCGGGCAGATTCCCCCGGCCTCGCTCAAAGGTGTTTTCGGAACGGGCTGGCGCCGGCAGAAGATGCGGGCCTTTCGCAAGGCCTTCGCGGCGGTCAATCCCCTCGTGCTGCTGGCCACGAAGAGGGCGGATCACGTCTTCTTCGCCAATCGCGAAACGGCGGCCCTGATTGCGCGGCGCTGCAAGAGTTCCTCGATTCTGCTCGAAACCGCGATCGAGATCGAACCGCCGCTGCCCGACCCGCACCGCAGGTCGGGCAGGGCGCTGTGGCTGGGCAAGGTACTGGATCGCAAGGCTCTGGTGCTGACGATCGACGCCTTCGCCAAGGCGCTGGCCGTTTCGCCAGGGCTCGACCTCACCCTCGTCGTGGCCGGCGACGGGCCGCTTCTCGCCGGCGCCCGGCGCCAGGCGGCGGCGCTCGGAATTGCCGACAAGGTGGACTTTCTGGGCCGGGTTCCGTTGGACGAGGTGAAGCAGCTGATCGACGGCTGCGATTTCCTTGTCTTTTCGAGCGTGCAGGACACCTCGGGCAACGTCGTTCTCGAGGCCATGGCGCGCGGCAAGCCGGTCATTGCGCTCGACCATCAGGGAGTCGGCGAGATCATCGAGCCCGGCACCGGCATAAAGATCCCGGTGGCGGACTACGAGACCGTGGTCGCGGGGTTTGCCGACGCCATCACGCGGCTCTCCACGGACGAGCCGGCGCGCCAGGAAATGGGTCAGAAGGCGCTGGAGCTGATCGCCTCGAAACACTCCTGGCAGGCGCGAATCCGCGTTTATAATCAAGTGCTTGCCGAAGCCGGCCGAAGCCGCGGTTCGGGCATGCAAACGTCGGCCCAAGCATGAACATTCTGATCCTCCACAACCTCTACCAAAAGCCCGGCGGAGAAGACGTCGTCGTGCGAAATGAAGCGGAGATGCTGGAGCGAGCGGGGCACCAAGTCACCGTCGAGAGGGTGGACAACCACGCAATCCAGGGCTTCTTCGCCAAGGCGCGTACGGCGTTGCGGGCCGCTTATGATCCCGCGCGCCGGCGATGGATGCGCGGCTTGCTCGAGCGGGTCAAACCGGACGTCGTCCACGTCCATAACTTCTTCCCGCTTCTCACCACCGCTGTCCACGCAGAGGCTCGGGCCTGCGGCGTCCCGCTCATCCAGACCCTGCACAATTTCCGCCTGTTCTGCGCCGCGGCCACTTTCGAACGGGATGGCCAAATATGCGAGCTGTGCGTGCAAAAAGGCCGCATCAATGCAGTTGTTCACCGCTGCTATCGCGGCTCCATCGTCAGCAGCGCGGCGGTAGCGGCGATGCAGTATGAGGCAGTAGGGCGGCGATCGCTGATCGATAACGTGGATCGCTTCATTGCCTTGACCCAGTTCGCGAGATCGAAATTTCTCGAATGCGGATTGCCCCCGGATAAGGTCGTCGTAAAGCCGAACCATCTCAATCGTTCGGCCATGCCGCAGGACTTGCCTCGTCACGGCGCGCTTTTCGTCGGTCGCATCTCGAAAGAAAAGGGCCTAGTCTCGCTCGTCGAGGCCTGGCGGCAGTTCCCGGATATACCGTTGACGATCGTTGGCGACGGGCCGCTGAGAGAAGACTTACAGGCCGTGGCGCCTGCGAACGTGCGTTTCCTCGGTTGGCTTGAGCCCGGAGAGGTCGATGAAGCCATGCAGCGGGCAGCGCTGCTGATCGTGCCTTCGCTTTGGTATGAGGGCTTCGGAATGGTCTTGATCGAAGCGTTTGCCAACGGACTGCCAGTCGCTGTGTCACGCCTCGGCTCGCTCGCAGAGATCGTCGAGCCGGGCATCACGGGCGATCATTTCACCCCCGGAGACGAGCGATCGATCGTCGAAACCGTGAGGCGGATACTGGCTGCCCCGGCGGCCCTGCGGCAAATGAGCGCCAACGCGAGGCGCGTATTCCAGGAAAAGTATTCGGCAGAATCCAATCTCGCGATGCTGGAGGCCATTTACGCTGAGGCTATTGAAGATGCTCGCGGGCATCTGCCGGCACCCTCAGTCGCGCCGGCGGAGCCGTGAAGCATGCCGTCGATGATCAATCGGCGGAGCCATGCCGATAGGGGATGATGCCACGGCGCGTCGGGCCTGCGCCGGCAATCAGCCAAGCCGCTTGCGAACTTCGGCCGCGTCCCAAACTCCAAGGAAGCGCCCCTCCGACACCGCGCCGTCTTCTATCTCGATCAAAGGCTTGGGCAACTTGAACGGCGCCTTTTCGAGATTCAGCGATCGGAAGTCGCCGGACTGGATGTCCGCATTGAAGGCCGTCCCGCGGTCGCTGGTGAGCAGCAGGTGCCTGCAATCTGTCGCCAGTGCGTTGCGAAGACCGGCCAAGCCATCTTCGAAGCTCAAATGGAACAGAACCTCGCGACAAAGCACTGTGTCCGCCTTGGGCGGCACTTCGACGACGAAGTCGAGAACCCTGAAATCTCTTTGCGGCGAAGCGAATGTCTTGCGATTCTGTTCGATCACCGAAGGTACGATATCCACGCCGATGTAATCGCAAGGGAGTTGGACGGTCTGCATCCAGGTGAAGTCGCCGCAGCCGAGGTCAAGCAGCGTCTTCGCTCCGATAGTTTCGAGGAGGCCGGGGAGAGCGCCGCGCACCCCCTTGGTTGCGGTGATCGATGAGCCATGACCTGAGGGCGGCACCTTTTCGTCGCCGTGCCGCCATGCACCTTGATCATAGATCGCCGCAAAACTGCTGCCGCGGTCATCGCGCAGGTGCGGGAGGCGCCGGCGATATCCCGCTCGATGAAGGAGATGGCGAACCGCTTCTTTGGTAGTCCGGCCCAATGACACGCTGTCGCACCTTATTCAGTCATTTTTGACTCCTTAGTGACCAGCCAACTTCCGCACAAGCGAGGCCTCACCGGCTGCAAACCTCGTCAGGGGTCGCGATGAGGATGCTCGTTCCTCACAACGCTTACTGTCACGGCACGACTGTCAACCGCGGCCAACGCAGCTGAACTGCGGACGAATCCGAGGGATGGAGCGGCGGTGGACAATCAGCCACGCTCGACCAACATCATCATCTCGAGCGGCTTAAGGACTGGGTCGGGTTGGCCGTTTTCCATCCTCACCTGTCCAATGCTGCGGGTCCGGGCATCCGGGCCGATGATAACGCCGTCGAACACCTTGTGTCGCCATGGCAGCCGCAGACCTAGGCGCAACGTCTGCGCCGGGTGGTACCAGGATATCCGGCTGCCGGCGATGCCGGTCGTGTTGACGACCGCCAGTCGCAAGCGGCCGTCCGGTCCGATCGCCGAGGCCGCGGACAGCCGCGGCTTTTTGCCGTATGTCCAGTCCATTGTCCCATCGAGCGAGCTTGCGCACGCGTGAAAGATCGAACCGCGGGGAAATGTCTCCAGAAGCGCTTTGAGGAAGAAGTAGCGGTTGAACGCAGTGATATCCCCCGACGGCGAAATCAGCGCCAGCGCCGTCCACGGGCTGCCCGGCGCCTTGTGGGACGCCGTGCTCAGGAGGCCGATGAAATATAGCCATCGCGTCACGCCCTGGTTGAGGTCGGTCAGGAACCTGCCCGCGAGGCTCGCGGCGTCCATGGCGTTCACCTCGGCCGGCGGCGCATCGGCGTCGCCGATCCCCTGGCCGGCTTCGGTGACCCAGCGCTGCTTGTGCCGCGCGGCGACCGCCATGCTTCGGGTCGAAGCCATGTTGTAGGAGTGACAAGACCACGCGAAGATCGCCGCGTTCGCCGCGGGAATGCCCTCCAGTTGGGCGATGGCCGCTACCGATTGGCTGCTCACGTTCGCCCAGTCCGCGGCAATGATTTTCGTGCTGTGCAGATCCCGGTCATCGAGCTCGCGGCGCAGGTGGATCACCGCGGCCGCGAGGTAGGCGGTCCGTAGCGGATCGGGTTCGTTGAGGATGCCGGTCGCTTCGAAGAGCAGGTTCTCGCGAGAGCGCAGCGCGGCAAGGAAATCGGCCAGCTTGCGCGCATAGGCCGCGGGGTCCGGCTCCGGGCTCTGGCTTCCCGTGCCCGGCGCGAGAATCAGCTGCGGGTGGCACCGCTCCGAAATCTTCGCCAGCATGGCGTTGTCGAGGTAGGCTTTGCCGAATTGCGCCAGCATCCCTGCAACGTCCACGGAGGCATCGCTCCGCACCCAGGCCCGGAAATAGTCGACCGGCAACGCGCCGTAGACGAAATCCAGCCCTTTCGCCTGAACTTCGGGGGCGAGCGCGGCAAACGCGGTGTCGCCGAGAGGCTGCGACAGGCCGAACCCATCGAAGCGTTGTCCTTGCGCCGGGTCGACCGAAATCCGCGCTTCGGCGCTCGCGGGAGTAGCCCCGTAAGCAGCAGCGGCGAACGCTCCGCTGCTGCTACGGAGAAAGCCGCGTCGGTCGGTCTGGAATGGGGGCATCGGTGCTTCTCGCTCGCAAAACGCCCCAGAATGAAGATCAGGTGCCCTTCTGCTTGGGCACCGTGAACGTGCCGCTCACCCGGCCGCCGCCGGCGGAGCCGCGCGGGCCGCCGCCGTCGACGGTCGAAAGGCCGGACTTCAGGTCCATCGTCAGCCGGCCGCCGTTGAGCGTGTCGGTGCCGCGGCGCAAGGCGACGCCGCCCGTCAGCACGATCACCCGGCGGTTGAAGTCGTACACCCCGGCCGATCCGCTCGCCCGTTCGTTGCCGCGCGTGACGACCACGCCGCCGACCGCGTCGATCCGCTGGATCTTGAGGCTGCCCATGTTGGTGTAGGCCACCGTGGTCCGCGCGGCGGTGAGCCTCAGGTCGCCCTGGTCGATCACCACGTCGCCGGTGAGGATCACGCGGTGCTGCTTGTCCTGCAGCTCGATCCGGTCGGCCGCGTAGTTGACCGGCTGGTCAGAATTGAACCCGGCGATCGACTGGTCGCCGCCGGTGGCCGCGAAGGCGAGCGACGCGACTCCGCCCGCCAGGAGACCGGCGGCGAGGCTGCGAAAGGCGAGGCGGGACAAGCTCGAACGGCGCATCGGCAGCGTGCCTAGCGCGCGGCGGCCAGCGGGGAAAGCGCTCAATGCGGAACCTGCTGCATCTTGCCCGGGATCATCCGCAGCCGCGCGTGGCCTTGCAGGGCCACGGTGCGCGCGTTGAGGTTTGCCTGCATGGAGTCGGCGGAGAACGTGCCGGCCGGCGTCTGTCCCTGGACGCCGCCGTCGCCGGTCATCGTCTTGTTCTGCAGGTCGACGGCCACGCCGCGGGTGTTCATCTGGTAGCCGTCGGCGGCGGCGAACTTGACGTCGCTGTCGACCGCGACCTTCTGGGTGTCGTAGTTGTAGGTGCCGAGTTCGGCGGTCAGTTGCGCCGGACCGTCATCGAGCAGCAGCCGGCCGACGAGATCGCGCATCTGCACCACGGGCTGAGCGACCGAATGTTGCACGGCCGCGCCCGCCGAGAGCGAGAACGGGCGGCCCTTCTGGTCCTGGCCGCGATAGATTGCATCGTTCAGCACCAGGCGGTTCTGCGTCAGCGCGACCTTGTTGCGGTCGAGCAGGAAGCTGACCTCGCCGCGCGGGCCGAGCGGGGTGATGACCATCAGCGCGGCGATCACGCCGACCAGTGCCGGCAGCCCGATGGCCAGCCAGCGCACGGTGCGGTCGAGCGAGCTGCCCGGTGCGGCGAAAGCGCGCCGGCGGTCGCGAATCTTGTCTGCCCTGGTGGTCATATGCCCTGCCTACGACCACGCACCTTAGTCGTGGCTGAAGATGTCCTTGTCGGCCCAGCCGGCGAGATCCAGCCTGGCCCGTGCAGGAAGAAAAGCGAAGCACGCCTGCGCAAGTTCCATCCGCCCTTCGCGTTCCAGCCGTTCGACGAACACGGCGTGCAGCCGGTGGAGGAAGCGCACGTCGGACGCGGCATACTCTCGCTGGGCGTCGGTCAGGGCCGGGGCGCCCCAATCGCTCGACTGCTGCTGCTTGGAGATATCCTCGCCCAGCAGCTCGCTGACGATGTTCTTCAGGCCGTGACGGTCGGTGTAAGTCCGGGTCAGCTTGCTGGCGATCTTGGTGCAGAACACCGGGGCGGCGACGACGCCGAGGTAGTATTCGATCGCGGCGAGGTCGAAGCGGGCGAAGTGATACAGCTTGAGCCGCGCCGGATCGGCGAGCACGGCCTTGAGGTTGGGCGCATCGTACGCGCTGCCGTTGGCGAAGCGGACGAGGTGCTCGTCCCCCCGGCCGTCGGAAATCTGCACCACGCACAGCCGATCGCGCGGGGTGATGAGCCCCATGGTCTCGGTGTCGATGGCGATGGGCCCGGGGGCGAGTACCCCTTCGGGCAGATCTTCTTCGTGAAAATGAACAGCCATTAAGCTTGCCCTTAGTGCGATTGGGGATTCAGTGAAAGGCCCCGTTGGTAAGCCAGCATCGTCGGCGTTAAGCCGTGGCATGGCCGACACGGTTCCCGACAGCTGGCGCGCGGCGCTCGATCCCGTGCTGGCGCTGCCCGAGAGCCGCCGGCTGGGCGGCTGGCTGCGCGCCGAGGAAGAGCGCGGAGTGGCGATCTATCCACCCAAAGGCATGCGCCTCAGGGCGCTGGAGCTGACGCCGCTCGATGCGGTCAAGGTGGTGATCCTCGGGCAGGACCCGTACCACGGACCGGGCCAGGCGCACGGCCTGTGCTTTTCGGTGCCCGAAGGGGTACGCGTGCCGCCGAGCCTGGTGAACATCTACAAGGAGCTGGAAAGCGATCTCGGCGTAGCCCGGCCGGCAGCGGGGAACCTCGAACGCTGGGCGCGGCAGGGCGTGCTGCTGCTCAACAACTCGCTGACGGTCGAAGCTGGCAAGGCGGGGAGCCATGCGGGCAAGGGCTGGGAAGCGATTACCGACGCCGCGGTGGCCGCCGTGGCGGAGCGCGAGGAGCCGAGCGTGTTCATCCTGTGGGGCAGCCACGCGCGCAAGAAAGCGGCAAACGTGCCGCAGTTGGCGCAAAGCGGCCGGCACCTGGTGCTGACGAGCGCTCACCCGAGCCCGCTGTCGGCTTATGCCGGGTTCTTCGGCTCCAGGCCGTTCAGCAAGGCCAACGCGTTTCTGGAAGCGAAAGGCCGGGGCGCGATCGACTGGTGAGCGCGATGGCTTACGCCGCGTTAGCCAGGCCCATCCATTCGTAAGCCGTCGTTTCGGGCCCGCCTTCGTTGATCGTCGTGCGGCGCATGTCGCGTCGGTAGGCGTCGCTGCGCAGCGGGGTCGCTGCGTGCATCGTGCAGCGGTTGTCCCAGATCACCAGGTCCCACTGCCGCCAGGGGTGGCGGTAGATGTATTTCTCCTGCGTTGCGTGAGCGTAAAGCTCCTCGACCAAGGCTAAACCTTCCTCGGCGTCCATGCCGACGATGCCAAAGCAATGGCCGCCGATGTAGAGCGCCTTGCGGCCATACGGCATCTCGCGCACCAGCGGATGGGTCACGGTGGGGAACGGGATCACCAGCCGCATCTCGGGGGTGATCTCCGCCTTGAAGCCGGCGAGCTTGCGGCCTTCCCAGAAGTCGTGGAGGCCGACGAGGTTCTCGATCCGCGCCTTCATCGGGTCGCTAAGGTTGTCGTAGGCCGCTCGGGCATCGACGAACCAGGTGTCGCCCCCGGCGCTCGGGGGCGGAGTTTCGACGCCGTGGAGCAGCGACCACTTGGTCGGCATCGTGTGGAAGCTCGAATCGGTGTGGAACCTCTCGGCGCCTTTGGCGAGGCTCTTGGGGTCCGAGCCG
>Ga0207652_10001455_pt1 | contig 20964 bp, 23 predicted proteins | sample KBSC63BmetaG_FD_184334 | JGI IMG/M metagenome (GOLD analysis project Ga0207652, IMG submission 184334) | Corn rhizosphere microbial communities from Kellogg Biological Station, Michigan, USA - KBS C6-3B metaG (SPAdes) (version 2) | ecosystem: Host-associated > Plants > Roots > Rhizosphere ... | reverse complement strand
CTGCCGGCCCATTGCGCGCGGCGCTCCTTCAGCACCGGGAACAGCGTGTAGACGCGCTCCATGCTGGCCGTGACGCCGGCGCGATCACGGCGGCGGAACGCGCCCATCAGCAGGTTGTCGTGCACGCTCATCCGGTCGAAAAGCTGGCGGCCTTCCGGCACCTGCACGAGGCCCAGGTCGAACGCCGCGTCGGACGCGAGCGATTCGATGCGCTGGCCCGCGAACACGATCGAGCCGCTGCAGTCGATGACGCGCGACAGCGCGCGCAGCAGCGTCGTCTTGCCCGCGGCGTTGCTGCCGACCACCGCGACGATCTCGCCGGTGCGGATCGACAGGTTAATGTCGTTGAGCACCGCCAGCTCGCCGTAGCCGGCCGACAGGTTGCGCACGTCGAGCAGCACGGCGCCACCGCTCGCACCATTGCCCGGCGCGCTCACGCGCGCCTCCGGCCGAGGTACGCCTCGACGACGCGCGGATCGTTGAGCACGGTGTCCGGCGCGCCGTCGGCGATCTTCTCGCCGTGATGCAGCACGAGCAGGCGATCGGACAGGCTGCGGATCGCCTTCATCACGTGCTCGATGACGAGGATGCTCATCCCCTGGTCGCGCACCTTGCGCACGATGGCGATCACCGCTTCGATCTCGACGTTGTTGAGTCCGGCCATCACCTCGTCGAGCAGCAGCACGCGCGGGTTCATCGCCAGCGCCTTCGCGAGCTCGAGGCGCTTGCGGTCGGGGCCGCCCAGCGCCTCGGCGCGCTGCGCCGCGCGGTGCGCGAGGCCGACGAACTCGAGCTTCTCCATCGCGCGCTCGCGCGCCTTCGCGAGCTCGCGCTCGCCGCCGCCGGTGCCGAACAGCGCGCCGACGGCGACGTTGTCGACGACGCTCAAGCCGGGGAACGGCCGCATGATCTGGAACGTGCGGCCGATACCGAGCTGCGCGCGCCGGAACGCGGGCATGTCGCCGAGGATCTCGTTGTCGAACACGATCTCGCCGGAGGTCGCCTCGAGCGTGCCGCTGACCAGGCTCACGAGCGTCGTCTTGCCGGCGCCGTTGGGCCCGATCAGGCCGAGGATCTCGCCGGGCGCGAGCGAGAACGTGACGTTCGACAGCGCGGTGAGGCCGGCGAAGCGCTTGGTGAGGCCCCGCACGTCGAGGATGGGAGCGGCCGGCATGTCGTCAGAGGCGGTTGCGGCGCACGTTCTCGGCGAAATAGCGCCAGCCGACGCTGCGGAAGCGGCGGCCGAGATCGGCGAGGCCGCGCGGCATGAACACCACGGCGACGATGATCACGAAGCCGAAGAAAAGGCTCGCCAGCGTCGAGATCTTGGTGGACAGCACCTCGGAAATCGCCGAGAGCAGGAATGCGCCGACCACGGGCCCGAAGATCGAGCCCGGCCCGCCGAACACCGCCATGATGATCATCTTGACGTTCAGCGTGATGTCGAACGCGCTGACCGGATCGAGGAACGTGATCCAGTAGGCGTGGATGCCGCCGGCGAGCGACGTGAAGAAGCCGGAGATCGCGAACGCCGCCACCTTGTAGCGCGTGGTATCGACGCCCATCACCGCCGCGGCTTCCTCGTTCTCGCGAATCGCGATCAGGCCGAAGCCGAAGCGGCTGCGCGCGATGTAGGCGACGGTCAGCGTCGTCAGCGCGAGGAGGCCGAGCGACAGCTCGTAGAACAGCGCATCGCCACGCAGGAGCGGCAGCACGAGGCCGGTGTTGCGGCCGGCGATCTCGAGGTTCGACACGATCGCGGTCATCACCTCGGCCAGCGCCAGCGTGCAGATCGCGAAATAATGGCCGCGCAAACGCAGCACGGGCAGGCCGATCAGGAGCGCGAACAAGAGCGCGAGCACGGCGCCGAATGCCAGGCCGACGCCGAACGGCAGGTTCCATTGCACCATCGCGATGGCGACGCCGTAGCTGCCGAGGCCGTAGAACACCGAGTTGCCGAACGACGCGTAGCCCGTGTAGCCGCCGATGATGTTCCAGCTTTGCGCGAGCACCGCCATCAGGAGCGTGCTGATGCCGAACTGGATGATGCTCGGCGAGGCGATCCACGGCACCGTCGCGAGAAGCGCCAGCACGACCACGACGATGGCCACCACGCCGAAGCGATTCATCGCGCGGGTCTCTCCGCGCGCGCCGGCCGCGCGGCCGCGATCAAGCGGTCCTCCCGAGGAGCCCGGACGGCCGGAAGATCAGCACCAGCACGAGGATGCCGAAGCTCGCCACGTCGCTGTACGTGGGGCCGATGTAGAGCGACGTCAGCGACTCGACGATGCCGAGGAAGAGCCCGCCCACGATCACGCCGAGCGGGCTGTCGAGTCCGCCGATGATCGCGATCGCGAACGACTTGGCGGTGAGGCTGCCGCCGATGTACGGGTTCACCTGCGACACGACGCCGTACAGGCTGCCCGCCGCGCCCGCGAGCGCGGCGCCGAGCGCGAACGTCAGCGCGTAGACGCGCCGCGGCTCGACGCCATAGAGCCGCGCGGCGACGAGGTTCTGGGCGGTGGCGCGGATCGCGCGCCCAAGGCGCGCGCGCGTGAGGAACAGCCACAGCAGCAGCGTCAGGCCGACGGCGATCCCGAACGCGATCACGCGCACGAACGGCACGGTCGCGCTGCCCAGCATGAAGTTGCTGCCGGCGTAGGTGGGGTTGATCGTGCGGAAATCGGCGCTGAACGCGAGCTGCGCGAGCAGCGTCAGCACGACGTCGATGCCGAACGTGATCAGCAGCGTGTTGAACATCGGCGCGCGGATCACGAGGTTGAGCAGGTAGCGCTGGACGACGTAGCCGAACACGAACAGCGCCAGCATGGCGAGCGGCAACGCGGCGAACGGGTCGAGCCCGAGGCCCGCGAACAGGTAATAGCAGACATAGGCGCCCAGCATGATGAAGGCGCCGTGCGCGATGTTGACGATGTTGAGGACGCCCCACACGAGCGCGAGGCCGAGCGCCATCAGCGCGTACAGGCCGCCGAGCAGCACGCCGTTGACCAGCACCTGCCAAAGGAGGTCCAAGCCTTGCGCTCCCCCTGTCGTCCGCGGCGTGCCGCAAGGGACACGCCGCGAAGCGCCGCACGCCATCTACGTGCCGCGCACCTCCGATCCCGAACCCGCGACGATGCCCGACCGCCGCGGGTCTCCCTGCGCCAGGCTCGCTAGCGCTTGTCCCACGCCGGCATAGGATAACGCGGCTTTTCGATGAAGCCCTTGCCGCCGTAGATCGGCACGACCTTGCCGTCCTGCACCTGGATCACGGTCTGCGGCAGGCTGATCTGGCCTTTTTCGTCGAACTTGATCGGACCGTACAGGCTGTCGAAGTTGAGCTTGGCGACGGCGTCGCGGACCTTCTGCGGGTCGGTCGAGCCGGCCGCCTCGATCGCCTTGGCGTAGGCCTCGACGTCAGCGACCGCCGATGCGGCGTGGTAGTCGGGCTCGTAGCCGAAGCGCGCCTTGTAGGCCTGCTCGAATTTCTCGGCGTTGCCGAACCACTGGTCGGTCAGCGTCGCCGTCGGCAGCCACGACGTCATGCCGAACGCGAAGTCGGCGTCCTTGCCCAGCGCCTTGCGGAAGTCCGCGCTCGGCACGCCGACGGTGAAGCTGTAGATCTTCGGGCTCACCGACAGGCTCTTCGCCTGGCGGATGAAGTTGAGGATCTCGGTCTCGTGGCCGGCCACCAGCACGGCGTCGACGTTGGCGCTCTTGATGCGCGCGAGCAGCGACGCGAAGTCCGACGCGTTGGTGCTGTAGCGCTCGTCGAGCGCGGTCGTCAGGCCGGCGGCCTTGATGAGGTCGCGCGTGCCCTTGGCGACCGACACGTCGAACGCGTCGTCGGCGTAGAGCAGCGCCACCGTCTTGGGCGCGGGATTGAGCTTGCCCATCGCCTCGATCGTGCTCTCGAAGTACTTGGTCGCGGCCGGCAGCGTGCCGAAGATGTACTTGTAGCCGCGGCTGTAGATCTGGTCCGAGGCGCCGCCGCCCTGGACCATCGGCACCTGGTACTTCTCGGCGACCGACGACGTCGCGATCACCGCGTCGCTGGCGAACGGCCCGAGCAGCAGGCTGATCTTGTCCTGCGTGACGAGCTGCACGTACTGCCGCACGGCGAGGTTGTTGTCCGACTGGTTGTCGAGGATCTTGAGCTCGAGCTGCTCCGACTTGCCGCCGACCTTGACGCCGCCGGCCTTGTTGATGGTGTCGATCGCCATCTCGTAGCCGTCGCGGTAGTAGCGGCCGGTGTTGGCGAGCGGGCCGGAAAGCTGCACCGAGGCGCCCAGCGTGATCACGGCGCTCGCCGACGCCGCGACGAGCGCGGCGGCGATGCCTCCAATTAACGAGACCAGAGTCTTCATTCGCTTCCTCCTCAATATTGCAAGACGTGATTGGGGGCGGTCGTGCGGCAATCGCCGACCACGCGTACGTTCTCCGCTGCGCCGGCCCGGAGGCCGGCCGCAACATCGACCGAACGCGGGCTCCGTGCCATTTGATGGTCTCTGGTGCGCCCCTGTTCTCATGATCCCATGCCGCCGCGAAATGGTCACTTGCGCACCGGCAAAGAGCTTGACAGGGGCCGCGGGTCGGCGCCGGACGGCTTGGCGGGGGGCGATGGGGTAGCATCGGTCGCGTGGGTGCGCCGGGCCGCCCCAGGCGCCGGTCGTGGCAACTGCTTGGGCACCGAGAGCGTGGGGCCGAGGGCAGCTCCTGGAAGTGCGCTCGTTGCGCGGAGGTCGTCGAATTGGGCTCAACGGTTCTCGTCACCGGCGGTGCCGGCTATGTCGGCTCGCATGTCGTCGCGGCGCTGGCCGCGGCCGGCCGGGACCCGGTCATCCTCGACAACTACGCCAACAGCGAGGCCGGCGTCGTCGACCGGCTGCGGGTGCTGACCGGCAAGTCGATCGACGTGGTGGAGGCCGACATCCGCGACGTCGAGGCGCTGCGCCGCACGTTTCATGACCATCCGATCGGCGCGGTCATTCACTGCGCGGGCCTCAAGGCCGTGGGTGAGGGCGAGACGCGTCCGCTCGCGTACTACGACGTCAACGTCGGCGGCACGTTCACGCTGGCCGAGGTGATGGGCGAGGCCGGGGTGGGCACGCTCGTGTTCTCGAGCTCGGCCAGCGTCTACGGCCAACCCGATTCGCTGCCGGTGCCAGAGTCCGCGCCGCTGCGTCCGCAGGGCGTCTACGGGCGCACCAAGCGCACGGTCGAGGATTTCCTGCGCGACCTCGGCCGCGCGAATCCCAACTGGCGGATCGCGATCCTGCGCTATTTCAACCCGGCCGGCGCGCATCCGTCGGGACGGATCGGCGAGGCGCCGCGCGGCAGGCCCGACAACCTCGTGCCACTCCTGTGCCGGATCGCCTCCGGCGAGTTCGCCGAGCTCCTGATCTACGGCAGCGACTGGCCCACGCCCGACGGCACCGGCGTGCGCGACTACCTGCACGTCGAGGATCTCGCGCGCGGCCACGTCGCCGCGCTCGAGCATCTCGCGGGCGCGCAGGGAGCGTTGACGCTCAACCTCGGCATGGGCCGCGGCGCATCGGTGCTCGAGGTCGTGGCGGCGTTCGAGCGCGCATGCGGTCGTCGCATCGCGAAGAGCTTCGCGCCGCGCCGCGCGGGCGACGTCGCCGCCTCGTATGCCGACCCGTCGCTCGCCGAGCGCACGCTCGGTTGGCGTGCGCGCCGCGACGTCGACATCATATGCGCCGACGCCTGGCGCTGGCAGCTCAACGGCGGCCGCTACACGCGATGAAGCGCGTCTACATCTCGAGCAACCGCACCGACGCGTACCTCGTGCGCGACCGGCTGCGGCATGCCGGCATCGCCGTGCACGTGTTCAACGAGCACGCGCAGTCGATCGTCGGCGACGTGCCGCCCGATGTCGCGTGGCCGCAGGTGTGGGTCGACGACGACGCCGACGCGGCACGCGCGGAGCAGGTGATCGGCGAGTTCCGCCGCGAGCGCATGCGTACCGGGCAGTGGCACTGCCGCCAATGCGGCGAGGACAACCCGGCGACGTTCGACTTCTGCTGGAAGTGCGGCTCGGCGCCGACCACGGCCGGGTAGCTTGCGGGCGGCCGGAACACGCGTCCCGGCGACGATGTCACACAAGGGGCGGCACAGGTTCGGTGCGGGCTTGCGATCGACCTGATCCACGCGTCGGAACGCCGCCCGGCACTCACCGGAAGGACACACCACCATGAGAGACACCGTTCCCCAGGCACGCCTCAACTACGGCCAGCAGGCGCCCGAGCTCGCGAAGAAGCTGCAGGAGCTCGGCATGGCCATCGACAAGGGGGGCCAGCTCGAGCCGTTGCTCGGCTACCTCGTCGACATCCGCGCCTCGCAGATGAACGGCTGCGCGTTCTGCCTCGACATGCACGTCAAGCAGGCCAAGATCGCCGGCGAGCGCGAGATCCGCCTACACCACGTGGCGATCTGGCGCGAATCGCCGCTGTTCACCGCGAAGGAGCGGGCCGCGCTGGCGCTGACCGAGGCGCTGACGCACATCGCGCCGACCGGCGTTTCCGACGCGATCTACGCCGAGGCGAGAGGGCAGTTCGACGACAAGGCGCTGGTGGCGCTGGTTTTCCGCATCATGACGATCAACGCCTGGAATCGCGCCAACGTCGCGTTCCACACGCCGCCCGGCATCCTCGACAAGATGTACGGCCTCGACAAGGCGGGACTGGGCTAGCCGTTTGCATCCCGCCATCGCCGACGCTACTCGGTCATGACGATCCCCGACTTGGCGATGACCTCGCTCAATCGCTCGCGCTCCTTCGCGATGAATGCCGAGAACGCCGCGGGTGAATCACCTGCGGGAACCAGTCCGGTGACCTGTACCTTGTGAACGGTATCCGGGTCATGCATCACCTTCTCGATCGCTTCGCTCAATTTCGCAACGACCGCGGGCGGTGTGCCGGCCGGCACGGCGAGGCCCCACGACTGCGAGATCTCGTAGCCGGGGATGGTCTCGCCGATGGTGGGCAATTCGGGTAGCACGGGATTGCGCTCCTTCCCCGTCGTCGCGAGGGCCCGCACGCGACCGCTCTTCATGTGCGCGCTCGCAGACAGCGGCGACGTGATCATCATTTGCGCGGTGCCGCCGATCACGTCCATCAGCGCCGGTGCGGAGCCCTTGTACGGGATATGGACGAGCTTGATGCCGGCGAGGAGGTTGAGCATCTCGCCTGCAAGGTGCGCGGGCGATCCGACACCGGCACTCGCGTAGTTCAGGACGCCGGGCTTCGACTTCGCCAGCTGTACGAGGTCGGCGACGGATTGCACCGGCAAGGACGCGTTCACGACGAGCACATTCGACGAGGTCGCGAGCCGCGAAACCGGGATGAAATCCTTGACGGGATCATAGGGCAGCTTCTTGTTGAGGTACGGAAGGATGGCGTAGATGGCCGTCGTGACCATCGTGACGGTATAGCCGTCCGGCGCTGATTTCGCGCCCGCCTCGGTCGCGAGCACGCCCGCGGCGCCCGGCTTGTTGTCGACGAAAACCGGTTGCCCGAGCACGTCCGAGAGCTTCTGGGCAACGAGCCGTCCGAGCTGGTCGGGCGAACCGCCGGGGGCGTCGGGAACGATCATGCGAACCGCTCGATCGGGGTACGCCTGCCCATGGACGCTCAAGGGCAGGGCCGAGGCCGCTATCGCGGCGAGCACCAGCAGCATGCGTATTGCAGTCATGATTTCCCCCATGTCTTCGAGTCAGTCGAGTTCCGCGCGTGTTCCCGGCGCGGGAGTAAAGCCGAGGTCGCCGCGCGCCAGTGCCTTGTCGCGACCCCCGAACGCCTCCAGCAGTTGCGCCTGACGGGCCTTTGCTCGTGCATCGACCGCTTCGGGATCCAGGAGAGTGCGAAGCCGCGCCTCGCACTGCCGGAGGATGCTCACGTGCCCCGCATCGGTGGCCAGGTCGACGAGCTCGTCGGGATCCTCGGCGAGATCGAACAACTGCGGTGGCCGCCCGACGTAATGGCAGTACTTGTAGCGATCGTGGCGCAGCATGAACCCGCCGCTCGACGAGCCGATGGCGTGGTATTCGCAAAGGACCGGGCGCGCCGGCATCGCACCGTTGGCGATGTCGAACAGCGAGTGGCCTGACAGCGGGCCGAGCGGTGCCGCGCCGGCTGCATCCAGGATTGCGGGCGCGCAATCGACGTGGGACACCGGCAGATCCACCACCATACCGCGCGGCAAGCCGGGCCCCGCGACAATCATCGGCACGCCGGCGGACTCCTCGTAGAACGTCGATTTGCCCCACAACCCGCGCGCACCGGTGTTGTCCCCATGGTCGCTGGTGTAGATGACGGCCGTATCGTCCGCCAGTCCCGCGTCCTCCAGCGCCCGCAGCACCTTGCCGACGTTCTCGTCCATGGCCGACACCAGGCCCGCGTAGCCGGCGAGCGCGCGGCGCACATCGCGCTCGTCGGCGAAGTGGGGGTCGTAATCAACGACACGTGCGTATTCGTCGATCGCGGGATGACGTGGACGCTCGTCACTCCGGTATTGCTTGGGCATCGGCAGATTCATGCCGGCGTATCGATAGAACCATTCGGGGGGCGCGGTGAGCGGGAAATGCGGGGCAACGAACGATACGAAGAGCACCCACGGTGGCCCCGCGTCCCGCGTGCCATCCTCATGCAGCCAGATCTGCGCGCGGGACGCGATGTCGCGGTCATACACCGTATAGGTGGATTCGCCGGGCCCGGCGTACTTCGCCATCTTGTCGCCGCCCTTGCGCGTCGGGATGTCGTCGCGCACGAGGCCTTTCACGTCGCCAATGCCGTCCACGACGTGCATCGGCACGATTTCGCGCGTGAATCCGTGATCGTCCCCTGGCTGCCCGCGAAAGTGCAGCTTGCCGATCGACACGACGCGATGTCCGCCTGCGCGCAGCGCGTGATGCCAGCTCGGTATCGAGCCGTCATAGGCGTCGCCGTTGTCCCAGAATCCTATCTCGTGAACATAGCGGCCCACCGCGAACGCGGCGCGCGCCGGCACGCAGATGGGACACGTCGTGTAGGCCGAGGCAAAGCGCGTTCCCCGTGCGCAGAGCGCGTCGAGGTTCGGCGTCGCGATGTAGGGATGTCCGGCGGCACCGAGATACTTCGGGTTGTGCTCGTCGGACATGATGACGAGGACGTTGCGCGGCTCGGTCATGGCGGGTCATTCTGGCAGTGCCCGCCATCGCTCCGCAATGGCAGATCGGCACTATCAGCTATTCCACGATGGAATGAAAAAGATGGACGTCGAGTGCCGCCCGACCCTATGCTGGGCACGCCACCATCGTGGGAGCGTCAGATGCTTCTGGAACAGTTGCGGGACTTCCTGGCGGTTGCTGCGGCGGGAAGTTTCTCGCGCGCAGCCATACTTTCCGGCGCCACCCAGTCGGCCATCAGCAAGCGCGTCCTCGCGCTCGAGCGCGATCTCGGCGCGACGCTTTTCGAGCGCACCGGACGCGGCGCCCGGATGACGGAGGCCGGTCGGGCACTGTGGCCAAGGGCCGACATTCTCGTCAAGGAAGCGGACGCCCTCAGCGATGTCGTGGCCGCCGATTCATCGCGGCCACGCGGGATCGTGCGCGTGGCGATCCAGCCGTCCGCCGCCTGGCCTCTGTTGCGCGACCTCTACGTCGGCGTACGCGATGCGTACCCCTCCATCCATCTGCAGGTCGCCGAAGCCCCGACCGCGCAAATCGCCGAGTGGCTTCGCGATGGTCGGCACGACCTCGGCGTGCTGTCGCAGGCCGCGCACAAGGCGCTGCCCGACGCGCAGCTGCTGTTCGCCTCGTCATTGCAGCTCGTCTCGCGCGCGGGCGATCCGCTTACCCGCAGGTCCACCATCGCGTTCGACCGCATCGCGAAATTGCCGCTGGTGGTCGCCGTCATGCCCAATGGCGGCCGGGTGCTGCTCGAGGAGGTCGCGAGGCAGCGTGGCGTGCGGCTCAACGTGGCCATGGACGTTTACTCCATTCACCTCATCAAGAATCTCGTGCGCGAAGGCCTGGCTTACACCATTGCTCTCGCGAGCGCGATTGCGGACGAGATCGAGACCGGGCAGCTCGCGGCGGCGCGAATCGCGCAACCATCGATAACCCAGGCGTTCTACCTGTCGACGAGCCCGGCACGGCGGCCGTCGGCGGCGGTGCGCGCCGTGGCGGAAATGATTCGAACGCTCACCCATGCCCCGGCGCGGGCCATGTCAACGTCCGTTGCGCGACACGCCGCCTTGCGCCGCAGCGAGCTGTCTACCAGTGAAACGCGACGCCCACCATCGGACCGCTGAACGTTGCACCCTCGAGCCTGGATCCGGACTTGAATCGATAGTCGAGGTATCGCCACCCGCCGAGCACGTCGCCCCACCCGAACGAGTAGCCGATGCCGCCCAGGGCCTGCCAGGTGAAATCGGAGTCGCCTGCGCCGGCGTCCACGTAGAACGGCACGAACCATTGCTGTCGGTCGCCGAAGGCGAAACGACCCTTGGCGCCGACGATCGCGTCCCAGTTCGTCGGGTGCAGCACCGAGTTGCCCGAGCGGTCCGGTGCGATCGGACCGAGGTCGGCGCTGAATTCCCAGCCCAGCGTCTGCTTGTAGTCGAGCACGCGAAATCCACCGACGAGGTCGAGCGTCGTACCGCGCTCGTTTACCGCGCGATACGTTCCCGCGAGCTCCCAGACGGTGCCCTTGATGTCGAGCGTGGCATTCGCCGTCACGCCGTCGGGCAACGTGGAGCCGCCGACGTTGATGTCGCGTGTGCGGGTCTTGCCGCCGCCGAGATCCATGTACAGCACGTCGGCGAGCACGCCCCAGCGTCCCCTGTGCGCCTCGAACGTCCCCATGAAGGTGAACTTGAGGGAGTCGATGATCTTGTCCGAGTCGATGTCGACGCTCGAGCCGCCGGAGCGCTCGGGGAACTTCGACGTTCCGCTGATCGACGGGAAATACCCGTAGATGACGGCGTCGAAGCGCCAGTCATCGCCTTTCATCTCGGCGGCTGCCGCAGGCAGGGCCAAGGCGAGCAGCACGACGGCGCCGGCGTTACGCGACACGCGCCGAAGGGCGTGGCGTCGCGCGCCATGCATCGGCGGGACGGGGCAATTGCCGTGGTCGACGTTCATGCAGGGGTCCTTTTGCCGGGGGCGCGGGCGCGCAATGCTTCATGATATCCCGAACGCGTCGATCACTTGATCTCGTCGCGGACGATCGTCGCGAGGCGAAACGTCCTGGAGATCCCGCCCGGACAGGAGCCGTCGTTGCGCGGCGAGCCGCAGATGACGAGCGCATGGGTCGGCATCGCCGGGTCGGACCAGGCCTTGCGCGCAGCGTCGATGCGCTCGCGCGCGGCGAGCCACTCGACCGAGAGCTCGTATTCGGGGTCCGCGTAGCCGGGGCCCGCCTTGCGCGTCACGGGCGCCTTGCGGCCGTCGCCGTATGCGCCCCATGCGATCGCCTCGAGGCGCGCAATCGCTGCGTCCTCCGCGCGAAACGCCGGGTCGTAAAACCGCTGTCGCCGTTCGAGCGATATCCGATGCGCTATCCTGCGCCATGCTCGAGGCGTTCGGACCACGCTTGTACGCGGCCGACGGACCGGCCGTGTCGTTCTACGGCTTTCCGTATCCGACGCGCATGGCGGTGGCGCATTTGTCGGACGGCAGCGCGTGGGTCTGGTCGCCGGTGTCACTGACCGGCGATCTCGCGCGCGCCATCGACGCGATCGGACCGGTGAGGCATATCGTCTCGCCGAACAAGCTCCACCATCTGGCGCTTCGCCAATGGTCCGTGCGCTGGCCCGAGGCGCGCGTCTACGCGCCGCCCGGGCTCGCGCGCAAGACGCCGGACCTCCGCTTCGACGCGGAGCTCGGCGATGTCGCCGACCCCGCGTGGTCCGCGGACATCGACCAGGTGGTCTTCCGCGGCTCGTTCGCGATGGCGGAGGTCACGTTCTTCCATCGCGCATCGAGCACCGCGATCTTCGGCGATCTCATCCAGCGGTTTCCGGAGTCGTATGTCACCGGATGGAAGCGGACGCTGCTCCGCTGGGGCGGCCTGCTGGGCGATCGCGGCGGGACGCCGCCCGACTGGCGCTCGACGTTCCTCCGCCGGAGCCAGGCGCGCGCCGCGCGCCAGCGCGTGCTCGACTGGAACCCGACGCGCCTCCTGATCGCGCACGGGACCTGCGCGCAAGCGGGCGCGAGGGCGATCATCGCCGACGCGTTGCGCTGGATGTAGCCGGTCAGCGGTAGCGAACGTCATCTGCGGCCACTGGCCTTGCGAACCCTGACCGTCGAGCGCGCGCTGCGCGCGACCCGCGTGCAGTTCCTCGTGCTCGGTATCGTCGCCGGCACGTGGGGGACGCACATTCCCGCGGTCGGCGCGCGCTACGGATTGACCGACATCGTGCTGTCGGTCGTGCTGCTTTCGGTGGCGATCGGCACCGTGTCGGCGCTCTTCGTCGCGGGCCCCGTCATCGGCCGCATCGGCGCGCGCGCCACGGCCGCGACATTCGGGATCGCGATGGGTTTGTCGCTGTGCCTGCTGCTTCACTATCCGTTGCTGCCGGTGCTTGCCGTGGCGGCCTTTCTTCTCGGCGCGTTCATGAGCCTCTTCGACATCGCCATCAACACCGAAGGCTCGGAGCTCGAGGCGCTCGCCGGCCGCCCGGTGATGAGCAACCTGCACGCGATGTTCAGCGTCGGCGGCATGCTGGGCGCAGCGTTGACGTACGGATTGCTGGAGTTGCACGCAGCGCCCGCGGCGCGCCTGCTCGCCGTTGGCGTGGGCATCGCCACGGTTGCGCTGCTCGTATCGCGCGCCATGCTGGAGACGCATGCGAAGGCCGACGCCGACGCGCGGCACTTCGCATGGCCGAAGGGCATCCTGCTCCTGATCGGCCTTCTCGTCTTCGCGGGCATGACGGCGGAAGGCGTGCTGTACGACTGGAGCGTGCTCTATCTTCGCGACGACGTCGGCCTCACGGCCTCGCACGCGTCGCTCGGCTACGCGACGTTCACCGCGGCGATGGCGGTCGCGCGCTTCGCCGGCGATGCGCTACGCGCGCGCTTCCACGAACGTGCGGTGCTGCGCACCAGCGCGCTGGTCGCGGCGCTGGCGATGGCGGTGCTGCTGCTGGCGGGCACGCGGTGGGCGGCGTTCGTCGGGCTCGCCGCGGTCGGCGCCGGGCTCGCGCCGGTGGCGCCGATCCTCTTCAATGCGGCGACGCGCGTGCCGGGGGTGAGCCGCGCGGCGGCGATCGCCTCGGTGACGACGATCGGCTACAGCGGCTTCCTGATCGGCCCGCCGATCATCGGCAGCATCGCATCGCAGACCTCGCTGGCGACGGCGCTGTGGCTCGTCGTCGTGGCGGCCGGCGTCGTCGCCTGCGGCGCCGGATTCGTGCCGCAGCCACGCGCGCCGACGGGCGGGCCCGCGTCGCTCAGTCCGCCGCCAGCGCGCTCACGCTGACTTGGCGGTCTTCCCGCCGCGGGATTTCGCGGTGTTGTGGGCGATCGCGGCGCGGAGCAACGCCGTCAGCGCTTTCGCGTCGATCGCGTCGCCTTCGCGGAAGTCGATCGCGCGGCGTGTGTTGCCATCGAGGCTCGCGTTGAAGAGCTTGGACGGATCCTTGAGCGCCGCGCCGTTGGCGAACGTCATCTTGACGACGTCCTTGTACGTCTCGCCGGTGCAGATCATGCCGTCGTGATACCAGACGGGGACGCCGCGCCACTTCCATTCCTCGACGACGTCGGGATCGGCGTCCTTGATCAGCGCGCGCAGGCGGGCGAGCGTCTCGCCGCGCCAATCGCCGAGCGACTCGATGCGCGCGTCGATCATTGCCGAGGGCGATGTGCTCGACGGTGCCTCGCTCTTCTTCATGGTTTTGGGACCTCCCGGGTGTGGTGCCAGGTCCGCGTCATGCCGGCGAGCCCCTCGCCGGCCATTGCGGCGGCTCGACACCGAACTGCCGCGCGTATTCGAGGTTGAGCCGCGGCCAGTCGAACCGCATCGCATCGCCGCCGACGATCCGGCCGAGCGGCTCGCCGTCGAGCAGGTGCTGGAGCACGTCGAGGCAGATGTGCCAGCCTGCCGCGCCCATCGAGATGAAGCCCTTGTCGATCGCATGCCAGAGCGTGAGGCGCGTGCCGTCGCCCATGCGCTCCAACTGCCAGCGCATCGCATTGCCGCCCCACGTGTACTCGAGCAGCCGCGGCGCGTCGGCACGCGTCACCTCGCTGTCGGAGACGTTCGGCGTGGGCGTGCCGACCGTCGCGAGCTTCACCGGCCCCGGCGCGCCAAGGCCGCGGTCGGCGTCGAACGGCGCCCATTCACGAAGCTCGGCGGGATCGGTGAGCGCGCGCCAGACCTTCTCCGGTGCGTGGCGAAGCTCGCGCGTCAGCACGAGCGTCCAGCGATCGCCGTCTTTGACGACTTCCGCGCCGGCCGCAGGCCCCGGCCGGTAGCTGTCGCGTCCACTCATCGCCGGCGGCTCCGTGGACGTGCGACGGGATGCAGGCGGTCGAGATGACGCTCGAGCGCGTCGACATGCGCCGACCAGTAGCGCCGGAACGGCGCGAGCCACGCATCCACCTCCTTGAGCGGCTCGGGCCGCAATCGATAGAGGCGCCGCTGCGCGTCGACGCGCGCCTCGACGAAGCCCGCCTCGCGCAGGACGCGCAGGTGCTTCGACACCGAAGGCTGCGGCAGGCGCAGTGCGTGGCCGATGTCGCCGACCGACCGCTCAGCCGAGGCGAGCAGCGACAGGATCGCGCGGCGGCTCGGCTCGGCGATGACGGTGAACGTGGTTTCCATGCCCGGATATATACCGCTGGAGGAATATAAGTGTCAAGCGCGTCTCCTCGCGAGGGCTGGGGCAGGCGACGGCGATGCCGCGCCGCGTGGGGCGGCACGGCAGGCGTGCGGCGGCGTTGCCGCCGGAACCATTTGCGACCGTTCGCGCTGGCGATGCACGCGTGGGACGAGCCGGCAAAGACGCTGCTGTCGCTCGGCCGCGCGCGTCACGCCGCTCGTGCTGCCGATGCTGGGTGAAGCGGTCGAGCCCTCGATCGCGCCGCCGCCGCGCGCATGGTGGCGCGGCGCGGCGTCGCCGGCCGCCGCAGCCGAGCCCGACGCGCAGTCGCCCCTCGAAACGTCGCTCCGCGCACGCGAGATTCCCTCGCCGATCGATTGAGCGGCGCGCGCATTGCGTCGCCCCGCGCATGCGGGGATCCCGCCGGCGCGACCGTTAGTCGAGCCGCCTCGGCGCTGCGTCGCGCTCGGCGAGCGCCTCGGCGAGGTGTCGATGGCCAGCGGCCTCGTAGCCGACGACGGTGACCGCCGGCGCGAGCATCAGGATCGCGAGGCACACCGCCACGTCGACGCCAAGTCGCGCGGCAACGATCGCCACCGCGATCACCGCGGCGCTTGCGGCGAGCAACACGAGATGGAGCGGGTCGACGCGACGCATCAAATACGCGTAGAGCGCGTGGATCGCCGCGAGGAACACGCCGACGGGTATCGCCGTGGCGAGGACCGTCGCGATCGGCCCGAGTGCGCTGTTGTGCTCGATGAAGTACGCGGCGACATGCAGGCCGGCGCCGGTGGCGACGATCGCGGTGACCACGAGCATCTGGCCGTAGCCCCAGACGAACGAGCGGTCGCGGTGCCGGTGCAGCACCTCTCCCGAAGGCACGATGAAGTACACCCACCAGATGCCGAACGTCAGCCCGACGCCCGCGACCGAGACGAGCGCCGCAGCCATCGTCCAGCCCTGCGCCTCGATGACCGCGGAGAGCGACGCGACGGTGCCGACGACGCCTTCGCCGAGCGCGATCACCGCGAACGCCGCGTAGCGGTCGGCGATGTGGTGCGGATGCCACGGTGTGCCGCCGTCGCGGCGCTCGGCGAGCACCGGCCCTGCGAGCTCGACCAGCATCAGCGCAGCGCTTAGCGCCAGCGTCGCGCCGAACGGGAAGTCGACGAAGATCTGCACGATCCAGCCAACCTGTGCGACCGATACCGCGGTCACGTAGGTCAGGCAGGCGCGTCGGCGCGCCGGGTCCTGCTTCGCGGCGCGCAGCCACTGCGACACCAGCGCGAGGCGCATGATCACGTACCCCAGCACGATGACCGAGTTGTCGACGTGCTCATGGTGCTCGATCGACGTGTAGAGGCGCGGCAGCCCGATCGCGATGACCAGCACGCCGATCATCTGCGCCATCGTCATCACGCGGTAGATCCAGTCGTCGGTGTCGTATGCCGACGAGAACCACGAGAAGTTGATCCACGCCCAGCAGATCGCGAAACCCGCGAAGCCGAAGCCGGCGACCGCGGAGAGGACGTGGCCCTCGGCGAGCATGTGCGCGAGCTCCGCGGCGGCGAGGCTGAAGCTCGTTGCGAACGTCAGGTCGAACAAGAGCTCGAGCGGCGTCGAGACGCGGTGGGGCTCGTGCGGATCGCGCCCTGCCATCCGGCGCGCGTGGTGGTGGAGGGCCTTCGGGGCGGGCGATGTCGTCATCGGGGTCTCGCGCGGGCGACGACGCCGGGCCTGGGCTGGCGTGCGCGCCCGTAGCGCGCAGCGCGCGTCAGGACTCGAGCAGCGAGCGGCCGCGCGCAGCCGCGGCGCCGTCGTCCGCGGCTTGCGACTCGCGTGCACGCCGTCTTCCCATCCGCCACCAGATCGCCGCACCGGCGACGAGCAGCGCGAACGGCCCGAACCACAGCACGAAGGTGTTGCGCTGCACCGGCGGATCGTAGAGGACGAAGTCGCCGTAGCGCGACGTCAGGAAGCCGCGGATGTCGTCGTCGCTCTTGCCGCCTTGCGCGAGCTCGCGGATCTCGCGCCGCAAATCGGCGGCGAGCGGCGCATCGGAATCGGCGAGGGTCTGGTTCTGGCAGACGAGGCAGCGGAGCGTGAGCTCGAGGCGCTTCAAGCGCGCGTCCAGCGCGGCGTCGGCCGGCGTTTGCGCGGGAGCGATCGACGAAGCCAGGGCGAAGACTGTCGCCACGAGCCCGAGCGCGATGACCCCCGCAAGCGACGTAACGCGCATCACGATTGCTGCAGCCGCCGCACCAGCGGCACGATCGTCTTCGCCAGCACGTCGGCGTTGACCGGGCCGATCTGCTTGTAGCGGATGATGCCTTCCTTGTCGACGACGAACGTCTCGGGCACGCCGTAGACGCCCCAGTCGATGCCGACGCGGCCGTCGCCGTCGACGATCGATACCGAGTATGGATTGCCGCGATCGGCGAGCCACTTCTTGCCGAGGTCGTCCTTGTCCTTGTAGTCGAGCCCGACGATCGGCACGATCTTCTGGCGCGCGAGGTCGACCAGCAGCGGATGTTCGATCCGGCACGACTCGCACCACGACGCCCAGACGTTGAGCAGCCACACCTGGCCGCGCATGTCGGTGGTGCCGAACGTGCGGCCGGGCTCGTGCAGGTCGCGCAGCGCGAACGCCGGCGCCGGCTTGCCGATCAGCGGCGAGGGCACTTCGCGCGGATCGCGGAAGAGGCCGGTGTAGAGGAACACGGCGAGCGCCGCGAACACGAGGAACGGCAGCGACCAGCGCCACGCCGACTTCATGCGGCGGCTCTCGCAGCAAGCGCCGCGACGCGCGCCTTGACGGCGATCCGGTAGCGGCGATCGCCGATCGCGATGAAGCCGCCGAGCGCCATGATGAATGCGCCAACCCAGATCCAGTCGACGAATGGCTTGATGTAGACGCGCACCCCCCACGCGCCGTTCTCGGCGACCGGCTCGCCGAGCGATACGTAGAGGTCACCGCGGATGCGCGTCGCGATCGCCGCCTCGGTCATCGTCTGGCCCGAGGCGTCGAACACGCGCTTCTGCGGATGCAGCGTGCGCACGAGCCGGCCGTTGCGCGAGACGTCGATCGTGCCGACCAACGCCTTGTAGTTGGGCCCCGGCGCGGGCACGACACCGCGGAACGTGAAGTCGTAGTCGCCGACGCGCACCGCCTGGTCGATGTCCATCCGCACGTCGCGCTCGACCTCGTAGCTTCGCACCATCGTGACGCCGACGATGAACACCGCGATCCCGACATGCGCGACGAGCATGCCGTACCACGCCGCCGAGTTGGCGCGAAGCTTCGCCGCGAGCCCGCGCTGCGGCGCGCCACGCAATCGCTGCACGACCATCGCCACCGTCGACGTCGCGACCCACAGCGCGAGGAAGAGCGCGAACGCGACGAGCGGCCGGTAACTGCCGAGCGTGAGCGGCAGCAAAAGCGCCGTGACGAGCGCGACGCCGAACGCCCAGCGCACGCGGATCCACAGCGCCGGCAGCTCGGCCTTGCGCCACGCCGCGACGGGACCGAGCCCCATCAGGAACACGAGCGGCGCCATCGCCGGCACGAACACGGCCTGGAAGTAAGGCGGCCCCACCGAGATCTTGCCGGCGTCGAAGGTGTCGAGGATCAGCGGGTAGAGCGTGCCGAGCAGCACGCTCGCCATCGCGACGACGAGCAGGATGTTGTTGGCGAGCAGCATCGACTCGCGCGACAGCGGCGCGAACGACGCGCCGCCGCCGACCGCGCCGGCGCGCCACGCGAAGAGCGCGAGCGAACCGCCGACGACCACGACGAGGAAAGCGAGCACGTAGACGCCGCGCGCGGGGTCGGTCGCGAACGCGTGCACCGACGTCAGCACGCCCGAGCGCACGAGGAACGTGCCGAGCAACGACAGCGAGAACGCGACGATCGCGAGCAGCACCGTCCAGCTGCGGAACGTGCCGCGCTTCTCGGTGACGGCGAGCGAGTGGATCAGCGCCGTGCCGACGAGCCACGGCATGAACGACGCGTTCTCGACCGGGTCCCAGAACCACCAGCCGCCCCAGCCCAGCGTGTAGTAAGCCCACGCGCTGCCGAGCGCGATGCCGATCGTGAGGAAGCACCACGCGAGCGTCGTCCACGGCCGCGACCAGCGCGCCCAGCTCGCGTCGAGACGGCCGCCGATGAGCGCCGCGATCGCGAACGCGAACGCCACCGAGAAGCCGACGTAGCCCATGTAGAGCATCGGCGGATGCACGACCATGCCGGGGTCCTGCAACAATGGGTTGAGGTCGCTGCCTTCGAGCGCGGCGGGCAAAAGCCGCGCGAACGGGTTCGACGTGAACAGCAGGAACATGAGGAAGCCAGCGGCGATGAAGCCCATCACCGCGAGCACGCGCGCGGCGAACGCCTCCGGGAGGTTGCGACTCGCGATCGCCACGGCGCAGGCCCAGCCCGACAGCATCAGCACCCACAACAGCAGCGAGCCCTCGTGCGACCCCCACGTTGCCGCGAACTTGTAGCGCGTCGGCAGCGTCGAGTACGAGTGCTCGGCGACGTTCAGCACCGAGAAGTCGCTGGTGACGAACGCGTACGCGAGGCAGCCGAACGCGAATGCGACGAGCGCCGCGGTGAGCATCGCCGCCGGCCGCGCCACGGCCATCAGCGCCATGTCGTTGCGCGCCGCGCCCCACATCGGCACGCTCGCCTGCACCAGCGCGACGAGCAGTGCGACGACCAGCGCGAAATGGCCGAGCTCGGGAATCATGGCGAGCCCTGCATGCTCTTGGTCTCGACGCTCTGCATCGTCATGCCCTCGCGCGCCTCCTTGACCGCCTTGGCCGCGTCGGGCGGCATGTAGTTCTCGTCGTGCTTGGCGAGCACCTCGGTCGCGTGGAACGTGCCGTCGCCGCCGAGCGAGCCTTGCGCGACCACGCCCTTGCCCTCCTTGAAGAGGTCGGGCAAAAGGCCGGTGTACGTGACCGGCACCGTGTGCACGGTGTCGGTGACGTCGAAACGCACGGTCAGCGAGCCCGGCTCGCGCTTCAGCGAATGGTCGACGACCATGCCGCCGATGCGGAACGCGCGTCCCTGCGGCGCCTCGTGGGCGAGCACCTGCGACGGCGAGAAGAAGAACACGAGGTTCGAGCGGAACGCCGACAGCACGAGCGTGGCGGCGACGCCGAGCGCGACGAGGCCCGCGGCGATCAGGCCGAAGCGGCGCTGGCGCGGCGTCATCGCGGCGTACCCTCCGCGCGCGAGCGCCGTTGCGACCGCGCGCGGGCGAGGCGTGCGCGAACGAGCGCAATCTCGATCGCGATCGCGATCGCGAAGGCGCCGTAGGCGCCGACGAGGTAGAACGCGTAACGCTCCATCAGATTTCCATCCTGCCGCTTATTGACCCGTCCTTCGCGCTTCGCGCTTCGGTGCCGATTCGCGCTTGGGACGGCCCGGCGCGCGGTTTGAACGCGACCTTCGCGCTTCGCGCTTCGGTGCCGATTCGCGCTTGGGACGGCCCGGCGCGCTCATGCGGGTACGCGGCGCGCCATCCACGCGGCGCCTTCCTCGCGCTCGACGATGATCGCCTGCACGCGCCACAGCACGACGCCGATGCAGTAGCACCAAAGCGCCAGCGTCATCACCAGCATCCCGGCGAGCATCGTCATTGCCATCGTCGGTGCCGCCGTGAGGCTCACCGACGAGCCCTGGTGCAGCGTGTTCCACCACTGCACCGAGAAATAGATGATCGGCACGTTGACCACGCCCACCAGCGCGAGAACCGCGCAGGCGCGGTCGGCGCGCCGCGGCTCGTCGATGGCCGCGCGCAGCGCGATCACGCCGAGGTAGAGGAACAGCAGGATCAGCGTCGAAGTCATTCGAGCGTCCCACGCCCAGTAGGTTCCCCACGTGGGGCGGCCCCAGAACGCGCCGGTCCACAACGCGAGGAACGCCATCGACGCGCCGGTGGGCGCGAGCGCCTGCGCCATCATCGCGGAGAGCCGCGTGTTGTAGCCCAGCGCGAGGGCGCTCCAGCCGGCCATCACCACGTAGATCAGCATCGCCATCCATGCCGCCGGCACGTGGATGAAGATGATCCGGTAGGCGTCGCCCTGCGTCGCGTCGGTCGGCGCGATCACGAGACCGATCGCGAGCCC
>Ga0207652_10001454_pt1 | contig 20971 bp, 15 predicted proteins | sample KBSC63BmetaG_FD_184334 | JGI IMG/M metagenome (GOLD analysis project Ga0207652, IMG submission 184334) | Corn rhizosphere microbial communities from Kellogg Biological Station, Michigan, USA - KBS C6-3B metaG (SPAdes) (version 2) | ecosystem: Host-associated > Plants > Roots > Rhizosphere ... | reverse complement strand
CCGACAAACTCGCCGTGACCTGCTGGGTGTGACGCGTCGTTTTCGTTGAGGACGTAGGCGTCATTGACGGTGAGGATGTGCGGGTTGTGGAAAGCCCCGCCGGGCGGGGCCGGGCGGGGCTGTGGTCACCGTGGTGATGTGGTGCTGCTCAGTCTGACGTGACTTCTGTGATCGCGGTGCGGGTGCAGGTTTCGTCGACGATGGTCTTGTTGGTGGCGAATGCGGCGATGAGGGCTTGGAGGGCCAGGTTGTTGACGGCTCGGGGGTAGCCGCGGCTGGTCTGGTGGATCAGGGTGATCGCGTCGTCGGTGAACAGGGTGTCGGAGCGGCCCGCCAGGGTCAGATGGTGGCGGATGTAGCTGGCCGTCTCGTCGCCGGTCATGGGGGGCAGGGTGTAGCGCAGCGCGATGCGTTGGTCGAGGGCGGCCAGCACCCCGAGTTTGATTTTGCGGCGGAGGGTGGGTTGCCCGACGAGCAGGCAGGCGAACGGGGACCGACTATCAAGATCATGATTGGTGAGCATGCGGATGCCTTCGAGCTGGTCGTGGGCCAGCATGTGCGCCTCATCGATGATCAGGATGGGGACCCGGCCGCGTTCGGCGTACTCGACGGCGAGGGCGTCGGTGGCTTGCGGGATGAGGGTGGCGTGGTGGAAGCGGGGCACGCCACCGAGGGCGGTGACGATGGCGTGGTGGATGCCGCGGGCGCCGACGGCGGGGTTGGGTAGGTAGATGACGCTGTGCCGGCTGTTGTCCAGTGTGGACAGTGCGGTGCGGACGGCGACGGTTTTGCCGGCGCCGACTTCGCCGGTGATGACGCCGAGGGCGCGTTGGTCGACGCACCAGGTGATGCGGGCGACGGCTTCGGCGTGGCTGTTGTGGCGGTGCAGCATGCCGGGTGCCAGGTCCCGGCCGAAGGGCATACGGCCGAAGCCGTAGAAGTTCTGCAGTTTGTCTATCACGGGGTGTCCTTGTCGGGTTGGAGTGCGGCCTGCGAGGCGATGGTCCGGGCTTGGTCGGCGACCTGCCGGGCCTGGTCGGCGTGGCAGGGGTGCTCGTCGGCGTGGGCGCCCGCGATGCGGGCTAGCAGGTCCGCCTTTGCGGCCAGGTAGGCGGCCCGCTGCGCCTCGGTGGCGCTGCCGCGGGCGTTGCTGAGTTGGCGGGCCCAGGACAGCAGGTCGGCGATCTCGGTCGTGGTGACTGGATCTGGTGGCAGCGCCGGGCTGGTCATGCCGTCTGCTCGCTGGTGGGCGCCGGCGCGACGGTGGTGTCCAGCAGGGCGGCGTAGTTGACGGTGGCGGCTAGTTCGGCTTGGTGCGCCGCGTCGATCAGCGGTAGGTAGGCGATCCCGCTGGGTGGCGGCGTGGGGTCCGGCGGGGTTTCCGGGCGGGCCTTGGGGTGGGCGTGGCGGCCGATGCGGTGCGGGATGGCCAGCCCCATCGGCTTGCCATGCAGCCGCACCTCGATGGTCGAGAGATCGAACGGGTCGAAGACCAGTTCGACGCGTCGCCCGACTAGGTCGGTTTCGACCTGGTAGACGTTGCCGTGCAAGGACACTGTGGCGGTCTTTTTGACCGTCCGCTGCTCGGACCACAGGAACGCCTCCCGCAGCGCGGGAGGGGTGGGTAGCGGGAACGGGCCACCGGCCTGCCACCGCTGGATTGGTGGCTGCCCGGTCTCGGAGTGCGGGGTGCGGTGATACACCGTTTCCAGCCAGGCTGTGAACAGCCGGTTCAGCTCGCTCAGCGAGGTGACGTGGTGGCGGCCGGGCTGGTTGGTGCCGGTGATCTCAACGAGGAACTGGGCCCGCACGGTCTCGAAGAAACGCTCGATTTTCCCGCGTCCCTCGGGCCGGCCCGGGGTGCTGTGGGTCAGTTTGATGCCCAGCACGGCGCAGGCGCGTAGCAGCCACCGATCGACAAACGCCGACCCGTTGTCGACATACGCCCCGGCGGGCACGCCCCGGCTGGCCAGGGCCGGGCGCAGCGCGGCGGCCAGCCGCACGGTGTCTTCGGCGTAGCCGAACCGGTGTCCCATCACAGCCCGTGAATGATCGTCGATGAAGGCGAAGAGGTAGGTTTTGCGGCCGGCCACCACCGGGGCGTGCAGCGCATCTCCGGTCCAGAGGTCATTCGGGTGAGCGGCCTCGAACCGGCCGAACACCGACGGGCGCGCCGGCCCCGGGCCGGTCAACTCCAGCCGGGTAAACAGGCGCAGCACCGTGGACTCCGACGGCGCCCACCCCAGATTGGTGCGCAGGATCCGGACCACCTGCGCCGCGGTGCGATCCGGGTTCTCCCGTTTCAGCGCCGCGGCCATGTCCAGCACCTCAACCGGGGTGCGGGCGGTGACCTGCCGCGGCGCGGGCAGCAACGCATCGAACCCGCCCCGACGCCAGGCCAGAATCCACCGGTCCAGGTTCTGCCGCGACACCCGTACCGGCTTACCGAACGGGCCAGGATGCTCCCGGCCGGCCAACTCGCGGACCAGCCGGCCCCGCTGCCTGGTCGACAACCCGGGATCAGCCGCCTCCCGGACCAACTGGTAGCGGAACAAAGCCACCGCCTGGGCCCGTTCAGCGCGCACCCGCCACTCGTCATCTACCGCCGTCACGGCAGCACCACCTCTCCACACTCGACGAAAATCGACGAATGTCGAGAGTGGACGATCAGCCCCACCCTGCCCAGGGCGAACTCGTGTTGATCGACCCAGTCGGCCAACCCGGCGCCAACAACCGTCCCGCGCAGGCCGCACCGACCACCTGCCACACCGTCACCCCGACGACCGGGAACCGGGCCACCACCGCAGCCACGGCCGCCCGCATCGCCGCCACCGCGTCCGCCCACACCGAGCCCACCGCCTGCGGCACCACCGGATCGGGCGCCACCGCGCACAACAGGCCGGTAAACCAGCCCCGCACCGCCTCAGCCCGCCCAGCGAACCGGCGCAGCCACTCCCGCACCGTCCCCAGTGGACGATTCAGCAACCCCGCGATCGGCCTAGCCCCCAGCCCAGCCGCTTTCGCCGTGATCGCCGCCCCGACCACCCCGACCTCGTCCGCACGCCGCAGCAGCACCCCCAGCGGCAGCAGCACATGCGTCGCCTCGCACCCGCGGCACCTCGCCCGCCGCGGACGCAGCCGCCACGCACCCGCCACACCCCGAATCACCCGCGTCCGGGCATACCCCCACCCGGCCAGCACACCCTCGCACTCCGGGCAGGTCAGCCCGCCCGTCACCAGCCGCCGCTCGACCTCAGCCGCGTCCACGCCTACCGTCAACATCGGTGCCTCCGCGCACCACCGCGCGGCCCTCCCGAGCCTGGCCAAAGGAACACGGGAGGGCCGCTGCCCGTCCAAACCTCCTCACACTGATGACGAGCAGCAAGAAGGGCAACCCACCCGGGTTGCCCTCCAACACATCCTCACCGTCAATGACTCCAGCCGGCCCCTACGTCCTCATCGAGAGTGAAGGGGGACACGCCTCCCGCCGCACCCGCAAGAAGATCAAGAACAAGGCCCGGAAGAACCGGCCCGACCCGCGACCGAAAACAGGTGGCCCGAGCCCGACCACCCCAGCCGCAGCCAGGAACACACAGGTCAGGACGCCGAGACGCGAGGAGAACTCGCCATCAGAGGCCGCACCCACATCGCACCCACGTGACACCCACCATCCATACAGGACGAACTACAAAAGAGCCGATCAAGCAAAACGGCAGGCCAGCGGCCTGCCGATCTTGCCCGCCCGAAGGGACTCGAACCCCCAACCTTCTGATCCGTAGGGCTCGCCCGCCGACCGAATAATCCACCGACCGTCGCCCAGCCCGCAGTCGGCGTCGCGAAGGCCGTCCGGCCAACCTCCAGACCGGGCATCCACTGCCCCGGCGCCGCAGCCACCCGAACCGGTGCGGCACTCGGTGACTCCGGCCGCCACGGCGCCACACCCCGCATAGTCTCCACCACCCGGCTGAACCCTATCGGCGACCTCCGCTGGGAATGATCGCCCAGCCCGGGCCGACTACCACGCCCGGGCCCACTTGGCGTGGGAATTGGAGGACACCTTTGGTCATCGGTCAACGCTGATTGCCGTTCCGCCACCTGCCCGCGGCCTGATCCTGCTGGATGGCAAATAGGACCGCTCATCCCCACGGCGGACGAGGAGTTATCCCGGCGGCCTGTGCTTCGCAATTCCGGACCGCCCCGGGCGCGTCAAATACGCTGCATCGTTTGACGCGCCCGGGGTGGTCTGGCATCCCTTTGGGCGGGCCGGCGGGATGACGACGGTTCCACCACTCCCGTGCCGCATGCGAAGTGGATCATCTTGGTGGTCTGCCCGTCCGCCAGGATCTCGTTCTTCGTGGTGGCCGGCGTCGTCGGCCCACGCTCAGCTCATCGGCGACTTGCTGGACACGCTCTCCGCACCGGCCCGCATCGTGCTACTCGGCTCGAACACGTACTACGCCAACTTCTGGCGGCGACTGCTGGGCGTGCCGCAGGCGCAGTGGCGGGATCCGGCCGAGATCGCTGCGCCGGCGGTAGCCGGCTCGAAACCGGGGATAAGGCCGCTGGGGTGGCGTACTCCAACGCCAAACTGGCGATCCTCTACTACGCGCACGAGCTGCAGCGGCACGTCGCACCCGAGATCAGCGTGTCGGTGTTCGAGCCCGGCTGGATGCCCGGCACAGCCCTGGGCCGTGGTGCGCCGGCGGCGGCCCAGGCGATCGGGAGAGGGATCGCGCGGCTGCTCGGCGTCGCCACTCCCCGGCGCTCCGGGCCGCTCCTGGCCTCGATCGCGCTCGACGACCGGTGGGCGCACCTGCGCGAGGGAGCATTCGTCGTGCGCGACAAGGTAGCCGAAGTACGCCGATCGCCCACGACCGCGACCGGGAACGCCGCTTGTGGGCGGCGACGGCCGAACTCCTAGACCGGGCCTGGGCCGTCGGCTAGCCGCGACGGTCGTTGGCTAGCGCTAGCCGGCGGAATGCCGGCTCGAGCGATCGAGTGCTGAATTGCCAGTAGTTGTCGGTGATGTCGACGGTCTAGCGAGTAGCCGGGCGGAGTCTCACCCCCCGGCCCTCTCAGAACCGTGCGTAAACCTCTCGATTTACACGGCTCCCATCACCCGGTCTCACGGCCGCACGCCGAACTGCCAGTGGGCGAATAGGTTCGGGTAGCGGCTGGCGACGTCTCCCAGCCGTTCCCACGCCCGGTGTCGGCGGCGACGCAGCCGCTTGAATTTCTGAGTAGCCCAACGCATCAGGTAGTGGTTGATGCTTCGCAGGACGTCGACCAACTCGGACTTGTAGAACCGCCCGTAATAGTTGATCCATCCCCGCACGATCGGGTTGATCTCACGTGCCAGGTCGCCGAGGGTGGATCCGCTGCGCCGATGCAGCCGCCAGGAACGAATCTGGCGACGGATACGCTTACTGGCCTCGTCAAACACCGCGGGGTTGACGGAGAAGAAGTACTTCCCCGCCTCAGTCCGCATCCGACGCGCCTGGAACGTGTAGCCCAGGAACGTGAACGCACGGTCTTCATGCGCACCGAGCCTCCTACTGTCCTGGCAGTACACGAGCCGGGTCTTGTCCCGGTGCAGTTGCAGCCCGCCACACTCGGCCAGCCGGTCCGCGACCCCGTCCCGGAGGTACTCCGCTTGCCGCCGCGTGACACAGTGGATCACCACGTCATCGCAGTACCGCTCGAACCAGACGACCGGAAACCACCGGGCCATCCAGGCATCGAACGCGTAGTGCATGAACAGGTTCGCCAACAACGGCGAGATCGCCGAGCCCTGCGGGCTTCCGCGATCCCGGGCGACCAACGTGCCATCCGTTGCCTGCAGCGGCGCTTTCAGCCACCGCTGCACGTACAGCAGGATCCACCGCTGGTCGGGGTCCAGATGGTGCGCTACTGCCTTGACCACAAGATCGTGATCAAGGTTGTCGAAGAACCCTTTGATGTCAAGATCGATCACCCAATCGGTTCTCCAGCAGCGTTCCCGGCACGTCGCCACCGCGTCCAACGCCGACCGGCCCGGCCGGTACCCGTAGGAGTCCGAGTGGAACATCGGCTCCACCTTCGGCTCCAGGTACATGGCCGCCCCCGTCTGCGCAATCCGGTCCGCGACCGTCGGCACACCAAGAACCCTGACCCCCTTGCCACCCGGCTTGGGGATCTCCACCATCTTCACCGGCGGCGGAAAGTACGAGCCCGACGACATGCGGTTCCACAGCTTGTAGAGGTTGCCCTTCAGGTCCACCTCGAACGCTGCGATCGACTCGCCGTAGACCCCGGCCGCCCCCTTGTTGGCCTTCACCCGCCGATACGCCTCAAAGACCACTCGCTTGGAGATATCGAACGGCTTGGACTTCGGTTCGCTCACCTGGCTCCTCCCGGCCCCGCCGGTTGACCACCAAGCAAACCAGGATGACCCGTCCCCTTCGCTCCACCCGCATTACCAGGCTTCATCACTACTACGAGACGGTCTGCCCCCGTGCCCCGCGACGGTACTCTGCCCCTCACGGTGTGCGCCGCTTGGGAAACTCCCTCTCGTCCCCAGCAGACGCCGGGGACAGTGTCGGGGCGACAGGTTCTCACGTTCCGTGCAAGAGCCCGGATCAGGCTCGCGCCGCCTACATGCCGGACGCCGTCTGGGCAGTCAGCAGGCTCCCCCCAAACTTGTCCCGGGACCCAGGTCTCGCCCCGGTTTCGACGCCACTGTAATCCGTTACGACACGTCATCAGCGGTTCGCTTCCGCTCGCCTTCCTGACCCACACCTGACGCGATCGTCGAGGTGCTGCATCGTGCGCGGGCCGATGATCGTGGCGGTGACTGCCGGATGGTGCACGGTGAAGGCGACCTGTGCCGTGCCAAAACGAGATCCTGGGCCGTGACCTGCCTTCGTGCAGTCGCCCTCTTTGATCAGGCCGCCGCCCGGTGGTATTCGTTGAGGACGCCACCGAGGATGCGCCGTCGCCGTACGGCCCTGTCGATCTCCACGACGATGTTCGGGTCGTGGTTCGGCGGCCGTTGGCCCAGGCTCTGATGTGGACGGTGGCCGTTGAGGTGACGCGCATAGGCAGCCACCACGACGCGGACGTGCTGTTCGTTGTACAGCAGCACATGGTCGGTGCACTCCCGACGTACGCTGCCGACGAACCGTTCGGCGTAGCAGTTCGCCCTCGGCGTACGGGGCGGAATCTTCACGACCTCCACGCCTTCGCCCGACAACACCGCATCGAAGGATCCGGTGAACTTGGCGTCCCGGTCCCGGATCAAGAACCGAAACCTCGCTGCCCGATCAGCCAGGTCCAGGACCAGGTTGCGGGCCTGCTGCGTGGTCCACGCACCGGTCGGGTTCGCGGTCACCCCGAGGATATGCACCCGGCGGGTCACCACCTCCATCACCACCAGGACGTACAGGCGCCGCAGGGCAATCGTGTCCACGTGGAAGAAATCCGCCGCCAGCAGCCCGGACACTTGCGCCCGTAGGAAGGTCCGCCAATCGGCGTCGCTACGACGAGGAGCCGGGCCCAGACCCGCACGGGCGAGGATCCGACGGATCGTGCCGGCGCCGACGCGATGCCCCAGCCCGAGCAGCTCGCCCTGGATACGCCGATGCCCCCAGCCAGGATTCTCCTGGGCCAGCCGGACGATCAAATGTTTGATCTCGTCCCTAACCGGTGGGCGGCCACTCTGGTTGGGATAGGTCCAGTGCCGCTTGACCAACTTGCGATGCCATGCCAAGAGGGTGCCCGGGGTGACGAGGCGATGCTCCCGCACCCAGCCAGGCAGCAGCCGGCCCAGCGCGGACAACACCGCCCGATCGGGCCAGGACAGGTTCGGTCGGCCGACCTGACGGCGTAGGACCGCAACCTCGTGACGAAGTACGAGCAACTCCGCGGTCTTCGCAGCGTCGGACCGCGCGAGCCACGCCAGCCACCCGAACACCTGGACCATAGCCAGGTACAGCATCCGCACCACCATGACCAAATCATCGCCGATACCGATGAATCACCAGGTCACAAATGGCGCGACGGGTTTTGGCACGGCACAGGTCGTAGAACTCGACCTGCACGCTAAACAGTTGCCGTCCGTAGGCGCACCTGCCGTCGCCGAGGTCGATCCGAACAACCCGACCCGGACAGCGGCTGCGCCGCGACTTCTCGACCCGCCGGCCGTCGGCCTGACCATCCATGTGTCGAGGATCGCATGGCCGTTCTCCCGGCGCCCGGAGCCTGTGCCTAGGACTGCAGCCCGTCAGGTACTCCTGGCTTTGCGGGTTGGAGTGCTTCGATAAGCAAGGGAACAGCTCGCGGACGATGTAGCGCTTGAGGACCGGCGGTAGCCGCGCACGGAGAGTGTTCATCGCGGTTCAGTCCACGGCCGGGCAGTTGGATGATGCGGACTGGCCGGAAAGGTAGATGTCACGCTCCTGGACGGCCGAGTGCCGGGTCGTGATGACGTCAACCTATCGACTGCTCGGCGGGCGGCGCGACCGAGATGTTGAGGCCGCCGGCGGGCTGGCTGTTGGCGGTGAGGGTTGCGTGGTGTGCGGTGAGGACCGACCGGGCGATGGACAGGCCGAGTCCGATGCCGTCTTTGGCGCCGGCCCGGGACGCGGTGATGCTCAAGACGACCTCCGCGTACGGGTTGCGGGCAGAGAGGAGCAGCGCATCAGTTGCGACCCTGTCCGCGCCGGTCAACCGCGAGTATGTAGCGCAGCACACCGTTGATTTCACTGCGGGATGGGGGCGCTGCTTCCGCGTGCGGCGCCTTGACGGATCACAGGGCAACGCGTCGCCGGAGTGCTCCGACAGTATTGGGAAGCCGGCCGCCATCGGGTCAGAGGGCGGACGGTGCCACAACGACGTCGTCGAGCGCTATGTCATAGGTGCGGCCGGTCGTGGTCTCGCCCAGTTGGAGCCGGCCGATCGGAGTGGTGCCGAGATTCTGTCCGGTCAGGGACAGGCCCGGCACGGCCACGCCGTCGACCCAGACGTCAAGGCTGCCGGACGCCCCGTCGACCCGGGCGTATAACACGACGCGATGCCACGTGCCGGCGGCGATTGTGGTGCCGCCGTAGGTCGTCACGCCGGCGGCGCTGTTGCGTAGCGAGACACGGCCGTTGGTGTCGAGGTAGGCGTTGACGATTGACCCGCCGCCGACGGTGCGGAAGCCGATCAGGGTTGCCGAGGTGTTCCGGCTGACCACGTATACCCAGGCCTGTGCCCACAGCTCTGAGTAGCTGCCCGGGAGGTTCTCGTAGGCGTAGGTCGTCGTACCGGTGCTCGATTCGCGGGCGGCGAAGTCGCCGGTGTGGCGGATGGAACCGTCGGTGGTCAGGCCGTTGACGGTGGTCCATTGCCCGAGCCCGCCGGACTCGAAGCCGTCGTAGAACAGAGAACCGGCCAGCGGAGTGGTGATCGTCAGTGTGCCGCTGGTGTTGTGGTTTCCGGCGGCGTCGTAGGCGACGACGGCATAGGTGTAAGTGGTTCCGGGTGCCGAGGTGGTGTCGGTGAAGCTGGTGCCCGATGCCGCGGCTAGCAGGGTGCCGTTGCGCAGGACGTCGTAACGCAGTACGCCGACGTTGTCGGTCGATGCCGCCCAGGCCAGCCGGACCTGGGTGGCCGTCACGCTGGCCGCGGTCGGCGTCCCTGGGGCACTGGGGGGTTGGGTGTCGGCTTGGGTGCTGATCGTGGCCTGGTTGCTTGGAGGCGAGGCGTTGCCGGCGGCGTCGTTGGCGACGATCCGGTAGGTGTAGGCGGTGCCGGGGATGAGTCCGGTGTCGGTGTACGAGGTCAGGTTACCGGCGACGGTGGCCACGGCGGTGCCGCCGCGCAGGATTGTGTAGGTCGTCACGCCGATGTTGTCGGTGGCCGCGGTCCAGGACAGCGATGTGCTGACCGGCGAGGCGGAGGTTGCCGACAGCGAGCCGGGCGCGCTCGGCGGGGTGGTGTCGGCGGTGCCTCCGCCGTTGATACCAACCGTCGCGGCGCGCATGTTCCCGGCGAGGTCCCGGGCGACCACCTGGTAGGTGTAGGCGGTGCCGGCGAGGGCGGTGGCGTCGGTGTATGACGAGGCGGCGGGCGTGGTGGTGGCCAGGTAGCCGCCGTTGCGGTAGATGTCGTAGGCGCTAAGGGCGATGTTGTCGGTCGCCGCGCCCCAGGTCAACGCCGTCTTCGTCGGGCTGGGCTGGGTCGCGGTCAGTCCGGCCGGGGCTGAGGGCGCGGTGGTGTCTGGGCCGAAGTCGTAGGTCTTGACGTCGAAGGTGTTGCCGCGCGAGTCGGTCGGGGCGACAGTGACTGTTGCGCCGTCGACCGAGACCTTCAGGAAGTGGTAAACCTGGGCGTCGCTGGTAGGTGCGGTCGCCGCGCCGCAGGCGTTGCCCCGTGACTTGCTGTACGACCAGCCTACTGCGTAGGCGTCGGTGCTCGCGCAACCGTTGCCGCCGATTGAGCTGGTCCGGCCGCCACCGCCGCCGGTGGTGTAGCTGATGACGCCGCCGGGCGGGGAGACGTTGCGCTGGTAGTCGTGCGCGTGGCCGTTGAACACCAGCTGAACCCCGTTGTCGTGCAGGAGTTGTTCGAGTGTGCCGGTGCTGCCCGGGGTGTTCTTGAGGTAGGCGTCGTCCGGCTCGGTTGCGTCGTCGGAGCGTAGGGGGAAGTGGAAGGCGGCGACCTTGAGACCCCCGGGGTGCGCGGCCAGGTCCTGGGCCAGCCACTGGTACTGCGCCGATGTTGCGGTCCAGTGTGCGTCGTGGTCCACCTGGTAGATCGCGCAGTGTGAACCGCACGCGCCACCGGTCGCGTCGCCCACATTGCTGTTGCCCCATGCGGCGTCCAACACGTAGAAGCGGACGTTGCCGGTCGAGAACGCGTAGTACGACGTGGGATAGCTTCCGGGTCGGAAGCCGTCGATGGATGGGTAGGACACCATGGTGTAGGTCCCGCCCGACGCCGCGCTGGACGCGTTCTGCGGCCACACGGTGAGGTACGCCGCGTTTTGGCCGTGGTTGCCGCTGACCCCGTGCAGTGGGAGGCTCTGTCCGGGCACCGCCCAGTAGGACGGGCCGAAGACGGCGCTGACGTCGGTACCGGTCTGGTTGAGGTCACCGTAGTTGGTTTGCGTACCGCCTTGGTAGCCGACATCCCCGGTGGAGATGGCGAACCGGGCGCCGCTCGCGGCCAGTTGGGCGTCGAGGGCGGCCTGGTTGGCATTGATGGAGCCGTCGTTGACCCCGCTGTTCGTGGTGTCGCCCCAGTCACCGAACACGTCGAAGGTGAAGGGGGTGCTGCTACCCGGGGCCTCCAGGGTCGTGAAACGCGGTGTCGGTGCGGAGCCCAGCAGGTCCGCCGGAGCCGCGCCGCCGGTGTATACGCGGTAGCAGTAGCTGGTGCCGGCGGACAGGCCGGTGACGGCGACGGAGTTCTGGTACTCAACGACGCCGTTGACGGTGATCGGGCTGCCCAGCGGTACGGAGCTCACGGAGTTGGCGGCGCAGTTGTCGAGCGGTCCGTACCGCACCACTCCGCGGCTCTGCGTCGTGGTGCCCCAACTGACCTGTACCGAGGAGGTGGTGAGGTCGGACAGGTAGGGCGCACGGGTCAGTTGGGCGTCGGCGCCGGTTAGGTCGGCGTACGCCGCGTCGAGCGGCATACCCGACGTGGCGACCGCGACGAGGACCGCGACGACGGTGGGGCGCACGTGGCGGCGCGTATGCGCGGTCATTGTTCTCTCCTGAAGATGTCGTGAATGGAGCGGGTGCGGCGGCGTGCTCGCGGTACGCTTGTCGAGCGACCAGCGGCGTCCATTGTGGACGGAAGGGTGGCGAGCTCCGCGGCCGGTCGCCCACGGTTCCGTGCGTGGGCCCTTCGCCGCCGCCGGGAGACCGCGACGAGGCCGGCCCCGGTCAGTAGTGCGAGCGGGAAGCCGGCAAGGAACGCGACCGGCCATCCGCTGCTGAAGGAATGGGCCACGGCCGGTGCGTCGCCGCTGGAGTCAGCGGCCGAGGACGGTACCGGCGGTGAGGTGTCACGCAGTTCGCGCAGCACGTCCAGGAACCTGGTGCCGTACCTCACGGATGGCTCGACGTAGGAGTTCTCGCTGAACTCGTTCCAGCTGATCAGGCCGAGCACGTCCGGCGAGGAGCGGACCGCGGCGGCGTACTCGGTGCGCAGTGTCTGGCCATCCCGGCGGTCGACGGTGCTCGTGCCGCCGACCAGCCTCGCGTCGAAGCCGGGTGCGAACGGTGCGATCCAGTACTGGTGGTTCTGGTGTATCGCCGAGCCCATGTCGGCGAGCTTGCTGGGGTATCCGGGGTTGGTCTGCGGGTCCACAGAGGACCAGTAGTAGGCGTCGCCGTCCGTGACATCTGCTATCCGCCGGTAGTCGGCCTCGCTCTTCTCGGTGTTCAGTACCAGCATCGAGCCGCGCACCGGACCCGTCACCGAGGCCACGTCGGTATGGCTGAACGCCCAGGTGCCGCTCCAGATGGTCAGAGGCTTGCCGCCGAGGCGGAAGAAGACCGGATCGGCGGCGTACTGGTCCCGGAACGTCACGAAGTCTGCGGCGATCTGACTTGCCGGCAGCGGGTTCCGGTTGAAGTCCAGCCCCTGGTAGATCATGGCGAGCTTGAAGTTGGCCTGCTTGGCCACGCCCATCAGCAGGCGCAGCCGACGATCGTTGGTGGGCGTTTCCTTCCAGCTCACGATGAATCCGTCGATGCCTGCCGACTTCGCCCAGTCGATATGCTGGCGCATCACGCCCGGGTCGTCGCTGGAGTAGTGGCCGAGCTGCGGATAATCAATCTTGGCTCGGTCCCACGAACCGGGGTCGAACCAGATGTAGTAAAAGGCGAGCAGCGGGATGGCGGGGGCGGCGGCCGGGCTGGGGCTCGCGCCGGCCGGAGCGGCCACGGGTACCGCGACGAGCGCCGTCACCATGCATGCAGCCACCAGGCACAGCCGTGCCAGTGGGCTGAGCTGGGCCGCCATGGCGGAATGGGTACCTGGCTTCCTCACGTGACCGCCGCCCCTTCCCGCGGCGGGCGGCGCAACCGCCGCGGGATCGACCGCAGGTACCAGCGCAGTCCGGTCCGGCCGAGCAGCAGCATCCCCACCGCGAGCAGGGCGGCCGCCGCGCCGATCGCGGCCAGGTCGGCGCGGCTGACCACAGTGAGATCGACCGCCGCGTCTCTGGATAACACCAAGTGCTCCGCAAGCGTGACCCCGTGCGCGCCCTTGAGCCGGACCGAGTACGGGCCACGCGGCAGGCGGCGCAGGGTGACCGTGTGGTTAGGCCCGAAGGCGGCGGTGTGTACGGTGCCGTCTGGGTAGGTCAGCGCCACCGTGCTCCCGGCCGCGCCGTCGAACAAGGCGTCGTGCGCCTGGATGGTCAGGTCATGGAACTGCAGGGTGAAGGTCGGCGTCGGATTGCTACCCGGTTCCAGCTGCTGCCGGCCCCCGTCCACGACGTTCGTGCCGCGCATCACCACGCTCTGCAGGCTGTAGCGGACCTGCCCGGTGACCAACGCGCTTTTCTCGTACTTGGGGAGCACACCGTCCAACCAGGCCGTGCCGCTGGTCGGCAGGTTCAGCATGGCCCCGGTGTCGCTCTTCAACGTGACCGCGCCGATCGTGCCCGGATCGACCGGCCGTCCCTGGCCGTCTACGAACCGGACTGTGACCGGGTACTGCACAGCGAAAGCGGCGGTGACCGTGACGTCGGCGCGCATCGGCAGGCCGGTGACGGTGGGTCGGTATGCCTGGTCGGGGTCGCGCTGTCCGGACCAACGGACAAAACGGTACCGCCGGTCCGGGCTGCTGACCGCGGTATCCATCAGGGTCAGCGTGTGCGTGTCGAAGTTGTGCTCCTCGGTGTGGCTGGCGCGGCCGTTCGCGTCAGTGGTCAGCGGTTGGCCGTCGAGTGTCAGTCGCACATTAGGCAGCGCCGGTACGGTCTGCACGGTGAGCGTGACCGGCCACGGCTTGCGGTGTGGATGCGGGCGGGGTGCCCCGGTCGTGTGTTGGGGCGGCGCGGCGGACGTCACTCGTGGCTTCGGCGCGGCGGACGCGGTCGGCGCGGGACGCGCCGTGGCCGAGGGTGTCACGGGCGGGGTCCGCGTGGGACTCGGGACGGGTGTCGCCGTGACGGCGGCTGGAGGCTGCGCCGTGGCTGCCGCTGGAGGCTGCGACGGGGCGACGGCCGGGACCGGATCGGAACTGGCGGCCGTGGCCGCCAGCGGTGCGCTGGCCAGGAGGCCCACCACGACATACGGCAAGAGCGGCGCCACGATCCCCGCGGTGCGGTTCATCGGACCGGCACCTCCGTCCGCACGGGTGCCGATAGCGCGCGCCGCCGACGCCGACCCGCCAGCGTGGACCAGCCCGCGGCGAGCGCTAGCAACAGTGCGGTCAAGGTGGCCGCGCCGCCGTAGTACCAGTAGATGATCTTCAGGCCTACCAGCGGCGGGTGCGTGGTGGCTGGGCCGGCCGGGATGATCTCGGCTCGCCTGGGCGCGCGGGTGAAGTTGAATGCGTTGGTGAGGCTGTTCGCCGTGGCGTCCCGCGCGGTCAACGGCGCGAGATTCCAGTTCTGTTCCACGAACCGCAGCGCGCTGGTGTAGTCGAGCGTGGTGTCGTTGACCTGGCCGCGTTTCGCGTAGGCGCTGACCAGCAGGGCGGGTACGCGCAGACCGGCGCTCGCCCCGTCGAGTGTCGGCGGGGCCACGTGGTCGTACCAGCCGCCGGAGCCGTCGTAGCTCCACATCAGCGCGGAGCTGCTCCACGCTGAACTCATCGCGAGCTGGGTGAGCATTGTGCGCACCAGGTCCTGCCCGGCCTGCATGGTGCGTGCGGACCGCTCACTCGCGCCGGAGCTGGCCACGTAGGCGACTGCGGGCAGCGTGCCGTGTGCCAGATCCTGGTAGTACTCCTCCAGGTCGACGATGTGACTGCGCAGGGCGGGGTCGTCGACGAACCTCGGGTAGTTCAGCAGGGGTACTCGCACCGTCTGGCTCGCCGGGTCGCTACCCGACGCCGCCCGGTACGTTTCTGCGGGCTGGTAGTCCTGCACGTAGAACTTCCAACTCACGCCGGCGGCCTGCAACCGGTCGAAGATCGTCGGCTGGTCCGGGTAGCCGTCGGGCGGCACGTGGTCGGTGTCTCCGGGTTGGGCTGCCGCAGACACCCAGTAGGAGCGGTTGGCCCGGGACCCGTAGGGCACGGAGGAGAAGAACTTGTCAAACAGCACGTAACGGTCCGCCACACTCCAGTAAAACGGCAAATCGCGGGCGTCGTAATGGCCCATGGCCGCGGCTCCGTCGCGGCCCTGGCGGGCATAGGCGGCCACGAAGCCGTCCATCTTCCCGCCGTCGATCTGGCCATCCACCAGCGCCGTGCTAGGTGCCAGCGCGGCGGGCGGCTTGCCGTGCAACGGGAACGGCTTCACACAGTCGCTCTGTGAACGGCCCAGCACGAGCGGCTGGCAGGTACCGGCCGGGATACCGTCGGCAGCGGGATAGGTGCCGAAGTAGTTGTCGAACGTCCGGTCGCCTTGCATCAGGAAGATGAAGTGTTTCAATGGCGTCGAGGTCCGGCCGGACGGATCCGCCGGGGAGCCCGCGTGTGCTGGTGAGACGATGGCCAGACCGGCGACGAGCCCGACGACACCCATCGCGACGGGGCGGGTGAGGGCTGTCATGCCGCGCGCACCTGATAGATGACGATGACCGGTTGGGTCACCGGGTGCCCGGACTTGGCGCGCACCGAGATGGTTCCCGTGTAGACCGCCACGCCGTGGTACTTGTCGGCGAGCCGGCGCGCCTTGCTGGCGAAGAAGCTGGCCCGGTCGGCAGTGTAGGAGTCCCAGACGACATATTGGAACTCGCCCCGGCGAAGCGAAAGGTCCGGGTTGGGCACTGGGACGTAGGTGGGATTGCGGTCCTTCGGGTTCGGGCTCACCGACAGCGCGTAGACCCGCCGGCCGCCGTAGTACTCCAGCACGTTGGCCATCGACGGTCCGATCGCGAGCAGCTGCGCGCCGATGGGAACGTTCGCGCGTACCCACTGGCCGGCCTCCCTGCCGCCGGGCAGGCCGCCGGTACCGGCCAGGAACGTGCCGGTAGGTGTCGGGTTCACCTGTGCCCAGGCCGGCACGGCCAGACTGACCACCGTGCCCAGCGTCGCCGCGACAACGGTGACCCGACCCAGCCATCGGCGGGCGGCAATGGCCTGCAGGCTGGGCAGCCGGGACAGGGCCCGCCCGGCGAGGACGGCAAGCGGCGGCGCGATCGGCAGCAGATACTGGTAGCCCTTGACCGGCCAGAGGCTGAAGAACGCCACCGGCACGGCGATCCAGCACAGCAGCAAGCGTTCCCGCCAGGTGCCCTCTCGGCGCAGCCACACCGAGCCGAGCGCTGCGGCGGCCAGCACAGCCAGGCCGATCGCTGGCGGAACGACGGTGCCGTAGAACCACAGTGGATGGTTGGCCGGCCGGAATATCTGCCAGAGCAGGTAGTTCTCGCCCGTACCGGCCCGTCCGGACAGGGTCAGCACGAGCGGGTACGGGACGACGACCAGCACCATGACGGCCAGCGCGGCGAGCGCGTGGCGCAGCCGGACGCGGACCGTGGCGGTGAGGGCGAAGAAGGCGTAGAGCCCGCCGAGGAGGACCACACTGGTCTCTTTCACCAGCACGGTCAGGCCCATCATGCCGCCGGCCGCGATCAGCCAACGCGGCCTGGTCGAGCCGGCGTACCGGGCGACGCAATACAACGCCACCGTGGCGGCCATTGTCATCGGGCCGTCCAGCAGCACCTGCCGACTGACCAGGACGTGGTACGGCATGACCGCGAGCACGAGCGCGGCCAGCAGTCCGGCGGGCCTGCCGTAGAGGCGCTGGCCGAGTAGGTAGGTGACCAGGACGGTCAGCACGCCCAGCGCCGCCGGCAGCGCCCGCGCGGCGAAGTCGGTTGGTCGGCCGGTACCGGTCAGCGACAAGGCCAGCTGGAACAGCACCGGGTGCGCCCGGAACACCGGGAACATGCTGCGCAGCGACTGATCGCCGGCGATCGACCCCGCGGTGCCCGCGTACACCGCCTCGTCGCTGTTGAACCCGACGCGGGTCAGCTGCCAGAACCGCAGGAATGCCGCGACACTGAGCACGGCAACCGGCGGCGCCACCCGTACCAGCGCCGATGACACCAGCCGGACTGTCCAACCGGCGCGCCGGCCATCGGGCGGTGAGTCCACGGCCGGCCCCGCACCCGCCACACCGGGCACCGACTCCACCGGCACCGAGTCCACGACCCGCGCGACCACACCCTGATGCGAAGCACCGACCCGGACAACCTTGTGCGGGCGCCCCCGGATCGCCGAGTCGGTGCGACGCCTCACGCCGCCTCTTCCGGCACGACCGGCGCGAGCGGCGCGAGCGGCGCGAGCGTCCAGCTCGGCCACGCCCACGCCGGCAACGACTGTCCCGCGGCCGGGCGGCCCGGCGCTTCGCCCGCACCCATGAGCCCCCGGGCGGTGATCAGCTTGGCGATGTCAGCGGCCCAGCCGAAGGTGTCAGAAGCGACCACCCGGGTCCGGGTGTTGGCCAGGAAACCAGCCAGGATCTCCCGCTCCCGTACGCGCAGTTGCTGATACCCCTGGCCGTCGAGATTGATCGACGGGGCGAGGTAGCGGAAGGGCGGAAAGCCGTACGCGTCATCGGTGTTCGCGATCATCCGGTCCACCGTGGCGACCCGATCCAGTTCCTCCAGCCGCGGTGTGCCGCGCTCGATGATGAACAGCTCCTCCACCCGGATGGCGCTGCCCAACCGGCACGGAACCAGCCGGTCGACGGTGAACTTCGGGGGCGGCACCAGCATCTGGATCAGAGCGTTGATACCCATGATGGGCAAGTTGAAGCGGCTGAGCGTCAGCGCCAGCGACCGACCGCCACGGGAGTGCAGCCGGCTCTGCACCTGCAACCGCCGCCACTCCCTCGCAGTCAAGTCAGTCGCCTGGACCGCGCGCAGCGTGTGCGCGCTGATGGTCAACGGTTTCGGAAAGCACACCGCGTTGCCGTGCTCGTCGACGACCGTCATGTCGTCGGACAGGAACAGGCCGCCGTGGTCGCGCAGCAGCCGCAGTACCGTGGCGGTCTTGCCCGTGTCGGTCAGCGCGGAGAGCATGACTCCGACGCCGTCCAGGCTGACGCACGCGGAGTGCAGCAACATGCGGCCACGGGAGATCATCACGAACCGCAGCAGCGCCTCGACGATGTTCGTGTACACCACGTGGGGCGAACGGGCCAGCAGCGGGCCGACGACCACGTTGACCGGCTTGCCGAATTCGACCTGGAAGTTGGCGCCCCACCGGCCGAGGTGCTCCTCGTACCGCAGCGTCGTCGGGTTGGCATGCTCGGTCATGGCCGCACGCCGGCGCGGCCTGCGGCGCCCAACGTCGCCGACCCGCAGCGCGATGTCAACCTCCCGGTCGGCGACCCATTGCGCCCGGAAGAACTCCAACTCCGGCAGCAGGATCTGCGAACCGATGGTCACCGCTCCGGCGATGTCGTAGCGATACTGCAGGTACTGCGAGCGCCGCCGAGCCACCGCAGCAACCGCGTCCTCGGGTCGGAAATCGACCAGCATCCGAACCGGATCCCGGCTTCGCTCCCAGGCGGGCCCGTAAATCACCCTGTCGCTGACCAGGAACCGCAGCAGGAACAGCCCGGCGAGGGTGATGCCGTTGGCGACGAGCACCTGCGTTCCGGCCCAGACGAACACCTGGAACACCGGCAGCCGCGCCAACATCAACAGGTTGTTCATCAGCACGAAGCGGGTCGCACGGCCACCCCTCGTCCCGTTCCCCGTCCCCCGATAGACCAGCCCCTCAACGAGGAAGAAGTTCCACGTGGTCGACACCTGCGTGGCCAGGGCCGCCCCGGCCAGGTGGTGCACCCCGAGCCGTTCGTAGAACAGCCACAATGCGCCAGTGTTCACCGCCAGCCCCGAAACCCCGACAAGCCCGAAGAGAACCATGCGCAGTAGTTGCGCCATCCGCTCGCGCGCAGTCGGTGGCCGTTGACGGATCTGCCGGATCAGGTGCTGGCGCCGCAGCCGGGTAAGCAGCCGCAGGAAGATCAGGCCCTCTCGCACCCCGGCCTTGGAGTCGCCGGCGCGGCGACGCGCCATCTCGTAGGTGAATTCGGCAACCCTGGCCGCTGGGTGGCGGATCAAGATCTCCAAAAGAATCTTGAAGCCGGCGGGGTTCAGCCGGTCCGGGTCGATCGCCGCTCGCCGGAACACAAAGAGGCCGCTGAGTGGATCGCTGATCGTGGCGAGGCGACGTGGAAACATAGTCTTGCACAGCCGGGTCGCACAGGAGGAGGCAATCGTCCGGGCGGCGCTTCCGAGCCCCTCCCCGGAGCCGGTGCCCGCATAGCGGGTACCGACGACGACGTCCACGTCGTGCCGCAACGCGGTCCGGGCGAGACCGGCCGCGGCCTCCGGTGGATGCTGCAGGTCGCCGTCCATCACCATCACCCAGTCACCGAGCGCGTGGCGGACGCCGATCAGTATCGCACCGCCGAGGCCGCCATTGCGCTCCTCTCGCGACCGGTGCAACAGCCGCACCGGCAGCCCGTGCTCCGCCGCGTACTCACGGACAAGGTCCGGTGTGTTGTCGTCACTGTCGTCGACGACCAGGATCTCGCCTGAAAGCGGTGCGATCGCCGGCCACAACCGGTCAAGCAGCGGCCGGACATTGGCCGCTTCATTCCGCATCGGTATCACCACGGTGAGCCGTAGTGCGTTGCCCCTGCTACCGCCCGTCGACCTGTCAGCGGCCCGCTGGATCATCGGTAGGGATGAGTGTGAACGATCCCCGTGCTCGATCAAGAGATACTCCTGTGATGGATACAGGCGCGGCTGTTCGCGCCGGCATGGCGGCATCGCAGGGGTATCGAGCCAGTTCGTATACGGATAGCCGGCTCACGCCAGTGGGCGCAGCGGCAGCGGGGTGTCGGTGAGTCGTTCGTGGTCGCCCGAACGTGTCGGTACGTACAGACGGATTGCTTGTCATCCCTTCGTGACGCGGCGGCCCACCCTGTCACAACAGACGCAGGTGCGTAGCGAGTCGTCGTACGACGAAACTCTAGTTGTCCGGCACCTGAACAATAGGTAAACGGACGAGTCGAGGCGGCATACCATATTGGCGCTGCTGTTGGCTTCTGTCGGGCATCCTCACCTCCGCAACCGTCGACCCGAACAGCCCACGCCCCCGGCCGACACGCCCTGCGACTCGGGCATCGACGGGCCGAGCAACGCCGGCGCCCGCAGTCAGAGATCCGCGCTTATCGCAACCGACACCGCACTCGACAAAATCGGGCTTGCCGATCAGGCCGAGTGGCCGCTGGCGTTGTTCGCTGCGCTCGCACTGGGTGGCTGCGCCGGGCTGCCTGCTGGTGTGGACAGGGACTTGACCAACGGCTGGCCGCCGATGCCCGAGCCGCGGGTGCCGGTACCACAGTCCGGCTGGTGCTATGCAGTCGTGCCCTCAGAGACCGAGACCTGGTTCGGCGACTTCTCGCCGGTGCCGTGCGCCGGCACGCACCAGAGCGAAACTGTGTTCGTGGGTACCTTCGTCGGGGCTGTACCTGCCGAGAATGCCATCCGGGCAGTTCAGGCGGCGTGCTCGTATTCGTGAAGGACACCGCCGAGGCGGTCATGCCGGTGGATGTTCAGTCGGGCGAGTTGGCCTGGGTCGGTGATCGGTTCGGGTAGCGGTTTCAGCGGCCGGAGGTTCGCGATGCCCTGATGCGGTCGGTGTTGGTTGTAGAACCGCTCATATTCCTGCAGCGCATGCAGCAGATGCCGCTGGTTCCAGATCAATGTGCGGTCCAGCAGTTCGCGGCGGCAGGTCCGCACCCAGCGTTCCATGATCGCGTTCATGCGGGGCATCTGGACACCGCTGAGCA
>Ga0207652_10001451_pt1 | contig 20975 bp, 21 predicted proteins | sample KBSC63BmetaG_FD_184334 | JGI IMG/M metagenome (GOLD analysis project Ga0207652, IMG submission 184334) | Corn rhizosphere microbial communities from Kellogg Biological Station, Michigan, USA - KBS C6-3B metaG (SPAdes) (version 2) | ecosystem: Host-associated > Plants > Roots > Rhizosphere ... | reverse complement strand
CAGCTGCTCGGGCGGGGTGGCCTACAACCCGTTCCACCCGGTGGCCCAGGCGTGCCAGCTGTTCCGGCAGTCGAACATCAAGACCTACGTCGTCACCGACAGCGGCGTGTCGTCGTCCGAGCTGACGGCGAACAACCGCATCGCCGCGGCGGGCGGCACCACCGCCGCCATCACGGCGTCGCTGGCGGATCCCAACGCCGCCAAGGCGGCCATCGTCGGCATCATCGCCCAGACCGTCCCGCCCGCCGAGGTGTGCAACGGCAAGGACGACAACTGCAACGGGCAGATCGACGAGGGCGTGGCGAACATGTGCCCCTACAGCAAGACCGATCCCAACGACGCCGACAACAAGCTGGGCGCCGCCGCCAAGCACTGCGCCGTCGAGACCGCGAACTGCCTGGACGACAACTGCAACGGGCAGATCGACGAGGGCTTTCCGCTGAACGCCTGCGGGCAGCCGGGGGGCTGCCCCATCCCGGCCGAGGTGTGCGACGGCATCGACAACAACTGCAACGGGGACGTGGACGAGGGGTTCAACGTCGGCAAGGCGTGCGACAACGGCCTGACTGGCGCGTGCCGCCGTCTGGGCCTGACCGTGTGCTCGGCCGACAAGATGGGGGTCACCTGCGATCTGGGGAACGCCCCCGTCACGCCCGAGGTGTGCAACGGCGTCGACGACGATTGCAATGGCCAGATCGACGACGGCCCGCTGCCGGGCGTGGGGATCGAGTGCGGCATCCAGGGGCAGGGCTGCTCGAAGGGCGTCACCGTCTGCCTGAACGGCCAGATCGTCTGCAGCACCATGTCCAGCCCGCAGCCCGAGGTGTGCAACGGCCTGGACGACGACTGCAACGGCGTCATCGACGACGGCGTGTTCCCCGGTGTCGGCGATAGCTGCGTGTGCGATGGCCTCGATCCGTCGCAGGTCAACGTGGGCCTGTGCCGCGCGGGGCGGCTGGCGTGCAAGGGGGCCCAGGGCCTGAAGTGCGAGGGGTGCGTGCTGCCCACGCCCGAGATCTGCGACGGCAAGGACAACGATTGTGACGGCAACGCCGACCAGACGGCCATGTGCCCCAACGGCTTCGGGTGCCGCGACGGAAGCTGCAACCTGCAGTGCCGGGGCGGCGAGTTCCCCTGTCCGCCCGGCTACGACTGCGTCGACACGTACTGCGTCCCCAACCGCTGCAAGAACGTGACGTGCGGGGCCGGCCAGCGCTGCGACCTGGACACGGGAAGCTGCGTCGACCTTTGCTACAAGGTCAGCTGCCTGTCCGGGCAGACGTGCGCCGGCGGCAAGTGCCTGGACTGCTCGAACAGCGACATGTTCGCCTGCGCCAAGGGCCAGCGCTGCGTCGAGCGCCAGTGCATCACCGACGCCTGTGCGGGCGTCAGCTGCGCCAGCACCGAATACTGTTCGAACGGCGCGTGCGTGCCGATTGGCTGCGGCCAGTGCGGCGCGAACGAGAAGTGCATCGCCGGCAGCTGCAAGCCGTTCCTGTGCGCCGATTCGACGTGCGGGGCCGGGACCTACTGCGACTACGCCAGCGGAAGCTGCCTGCCCGACCTGTGCGCCGCCAAGTCCTGCCCGGACTGCGCGCCCGCCACGGGCGAGTGCATGGCCCACCCGTGCGCGAACGTGCAGTGCCCGGACTGTTACGCCTGCGCACTGACGCCCGATGGAACCCCGTTCTGCCAGCAAAAGTCGATGTGCGGCACCCCGACGGTGGCCCTGCAGACCGGAAGCGCGGGCGGCGGCTGTCACTGCGGGATCGACGCCGGCCGGCCGTCGGCCGATTCGCTGCTGTGGGTGGTGGGGGCCGCGCTGTTGCTGGGGCTGACCCGGCGGGGGCGGCGGGATCGCGCGCGCGGGACTTTCGCGGGGCGGTAGGCCCGTTTACAATGCGCTCGTGATATCGACCTCCCTTAAAAAGCTGCGGAGCGCCGGCATCCTGTTGCTGGCTCTCCTCTTCGTCTCCCTCGGCGTTCGTCCGGCCCAGGCCGCTGGCGACGACAACGCCGGCGACGACAACAAGGCGCCGGCCTCGGACAGCGGTAGCGCCCCGGCGCCGGCGGCGGTGCCGCAGCTCCAGCTGGAGGATGAAGGGCCGTCCGCGCGCGAGCAGAAGAAGACCCACGCCAACGTGCGACTGGCCGCGCCGCTGCCGACCGATGATCAGGACGACAAGCCCTTCTACAAGAGCCCGGTCTTCTGGGCGGTGACGGGGGTGCTGGTGGCCGGCGCAATCGGCGCCGTGATCTACTCCACGTCGGGGACGCGCGGCTCGTTGCAGCCCTGTCCCGCCACCGTGACGCTGTCGCTGGGCTGCTACGGCGCGGGGAGGAACTGATGCGGACCGCGCGCGAGAAGACCGATCACCGCCGCGGCTTGCCGTGGCGCCTGCTGCAGGTGGCGGGGCTGGCCGTGGTGGCCGCCGCCGTCACCTCCGCCAGCTGCGGCAAGACGAACAACTACGAGTACATCGACGTCAACGTCTTCGCCGACACCAACACCGTCAGCAAGATGGACTTCGCGACCCAGATCGTCAGCTGCGAGATGTACGTGACCGGCGCCGAGAACTCGAGCGCCGTCGCGCTGCCGTGCATGCCCACGCAGCAGAGCTACCCCAGCGTGGGAACGTTCGAGTGGACGACCACGCAGAGCAAGGGGGCGTTGCAGTTCACGGTCACGCTGTTCGCGCTGAACCGCGTGCCCTTCGCGGTGGGCACCAGTGAGCCGGTCACCCTGGGCACGGGCCAGAAGCTGACGGCCAACGTGGTCGCCGTGCTGGCCCCCGGGGCGATGACGGGCAGCGGCGGCACGACCGGCAGCGGTGGTACGACAGGCAGCGGCGGCATCACAGGCGGCGGCGGAGCCGGCGGCACGCCGGGGAGCGGCGGCACGGCCGGCGCGGGCGGGATGCCCGGCAACGGCGGCATGTCCGGCGCGGGCGGTAGCACCGGCGGCAGCGCGGGCGGCACGGCCGGTTCGGCGGGCCGCGGCGGAATGACCGGTTCGGGCGGCGTGGGCGGCTCGGCCGGCCAGGGGGGGACGACCAGCTCGAACGGCGGCGCCGGTGGCGCCGGCACCGCAGGAGCAGGCGGAGACACCGGCGGCGCCGGCGGGATCTAAGTCCTCACCCGCCGCTCGTCGAAACAGCACGCCCCGCCAACCGCGGGCCGGTGGCGTCTCGCCCTGGGCGCGTCGTTCAGCCGAGTGACGCCAGCGCGCCTTCCAGCTCGCCGCGCGCGTGGGCGTCGCTGGCGCGGGTCGCGGCGGCGATTCCGGACTGATAGGTGGTGCGCGCGTCTTCGCGACGCCCCAGCGCCAGCAGCACGTTTCCGGCGTGCAGATACGTGGCGACGTAGTTCGGATCGACGGCGATCAGCTCGGCGAAGGTTGCGTGCGCGTCGTCCAGCCGGCCGGCGTTCTTGTACTCCAGCGCCAGCGCGTAGCGGGGAAACGGATCGCGCGGCTTCTGCGCGATGAACGACTGCAACATCTCGATGCGGGAAGGCGGCGAGGGCACGGGCGACCTGACCTAAACCGTCTTCAGCGCGAAACGCTGTGGGCCGGGGATCTCCTCGGCCGGTCCCTCGACGATGCGGTTCTTCTCGTCGACCCGCACCACCTTCGGCTTCCAGCCCTTCGCCTCGGCCTCGTCGACCTCGGCGAAGGTGGCGATGATGACCCGGTCGCCGGGTTGCGCCAGGCGCGCCGCCGCGCCGTTGATACAGATGACGCCCGAACCTTCGGCGCCCGGCAGCGCATACGTCTCCAGCCGGGCCCCGTTCGTCACGTTCCAGATGTGAACGTGCTCGTAGGGCAGGATGTCAGCCGCGCGCAGCAGCTGCTCGTCGATGGTCACGGAACCCTCGTACTCCAGATCCGCGTCCGTGACCGTGGCACGGTGGATCTTCGATTTGAACAGCGATCGTCGTGTGGGCATGGGCAGAACCTTTCGTCCCGGCCGGGAGATCCCGGTCCAAGCGGGGCCTTGCCCTTCGAGTATAGGGTGGGGGGAATCCCTGTCAAAGCCGCGCGGCGTCCCCCGCGGGGGTGCGTCACATTCCATTGACGCTGGCGACTGTTTCCCTCACGCTTTTCGCACCACCTTGAAGAAGCGCAGTTTTTTGCATGTCCTGGGCGTCGATCTGGGGGGCGGCAAGGGCAAGAAGACCGCCGCCGCTACCCTGCGCGTCGATGCCCGCAACGGCGCGACGGTGGTCGATCTGTCGCCCCGTCCGCGCGAGTTGCCGTTGTACGACCACAGTCTGCTGGCCCTGCTGCGCGGGTATGGCGACGATACGCTGATCGCGATCGACGCGCCCCTGACGCTGCCCCCCTGCCTGCGCTGCCAGGTGCCGCTGTGCCCGGGGCAGGCCGATTGCGCCGATCCTTCCGTGGTGCAGATGCGCGCCGACGCCGCGTCGTTCGGGGAAGAGGGCCGCAACTTCCGTCGCGGCAAGCCTCAAGTGACCCCTTACACGCAGCGGGCCACCGAGCTGCGCCTGTTCCTCGAGCGCGGGATCACCCCACGTGAGGCGCTGGGGCAGGGCACGGGTCCGCTGGCCGCGCGGGCCGCCCACCTGACCCGCGCGCTGGCCGACCGCTTTCGTTTGAACGAGAACCTGATCGAGGTGTCACCCAAGGCGACGCTGGCGGCGCTGGGGTTCACGAAGCTGACCCGCAGGCACCTGCACGAACGGGAGGCCCGCGCCGAGGTGCTGGAGGCGCTGACCCCCGACCTGCGCTTCGGCCCCGGTGTCTGGCGCGAGGTCTGCGTGCAGAGCGACCACCTGTTCGACGCGGTGATCGCTGCGTACACCGGTTATCTGTGGGCCCGCGACAGCTGGCATGCCCAGTTGGGCCCCGACGTTCGTCCCCAGGAAGGTTGGATCTGGGTGCCCCCGCAGGCCGCTGCCAGCGGCACGCCGGTGCCCGATGATGAAGAAGACGAGCCGCGCAGCGACCTCGTCACCGCCCTCTGACCCGGCAGCGACCCCAACGCGGGAGGGCGAACGCGTCCAGGAAACGACAGGCTCCGCTTCGCCGATCCGGGCACCGACGGCCCAGGGATCCGCGGGGGATTCCCGCGCGTCTTAGTGGCCGGTCGCGTGCTCTTGTTCGGGCGTCGCCGGGACTTCAGCTTCGGGCGGCGCGGCGGGCTCGCGCTGCGGGACCGACTTGAGCAGCGGGCTGGCGCCCCGGTCACGCAGGAACTCGAGGAAGGCGATCGCCGACGGGAGCTCGGCGGCGGCGATGACGTCCAGCAGCTCGCGCGCCTGCCGGCGCAGGGTCTCACCCGGCGGCTCGACGGCGGCGGAGACGCTGCGCGGGATCTCCATCGGCTCCAGCGGCTCGGCCAGGCGGCCCCACGGGGGCGGGCTGGCCACCTCGATCTTCATGTGGTCCAGCCAGGTCTGGATGTGGAAGTGCAGGACCTCGGACCGGTAGGCGAACCAGCGCTCGCGCTCGCCAGGGAAGGCCAGCAGCACGTCCTTGAAACGGCGGAACGCGCCCTTGCCGTCGATGGACACCAGCAGCCGCTCGCGCAACGCCGGCTCGGTCACCGACGAGACGAAGCGCTCCATCCAGCGGTACTGCTCGCGGGACGACGCCGGGTCGATGCGCAAGTAACGCTCGGGATTGGCCGCGACCTTCGCCCGCCGGGAGGCGGCGTCCGGCTCGCCTTCGACGATGGCCAGCAAATCGCCATTCTCGAGGTCGAGGAAACTCTCCTGATCGGGCGAGTTTCGCTCGAAAGCAATCTCTAGGTCGCTCCAGTTCAAGTGAATTGGCGGCATGACTTTTCCATTGGCCGCCCTTCCACCCCGGAAACGCCCGACGACAATAGGCAACCGTCGGTCAGTCTAGGATGGTGGTTTCGTCATTGCAACCCGACTCTCAGCGGGACCGCCGCTGGCCTGGGGCGCCCCTCCCGGCCAGCAAAGGGCGATGATCGTTCCGCTTTGCCGGTGGCCGGGGACGGAACCAGGACCGGGCGCCGCCGCGCGAAGGGCCGTTGCATGCCTGGAACGCTCATGTAAACTCCCCCGACTTTCGAGCAGCGGGCGAGGCCAGGCCTGCCCGGTCGTTCGCGTCTCGTTCCGCCGTTTCACCAATTCCGTTTCATTTTGGAGGTCCCCGTGGCTCGCGTAACCGTCGAAGATTGTCTGGAGAAGGTGGACAACCGCTTTGCGCTGGTGGTGCTGGCCGCCGAGCGCGCGCGCCAGGTGGCCAACGGGGCCAAGCCGATCGTTCGCTGCAACAACAAGCCGGCCGTCACGGCGCTGCGTGAGATCGCCGAGGGCGGCGTCCGCTTCAACGAGGGCGTCGAGCCCACCATCCGCGCCTACCTGGCCGAGGTGAAGAACCGCAGCGTGCCCCGCTTCGACCGCCGCGCCTGAGAAGCCTGCGCTCCAGGCACCGCTGGTTAGCATGGACGGCCCGCCGCTCGGCGGGCCGTTTTGCGTGTGCCGTCAGACCTTGATGGCGATGGCGAACTTCAGGTAGTTCCCCTCGGGGAACCCCGGGGCGACGGGGTAGTCGGGGGGCAGACCCACCCGCTCGATGATGCGGAACTCGGCCCGCGCTTCGGCGGCGCCTTCGCCCATGGCCCGATCCAGCTCGACGCTGGACACCTTCGCCGAGTTCGTCGCGAAGGCCAGCAGCCCGCCCGGCTCCAGCACGCCCGCCGCCGTGTAGGCCAGGCGCGCCAGATCCTTCGCCACCGAGAAGGTGCCCGCGGGGCCCTGCGAGAAGGACGGCGGATCGCAGATGACCAGATCGAAGCGGCGGCCCCGGTCGATGAAGCGCTCGACGGCCTTCACGGCGTCGCCGGTGACGGCCTCCATCTTCGCGGGATCCAGGCCCGAGAGCTCGTAGTTGCGCCGCGCGCGCGCGTGCGACTTCGCCGCCAGGTCGACGGCCACCACCTCGGCGGCGCCCGCCTTGGCGGCGTAGACCGAGAAGGCACCCGTGTACGAGAACAGGTTCAGCACGCGCCGGTTGGCGGCGCGCGCGGCGATGGTGGCGCGGCCGAGGCGCAGGTCGGGGAAGATCCCCACACCCAGCGGCGCCGTCACGTCGATGCCGAACCGGCAGCCGGCTTCCTCGACGATCACCTCCAGCGGGGCCTCCTCGCCGCGGGCCCGCACGGCGGGCTCGGCGGGGGCCTGGCCACCCAGCGGGCGAACCCGCCGCTGCTCGTAGATGCCCCGCGGGCGCACGGCCTCGTCGATGGCGTCCAGCAGCTCGTCGCGCCAGGGGAACGCCCCTGCGGACAGCCACTGCACCACCACGAAGTCGCCGTGACGGTCGACATTGACGCCGGGCAGACCCTCGCTGTCGCCCGCGAACAGGCGCATCGAATCGGGCTTGCCGGCCCCGAACAGCATCCAGCGCAGCTGGACGGCGCGGGTGAATCGCGCCGCGATGATGCCCAGGCCGGGCGCCACCTGCTCTTCGGGGTTCCGGGTCAGCACGCGGACGGCGACCGGGTGGTCGCGATCCACGAACCCGCGCGCGATGAAGTCCCGGTTCCCGGAGAAGATGTCCACCACCGTTCCGGTCGGTTCGACCAGCTCCCGGCTGCCGAGCGCGTCGCGAAACACCCAGGGATGCCCCGCGGTGACGCGTGAGGCGACGTCGGGGGAGACACGGTAGATACCGACCCGGCGGGACATTCCGGAGGAAGGTCCGCGGCCGTGGCCGTGGCCTCCGCCGCGAGGCCGAGCCGGTCTTTCGGAAAACGATGGCATTGAAGCCGGCGGACCATGCACCCGCGATCTCGCCTTGTCAATCATCTGGCCGGTTCGTGCCAGGGTCACGGACTCAACGGTTCGGGGCCCTGCGGGCACTGAAGGTGTGCAGCGCCCGCGCGGCGCCCCCGCCCGCCAGCAACTGTCGGAAATCATTAGCCCGGGCCTCTCCTGGCCCGCTCCGAAAAGCAAGCGTGGATATGTTTTTCAGTTTAGAATCGTCGAAATTTTCTGGCGACACGGACGCGAGGAGCACGCAGGACATGACGGCAAGACCGCCCGTAGAGACTCTGGAAGCCTCTTCTGAAGGGTCGTCCGGATCGCCGGAAACCGGAGACACCAGCGCGGACGAGGGCAACGGGGAAGGGGCCGGCAAGCTGAATCGAACCGAACCTTCCATGTCCCGCACGCTGGAGGCCATCCTGTCGAAGAGTGACGCGGACGACGATCTCTCGGTGCCGCCCGAGGATGGCGGCGACAGCGTCGGCACCAGGACATTGCTGGGCATCGGCCCCTCCGGGTTGCCGCTGCCACCGCGCCCCGCGAAGCCCGCCGCCGGCAGTGGAGACCACGAGCAAAGCTTCTCGGTCGAGGACGTGTTCGACGACGAGGGGACCGCGGTCTCGTCCATCAAGGCGAACGGGGCGGGCCCAGCGGCCAAGGGCGGCAACGACGGTGTAGGCGATCTGCTGGACGAGGTGGCCGAAGCCCTGAACACCCAGGCCGGATCGCACGACAGCACCGTCGGCGCCTTGCCGGGCCGGCCCGTGCCGCCGGCGCGACCGATTCGCACAGATGTGCGTGACGACGACGACGAGTTCGAGTTCGAGGATCCGGACGACGGTCCGACCACGCTGAACGCGGGCGGCGACGACAGCGAGGACGTCGACGTCGGCACCGACGACGATGACGAGGCGGTGGTGCTGGGGCCTGCGAAGATCCCGCCATCGCGCCCCGTTCCCGCGCCGCCCGGACGCCTGCCTGCGCCGGCGGCCGCGGCCAGCGTCGCTGGCGTGAAGACGGCGACGCCCTTCGCGGGCCTGCCGTCGGCGACGCTGCCGTCGTTTCCCGCGCCCGCCTCGGGCCGGTCGCGCCTGCCCACGCCGGGACCTGCCCAGGCGATCGGCGGGCCGCCCCCAGGGCGCGCCGGGGTGCCGGGCGGAACCCCGGTGAACGGCGTTCCCACCGCGGCGGCGCACGCCGACTCGTCGCGCCGTTCACACGCGGGCCGGGCGTCGGCCGCGGCCGGGGGGCCCGGTGCTGACAGGTCCGCCGGTCACAATGCCACCGCGGCGGTGATGGATTCGCTCACCTCGGCGATGGAGTCGGCGTCCGTCGTCCTGAAGAAGGACGTGAAGTTCCGCGTCGCCAGCCTGGCGGGCGTGGTCGCGGCCACCTTCGTGGTCGGCTTGCTGATCGGTCGCGCGGTCATCGGCAGCGGAAAGAAGACGACCGCCGAGGCCTCCGAGAACGCGCCCGAAACGACATCTGCCAAGGACGAGAACAAGCCGGTCGCCCCGAGGGCCGTGGTCGCGGCGCAGCCGCCGGCGCCTGCTCCCACCATGGGCGCGCCGACCGCCGCGGTGCCGGTCCAGGTCCCCGCGGCGCCGCAGGCGGCGCCGTCGCCGCCGGTCGCCGAGGCGACGCCGCCCCCGGCCGCGTTCGCCGTGCCGGCGGAGCCGGTCACGCCGCCCGTCCACAAGCGCCGCGCGCGCCGGGCCCTGGCGCCCAAAGAGGACCTCATGCCGAAGCCCAGCGCCACCAAGCCGGCGCCGGCGCTCAAGGCCAAGGCCGCGCCCGCGGCCCCCGCGCCCAAGAAGAAGTCCACCTGGCACGACCCGTTCGCGGACTGATCTAGGAAGCAGCGCGGTGAAGACCGCGCGGACCCTCACCCTTTTCCCTCTCCGGCTGCGCGGGGCGGGGCAAACGTTTGGCTTTGGATCGGCTCGCAGCCGCGAAATTCCCTAAAGATCCGGCGTCCATAGCCCGATTCATCCGGGGTCATGACCCGTATTGGGGAGCTTCTGGTGCGCGAGCGGCTCATCTCGAGCGCCGCGCTCGAGAAGGCCGAGGAGGTCAGCCGCAAGTCCGGTGAGCGGCTGAGCCTGGCGCTGGTGCGCCAGGGCGCCCTGACCGAGGCCGAGCTGACCCACTTCCTGTCGCGCCAGTACGGCGTGCCAGCCGTCAACCTGGCGGACTTCGACATCGAGCCCGAGGTCATCGCCCTGGTGCCCAGGGAGATGGCGCGCAAGCACCAGGTCATCCCGATGAGCCGGGTCGACAACGCGCTGATCGTGGCGATGGCCGACCCGTCGAACATCGTCGCGCTGGACGACCTGAAGTTCCTGACCAACTACAACATCGACGTGGTGGTGGCCTCCGAGGCGGCCATCGCCGAGGCGGTGGCCAAGTACTACGACGCCGCCCACGACCTGGGCAGCTTCAACCTCGACGAGGTGATGGGCGAGCTCGACGAAAACGTCGAGTTCTCGAGCGACACCGAAGAGGACGAGAACCTGATGGACCTGGAGCGCGCGTCGGCCGACGCGCCCGTGGTCAAGCTGTGCAACGCCATCCTGCTGAACGCCGCCAAGAAGGGCGCCAGCGACATTCACATCGAGCCGTACGAGAAGAGCTACCGCGTCCGTTACCGCGTGGACGGGGTGCTGCAGGAAGAGATGACGCCGCCCCTGAAGCTGAAGGCGGCCCTGACCAGCCGGATCAAGATCATGGCCCACCTGGACATCGCCGAGCGGCGGCTGCCCCAGGATGGCCGCATCAAGATGAAGATGGGGCGCGGCAAGGAGATGGACTTCCGCGTCTCCGTGCTGCCCACGCTGTTCGGCGAGAAGATCGTGTTGCGTCTGCTGGACAAGGGGAACCTGCAGCTGGACATGACCAAGCTGGGCCTGGAGGCGGCGCAGCTGGCCGAGTTCAAGAAGGCCATCGAGGCGCCCTACGGCATGGTGCTGGTCACCGGGCCCACCGGCTCGGGCAAGACGACGACGCTGTACTCGGCGTTGCAAGAGCTGAATCAGATCTCGGACAACATCAGCACGGCGGAGGATCCCGTCGAGTTCAACCTGGGTGGCATCAACCAGGTGCAGGTGCGCGACGACATCGGCCTCAGCTTCGCGGCCGCCCTGCGGTCGTTCCTGCGGCAGGACCCCGACACCATCATGATCGGCGAGATCCGCGACTTCGAGACGGCCGAGATCGCCATCAAGGCGGCGCTGACCGGCCACATGGTGCTGTCGACGCTGCACACGAACGACGCCGCCTCCACCATCACGCGCTTGCTGAACATGGGCGTCGAGCCGTTCCTGGTAACGGCGGCGGTGAACCTGGTGGAGGCCCAGCGCCTGATCCGGAAGATCTGCGCGGCGTGCAAGCAAGCGATCCCCACGCCGCACGACGAGCTGAAGACGCTGGGCGCCACGGAGCAGGAGATCGCGACGGCCGCGTGCGCCAGGGGCGCCGGCTGCAGCGTCTGCAACGGCACCGGCTACAAGGGCCGCATCGCGATGTACGAGGTGATGACGTTGACCGAGAAGTTGAAAGGGCTGGTCCTGCAAGGGGTCTCGGCGGCCGAGCTGAAGGCCGAGGCCATCAAGGGGGGCATGCGCACCCTGCGCATGTCGGGCATCGCGAAGGTGTGCAACGGCGTGACCACGTTCGACGAGGTCGCGCGCATCACGGCGGCGGACTGAGGAGCACCGCATGGCCACCGCACAAGCTCCCCAGACGATCACGCTGCCCCAGTTGCTGAAGGCGATGGTGGACAAGGGCGCGTCCGATCTGCACATCACCACCGGCTCGCCGCCCCAGCTGCGCATCGACGGCGACCTGGTGCCGTTTCGCGTGCCGCCGTTCGGCCCCGTCGAGACCAAGGCGCTGTGCTACAGCGTGCTGACCGACGAGCAGAAGGCGCGCTTCGAGGAGGACCAGGAGCTGGACCTGTCGTTCGGCATCAAGAGCCTGGCCCGCTTCCGCGCCAACGTCTTCATGCAAAAAGGGGCGGTAGCGGGCGTGTTCCGCACCATCCCCTTCAAGATCCGCAACTTCAGCGAGCTGGGGCTGCCGCCCGTCATCGAGGAGCTGTGCAACAAGCCGCGCGGGCTGGTGCTGATCACCGGCCCCACGGGCTCGGGCAAGTCGACCACGCTGGCGGCGATGATTGACAAGATCAACAGCGAGCGCCACGAGCACATCGTGACGATGGAGGACCCCATCGAGTTCATCCACACGCACAAGAACTGCGTGGTGAATCAGCGCGAGGTGGGCAGCGACACCAAGTCGTTCAAGCGGGCGCTGAAGTCGGTGCTGCGGCAGGACCCGGACATCGTGCTGGTGGGCGAGATGCGTGACCTCGAGACGATCGAGGCGGCGCTGACCACCGCCGAGACGGGCCACCTGTGCTTCGGCACGCTGCACACGAACTCGGCCGTGCAGACCATCAACCGCGTCATCGACGTGTTCCCGCCCCATCAACAGTCGCAGATCCGGGCCCAGCTTTCCTTCGTGCTGGAAGGGGTGGTCTGCCAGTCGCTGCTGCCCAGGGCGTCGGGCTCGGGTCGCGTGGCGGCGCTGGAGATCATGATCCCGAACTCGGCGATCCGGAACCTGATCCGCGAGGACAAGATGCACCAGATCTACTCGCAGATGCAGATCGGGCAGGGGACGACGGGGATGCAGACGCTGAACCAGCACCTGGCACAGCTGTACCACGCGCACGCCATCACGCTGGAGGAGGCGAATCGGAACAGCTCGGATCCGAACGAGCTGCAGCAGATCCTGGGCGGTCACGGTGGCGGCGGGAAGGACAAGCGGCCATGACCGCGTTCGTCTGGGAGGCGAGGGGACGCGCCGGCGAGCTGAAGACCGGCGTGATGGAGGCGGACGACCCGCAGGCGGTCGAGGCGCGCCTGAAGCAGCAGCTGCTGGTGCCCGTGTCGGTGCACAAGCAGCCGCTGCAGCTGAACATCCCCTTCACCACCGGTGTGAAGACCACCGACATCGTGGTGTTCACGCGCATGTTCGCCACCATGATCGACTCGGGCCTGCCCATCGTGCAATGCCTGGACATCCTGAGCAGCCAGGCCGACAACAAGGCGTTCGGGAAGATCCTGAAGCAGGTGAAGGAGTCGGTCGAGGGCGGCCTGACCCTGTCGGACGCGCTGGGCAAGCATCCCAAGATCTTCGACGATCTGTTCGTGAACCTGGTGGCGGCGGGTGAGGCGGGCGGCATCCTGGACGGCATCCTGCAGCGGCTGTCGCTGTACATGGAGAAGGCCATGAAGCTGAAGCGCCGGGTGAAGGGCGCCATGGTCTACCCGATCTCGATCGTCGGCATCGCCGCGCTGGTGGTGACCATCCTGCTGACCAAGGTCATCCCGGTGTTCGAGAAGATGTTCAAGGACTTCGGCGGGGGCGCGCTGCCCATGCCCACCCAGGTGGTCATCAAGGTGTCGCACGCGCTGGCCCACTACCTGCCGTTCATCGTGGCGTTCCTGATCCTGGCTGCGGTGGCGCTGAAGATGATCCTGCGCACACCCAAGGGGCGGCTGGGCTTCGACGGCATGCTGCTGAAGCTGCCGGTGCTGGGACCCGTGCTGCGCAAGGTGGTGGTGGCGCGCTTCACGCGCACCATGGGGACGCTGCTGGCCGCGGGCGTGCCGATCCTGGACGCGCTGGAGATCTGCGGCAAGACGGCCGGCAACACGGTCGTGCAGGCGGGCATCATGTTCGCGCGGTCGCAGATCTCCGAGGGCAAGGACATGGCCACGCCGCTCGCCTCGACGAACCTGATGCCGCCCATGGTGGTGCAGATGATCGGCGTCGGCGAGCAGACCGGGGCGCTGGACACCATGCTGTCGAAGATCGCCGACTTCTACGAGGAAGAGGTGGACGTGGCGGTCGCGGCGATGACCAGCCTGATCGAGCCACTGATGATGGTGTTCCTGGGGACGGTCATCGGCGGCATGGTGGTGGCGATGTACTTGCCCATCTTCGAGATGGCGGGGAACCTGAAGTCGGCGTGATGAGCAAGGCGTCGCGCCAGGTGATCTTGCTGTCGGCGTCGCTGCTGCTGGCGGCGTGCGGATCGAAGGCGCCGCCACCCGCGGTGACGCCGGCGACCTCGTCGCTGGCCGCGGCGCCCGCGCCGCCCGCCCGCAGCCGAACGCCCTGGCAGAACAGCCGCTTCTTCCAGCCCAGGCAGCCGGCGCCCGCGCCGCTGTTCAGCCGGCCGAAGCGCCCCACGCGCGGACCAGCCATCCACACGTTACGAAGCTGACGCGGATCCCGCACGCGCAGCAGGAATTGATGCTCGGCACGCAGACGTCAACGCCAGCGCCACGCCCGCGAGCCCAGGGCGACGCTCGGAGCTGGCCGGTGTCAGCGCCCACGGATCATGCGCGACCTCGGTTTTGCCGGCAAGACGCGCGGGACCGCCCGAAGACGGCCAGCCGCACTGATTTCAGGGCGCGCGGATGTCCGTCGCCGTGGCTGCCAGCTGGCGCGGCTCGCCGCGCGTGCTGATGAGGACCGCCATCGTCCAGCTCGGCACCATGTCGACGAAGGGAATCAACTCGGCAATGAAGGCCGGCAGGAACGCCCAGCGGAAGCCGACCAGCAACGTCAGCACGGCCGCTGTCACGACGTCGATGGCGTCGTCGATGGGCGAGGTCACCCCGCCGACCACCAGCGGCAGCACCGCCAGCTGGATTCCGTCGGCCAGCACCGCCACGATCCGCGCCGCCCAGACGCGCCGGCGCGAAAGCAGCCGGGGACGCCGCGCGGGTTGATCGGGGTTCTCAGTCATCGAGGAGGTTCTACGGCGCCAACGTGCGGACGGCCACCCGGGCCGTCGACAACGCTCCTGATTCGATGTAACCGCTGTCATACGAGATGAGCCGGCCTGCCGTACCCCTGGACACCTTTGAACATTCGCTTCGCCGCGATGTGTCCTTACGTTCTCTGACGACGTTGGAGCTCGGCGGTCCTGCGCGGTACCTGATCGAGGCGGCTGACGAGGCGACGGTGATCCGCGCCGTGCTGTGGGCGGCGGAACAGGGGTTGCCGCTGGTCGTGCTGGGGGGCGGCTCGAACGTCGTCGTGTCGGACGCCGGCTTCGACGGCCTGGTCGTGCGCATGGCGATCCGGGGAACGGCGTTTCGTGACGACGGCACCGTGTACGCCGCGGCTGGTGAAGCCTGGGATCCGTTCGTCGAGGCGACGGTGGCGCGTGGGTGGGCGGGGATCGAATGTCTGGCGGGCATTCCGGGGTCAGTGGGCGCGACGCCCATCCAGAACGTCGGCGCCTACGGGCAGGAGGTCGCGGAGACGATTCGCGACGTCCGCGTGCTGGACCGGGCGGCGCGCGCCATCGTCACGTTGTCGGCCGCGCAGTGCACGTTCGGCTATCGCGATAGCGTCTTCCGGCGCAATCCGGGGGCGTACGTCGTGCTGGGGGTGGCGTTCGCGCTGAGGCCGGGTGGTCCACCGTCCGTGCGCTACCGGGAACTGTCCGACGCGCTGGCCGCCGATCCGCCCCCATCACTGGCGACGGTGAGCGCCACGGTGCGGGCGCTGCGCCGGAAGAAGTCGATGGTGATCGACCCGTCCGACCCCAACCGGCGCAGCGTGGGATCGTTCTTCACGAACCCGGTGCTCGACGCGGCCGCCTTCGCCGCGCTGGCCGCGCGCGCCACCGCTGCAGGCGTCGTGACGACGCCCTCCGACGTCCCCTGCCATGCCGCGCCGGATGGCAAGGTGAAGGTGCCTGCCGCGTGGCTGATCGAACGGGCCGGCTTCACCAAGGGCCTGCGCCGAGGCCCGGTCGGCATCTCCAGCGCGCACGCCCTGTCGCTGGTGCACCACGGCGGCGGCACCACGGCCGCCTTGCGGGCGCTGGCCGAAGAGATCCGCGCCGCCGTCGATGCCCGCTTCGGCGTCACGCTGACGGAGGAGCCGATCACTCTCGGCCGTTAGGGCGCGACCTGGGAGATCCAAAATGGGGCGTGCATCGCGTGGCATGGGCGGCATGACGTCGCTATCACCCCGGCGATCTGTCATCGCGCCCTGGAGCAGCACGTGACATGGTCGATCCACCGGCGGCGCCAAAGAGGCCGCGTACGAGACTCGGTGCTATGAGCCACCCCTCCCGGAAGAGGGATCGGGCGCCAATGTGAAGAAGAAGGTCGCCCCGGCGTCGGGCTTCGCCTCGGCCCAGATCTTTCCCCCGTGGCGTCGCACCACCCGCTGCACGGTGGCCAGACCGATGCCGGTGCCGGGAAACGTCTCCGTCGTGTGGAATCTCTGGAACACGCCGAACAGATTTTCAGCCCGCGCCACGTCGAATCCCGCGCCATCGTCGCGAACGAAGTAAACAGGTGGCTTCTGCGCGAGATCCACGCCGAACTCGATGTGCGCCCGCGGCTTCTTGCTGGTGAACTTCCAGGCATTTCCCAGCAGGTTCTCCAGCACGACCGCGAGCAACTTGTGATCGCCTTCGGCCGGAACCTTGTCGGCGATCTGCACATCGACGACGCGGCCAGGCTCCAGGTCTCGCAGGCGCTCGATGATGGTGCGGGCGATCGGCGCGAGATCGATGGCCTCCGACGTCGCGGGGGCCCGAACCAGCCGAGACAGGACCAGCAGGCCGTCGATCAACTCACTCATCCGCTGCACTCCCCGGCGGATTCGGCCAAGCGTCGTCTTGCCGGAGTCCCCGATCGCTTGGCCCTCCGTCTCCTCGAGAATCTGACTGAACGCGGCGATGTGTCGCAGGGGGGCCCGCAAATCGTGAGCGACCGAGTAACTGAACGCTTCCAGTTCGGCATTGGTTTCGCGGAGCTGTCCGGCCAGTCGTTCCTTTTCGGAGATCTCGGCACGTAGCTCGTGGTTCAGCCGTTCCAGCCAGCGATTGTTCTCCGCGTACCCCCGCTGAGTCATTTCGAACGGCGACAAGCTTTCGAGGAAGAATGCGTTGGCGCGAGCTAGCCAGTCGTCTTTGCGGAGCGAATCATCGACCTCGATCAGGGCCTCCCCATGAACCGTCGCCCAATCGACGACGCCCAGTCCCTGTTCGAGCGCGCCGCGACCAAGGTCGTACGCGTACGAAAGCGCCCCCTCCGATGGCGCGCTCAAGAAGTCGCGTAGCGCCAGCTGATAAGCGGCTCCCAGGTGTGCCGTCCGCGACGAGGGGATCAAGACCCGCCCTCCTCACCGTACCGCGCCACCAGAACCAAAGCATCGTCTGTCACCCGCGCGTAGTTGGCGAAGATCGCCTCGGCCACCTCTTCGAGCCGGCCCGTACGCGTCAGGCTCTCCGAAAAGCGCGCCGAAACGCCATCGCTCGCCAGAATGAATAGATCCCCTGGCGTCAGGGGCGCGCTTCTTCGATGCGGCGCCGTGATCTGGTAGCCGACTACACCAGCGCGAGAAAGCAGGGCCTCCCGGCCCGCCGGCCGCATGTGCCAGCCCTCGACGTTGCCGACGCCGGCCCACATCACCAGGGCATCCCGGAAGGACAAGGAGAGTACGAGGAGCGCCGCCCCACGGGTGCCCCGCAAGGCGGTATGGCAGCGCTCCACGACCTCGACCGGGTCGCTCTGCGCGTATGCCTTCATGGTGTCGGCAGCCCGCCTGGCCGCCGAGGCAGCTTCGGGGCCGTGCCCGAGGCCGTCGATGACGGCCATCAGCGCGCCTTCGGGGAAGATCTCGACGACGTGCAGATCACCTGATTCTTCCCTCGGATCGAGCGCCCGCGAGCGGAAGGCCCACTCGAGGTTCTCCGCTAACCGCGCCGTACCCATTTTCGCAACGTCACGGTGGTGCCCACCCCCAGGCGGGACTCGATCTGGAAGTCGTCCATGAGCCGTCGTGCCCCCGGTAGGCCAAGTCCCAGGCTACCGCCGGTGGAGAATCCGTCGCGCATTGCTTTCTCCACGTCGGCAATCCCCGGACCTTCATCCTGGGCGACCACTTGCAATCCACGACGGTCCCCTTCCTCGAGGACGGCCAGGGCTATCTCGCCCCGCTTGGCATAAACGACGATGTTGCGCGCCACCTCGGAGATGGCGGTGGCGATGAGGGTCAGATCGCTGCCCTTGAAACCCACTTGCGCTGCCAGCTCTCGCCCCGCCTGACGCGCGGCCACGATGTCCGCGTCCCGATCGATTGCGATGCGCCGAGTGTCAGTCACGCCGCTGCTGGCTCCTGCGGCGTTCTTCGATCTGAGCGATGGCATCGTCGAGATCTAGCGCTGTCGATACCGCGCCCAGTTCCAATCCCAGCTGCACCATCGAGAAGGCCACCTCCGGCGAGATCCCCACGACGATGGTATGAGCCCCCCGCAACCGACTGGAGTAGGCAATGGCGCGCAGCGTCCTGGTCGCGAACGAATCCATGACATCCAGCGCGCTCACATCGATGATCACGCCCCGCGCCCTGGCGTCGCCGACCTGGCCGGCCAAGCGATCGCGCAACGCCAACAGTTCAGCGTCGGTCTGCGCCAGCTGAATGGAGGCAATGAGGACGTCGCCGAATCTGAGGATGGGAACCGACATGGCGAACGCTCAGGTCCTAGGAAGACAGAGAGGGGGAAGGGCTTCGTTGTTCAGTCCGCAGCACCTGATACCCAATCAGACGCTCCGCCTCCTCGATTCCCCCTTGGAGATCTCCGATCGTCTGCAGGCCCGCCAGATCTACCCCGAGATTGACCAGGGTCTGCGATACCTCCGCCGATAGCCCCGTCACGATGACGGTCGCCCCCATGAGCCGAGACGCGGCCACTGTTTGAAGAAGGTGGTTCGCCACCTTCGTATCGACGGCGCTCACCCCCGTGACGTCCATGACCACGACCCTGGCCCGGTTGGCGCGGATCGCGTGCAACAGACCTTCCGTCAACATGCGCGCGCGGTGGGTGTCGAGGGTCCCGATGATCGGCAGCATGAGGAGACGATCCCGGATCTGGAGCACCGGTGTGGTCAACTCGCGGATCGCTTCCTGCTGACGGCTGATCACGCGCTCCCGCTCGAACACCATCACGTCGACGATGATCCCGATGTCGAAGAACGCGACCTTGTTCAGGGACACGAAGTCCTTGAATGCCTCTTCGCCCGTCGTGGCGTTCGCGAGCAGGGTGGCGCCGATCCGGCGCAACAGGTCGTGAAAGGCCCCCAGGAAGAGGCGCATCTCCAGCCCGGCGCGACTGTAGAGCCTGCCCAGCTTGATCCGCTGCTGCGCGTATTCGGTCCCGTACTGACCGCCCACCATCGCCACCAGATGCTGCACCTTCAGCCGACGCGCTTGTTCGACGGCGTCCCGGTTGCGCATGAAGTCACGCGCCTCGTCCAACTCGGCGAGATAATCGAAAAATGATGCCGTGTACTCCTCGATGTGACCGAGGATCGGCTCCCGGACCCGTGCAATTCGCGCCAGATCGTCCGGGCCCAACGCGACGGCCTTGAGCCGTCGCTCGATGGCCTGTTCCGAGAGAAGACCCATTTCCCGCGCGACCGCGGTGTCCGCTTCCGACACCAGATCATTTGCCATTGTCACCCCTCGCTTTGCGGGGCCCGCAGCCGGGTTTCTGGTGCAGCCGGGCACGTCCCCACAGGGATTTGACCTGACATCGTTCCGCGAGTCAAACCGACGCACGGCGGCGCAGGACCCGGATCCAGTACCCCGTCGGCAATGAACTCGGTATCCGCGGACACGAGCCCCCCTTTGCCCGGCGCACAAGCTCCTCGAAGAACTTCACCGCGCCCGTACGGCGCACCCACGAAATGCGAGGATCGCCAGGTGTTCCGGGTCTAGGTTTCAGGCCTTGGAAAAACGTCTGCTTCGGTTTCTCGAAATCGATGGTTTCTTACCGGGCCTCGCGGTCGCGTTGAGCTTCCTGGTGCTCGTGCTGAGCGCCCTCTCGAGCTGTTCTTCCTCCCCGTCGCCCGGCAGTGCCGGGTCGGGAGGAAGGGGAGCGCAGGCGACAGGCGGGAGCACGGCGACGGGGGGCGGGACGGGGTTCCCCCCGGACGGCTCGGGCGGACAAGCGCCAAGCGGCGGCGCCACGGGGGGCCGCTCCGGGTCGGGAGGGACCTCGGGTTCAGGTGGGGCGCTGTCGAGCGGCGGCGCGATCGGCAGCGGCGGCTTCCCGGGGAGCGGTGGTGTTGCCGCCAGCGGCGGTGTCACGGCGACGGGGGGCGCGCTGTCGAGCGGCGGTAAGAGCGGGGTGGGGGGCCAACCGGGGAGCGGCGGCGCCCCAACCGCCGGAGGTGGGCGCGGCGGGGGGCCGGGCGGAGGAAGCGGCGCCGGAGGGGCCGGGGGCGGCTCCGCTCTGCTGGTTCCGAGTCAGGGCGTCCTCCTCGGCGCCTTCGTGGGCACCGGGACCCTGAGCAGCTTCGAATCGACCCTGGGCCGGCGGGTCAGCATCAATCACACCTTCGTCGGATGGACCGACGATTACACCACGATGTTGCCGGGGCTGGCGGCGGGCGGGCGCATTCCGCTCGTCACGTGGGAGGCCTGGGAGAACAGCGTCGGCGCGCCGCTGGCGGACATCATCGGCGGCACCTACGACGCGATGATCACGGCCCGCGCCAAGGCCGCCCGCGACTTCGGTCAACGGTTCTTCCTGCGCTGGGGCCACGAGATGAACGGGAACTGGTACCCGTGGGACGGTTCGCACAACGGCGCGAACATGGCCGCGACGATGACGTTCGTCTCCGCCTACCGACACATCCACGATCTGTTCGTGGCTGCGGGCGCCACGAATGTCGTGTGGATCTTCTGCCCCAACGTCGACAGCGTGCCGAGCGACAGCTGGAACCAGTGGCAGAACTACTACCCCGGGGACAGCTACGTCGACTGGATGGGGCTCGATGGCTACAACTGGGGAACGGTGCAGTCCACCTCCACCTGGCAGGCCTTCTCGACGATCGTGGGGCGCATCTATCCGGGGCTGGCGGCGAAGAACAAGCCCATCATCATTCCCGAGACCGCGAGCACCGAGCTGGGTGGGGACAAGGCCGCCTGGATCACCGCCATCCTCCCGGCGCTGCAGACGTCGTTCCCAGGGATAAGGGCGTTCGCCTGGTTTCAGATGAACAAGGAGACCGACTGGCGGATCGACTCGTCGCCCGCTGCGCAGGCGGCGTTCGTGACGATCGTGAACGACCCCTATTTCAACCCTTGAGGTTCGTTCCTGCTTC
>Ga0207652_10001450_pt1 | contig 20983 bp, 21 predicted proteins | sample KBSC63BmetaG_FD_184334 | JGI IMG/M metagenome (GOLD analysis project Ga0207652, IMG submission 184334) | Corn rhizosphere microbial communities from Kellogg Biological Station, Michigan, USA - KBS C6-3B metaG (SPAdes) (version 2) | ecosystem: Host-associated > Plants > Roots > Rhizosphere ... | reverse complement strand
GACGATGCTCTGCCCGTCGAAGCGGATGTCGCCGGTGTGCGGCCGGTAGATGCCCGTGATCAGGTTGAACAGCGTCGTCTTGCCGGCGCCGTTCGGGCCGATCACCGACACGATCTCGCCCTCCTTTACATGGAGGTCGAGCCCGTCGACGACTTTCAGGCCGCCGAACGACAGCGAGACTCCGTCGAGCTCCAAGAGGTCCATCAGACGATCTCCACGCGTCGTTCGCCGAGCAATCCGTTCGGCCGAATGACCATCAGCACGATCAGGATCACGCCGAGAACGATGTAGCGCGCCGGCTCGGGCTTGGCAAGCATCACGTTCTCCCACACGAACGCGCCCAGGTAGATCGTCGGCACCAGCGCGACGTCGCGGACGATCCCGCGCAGAACGGTGCAGAGCAGCGCCGCCCCGATCACACCCACATACGCAGCCGGCGCGATCCAGCGCGCCGGCTGCTCCGGCGCGATCACCCAGTGCTCGACGAACCGCGCGAACGAGCCCGCCCCAGGGTGGCCCGCGACCCACCGCCCGTCGATCATGCGCGCGATCGCATGGAGCACGAAGCCGAAGACCAGGGTCGCTCCGGCGACGACCGCGATCCGCCGGTTGCGGCGACCGAGAACCACGAGGCCGCCGACCAGCGCGACGAAGAACAGGACCCTCGACTTGTCGGCGTCACGCAGCACCTCGAGCAACGGGCTGATGATCAACGCGCCGAGCACGACGCCGGCCTGATTGCCGGAGCCGCCGAGGATCACCATCGTGTAGACCGTGATCAGCGTCACGAAGTAGAACGAGAGCGGGAACACGTTGCCAAACAGCGCCGCGTACATCGATCCCGTCAGCGCCGCCACGGCCGCGCCACACGAGAACGCCAGCAGCTTCAGCCAGTTGACCGGCATGCCCATGGCCTCTGCTGCAAGTGGGTCCTCGCGCAGCGAGCGCCACGCTCGGCCGGTCCGCGAGTTGTTCAACAGGCGGAGCGCCACGAACACGACGACGAAGAACGCGAGCGCGACGTACAGGTAGGAGACCGCAAACACGCCGCCGTGCTCAGGCTGAAGCTTGTGCCCGCCGGGCAGGCCGAACGGATCGATGTTGAGGATCCCGAACGGCCCGCCGGTGACGTTCTGCCAGTTCGTCGTCACCGTCTGGAAGAGCTGCAGGAAGAACAGCGTCACGATCGCGAGGTAGTCGCCGGTGAGCCGCCACGACGGGAGACCGAGCACCAGACCTGCGAGAGCGCCGATCAGGACGATCAGCGGCACCGAGACGAGTGTCGGCAGATGGATGCCGTAGTGCGGCGAGTCGAGCAGCGCATACGCGTAGGCGCCGATGCCGTAGAACGCGACGTAGCCAAGGTCGAGCAGGCCGCCCCAACCGACCACGACGTTAAGGCCGAGCGCGAGCAGCATGTAGAGAACGGTCTGGAACGCGACCTGCCTGACGTAGCCGCTCGGTTCGACGATCGGGAACAGGCAGAAAACGGCGACGAACAAGGTCAGCCACGCCCACCAGGGGACGCCGCGCAGCCGCCGCTCGACGACGGCGAAGCGGGCCGGTAGGAACCGCACGTCGGCGTGACGCGCGACCCACTCGTCCTGCCCGATCGCCGGGCCCTCTGCCCCCGTCGAATGGAACCCGTGCGGAGTCGAGTCCGACACTCAGATCCCGCTCCGGCGCCGCGCATGTCGGCGCCTCCGCTCTTTGCTGAGCTCCGTCAAGCCTCCGCTCATACCTTCCTGATGTCGGGCCGGCCGAACAGGCCCTGGTGGCGGAACAGCATCAAGGCGATCAGGACGCTGAAGACATACAGATCGGACCACTGCGTCCCGTCGGGGATGTGCGCCCCGTGGACGTAGCCCTGGATGTACGACTCGAGGAAGCCGAGGATCAGGCCGCCGGCCATCGCGCCGGGGATCGAGCCGATCCCACCGATCACAGCCGCGATGAAGCCCTTCAGGCCGGCGATGAAACCGATCGACACGTTGGTCGGCACGCGAAGCGAGAACATCACACCGGCAGCGCCCGCGAGCGCGGAGCCGAGGATGAACGTGAAGACGATGACGCGATCGATGTCGATGCCCATCATCGCCGCTGCTTCGCGATCGAATGACGTCGCCCGCATCGCCTTGCCGGTTCGCGTCTTGTTGACGAGGAACCAGAGGATGACCATCAGCACGAACGCCGCGACGATCGTGATGATGCGCAGCAGTGGCACGGTGACGCCTCCGATGTGCAGGCCTCGCAGATAGAGCGAGCCACCGTGGTACTGAAACAGGTCGTAGTTGCGCGGCGTCGCCCCAAACAGCAGCTGCATCGAGTTCGCGAGGAAGAAGGAGACGCCGAGCGCGCTGATCAGCGGCGCGATCCGTGGCGCGTCACGGAGAGGCCGATAGGCGAACCGCTCGATCACGACGCCGAGAGCGGCGCACACGGCCATCGCGGCCAGCGTGACGAGCGTGATCACGAGCCAGATCGGGACCTTCGGGGTCGCCGGGCCGCCGAGCGCCTGCAGCACTCCGAAGCCCGCGAACGTCCCGACCATGAACACGTCACCGTGGGCGAAGTTCAGGAGCTTGAGGACGCCGTAGACCAGCGTGTAGCCGAGGGCGATCAGCGCGTAGACGCTGCCCAGCGTGAGGCCGTCGACGGTGAGCTGGATGAACTGGTCCACGTAGCGGTTCTTATACGCGGCGGGGCGACCCGATGCCGGGCCGCCCCGCCGAAGTCAGCCGCCGGTGTTAACCGACGAGCTTGTACGAGCCGTTCGACTGGATCTGGAAGATGTAGAACTTCGCGTTCAACGGGTCGTTGGACTTCGTCGACCACTTGAACGATCCACCAAGGATCCAGTTCTTGATCGAGACCTTCTTGAAGGTGCGGAAGACGGCCTGACGCGTGGTCGAGCCGCCGCCGGCCTTGCAGGCCCGCGAGATGGCGGTCAGCGCGATCTGGACGGCCCCATAGCTCGGCGGCCCGAACGAGCCGACGGCCTTCCCGGGGTTGTCCTTCTTCCAGCCGGCGATGATCTTCGCGTCGGCAGGGATGCCCGTGATGTCCGGCGCGAAGTTCGAGACGTAGGAGCCGGGCTGCTTGAACTCGGCGGCGTTGTTCGAACCGTCACCGCCGAAGACCTTCGCCTTCTTGCCCTGCTCGATCAGCTGCTGGGCAAACGTCTGCGCGTCGCCCGGCTTCTGCGTCGGGAAGAAGACGATGTCTGCGTCACTCGGGACCTTCGTCACGTACGCCGAGTAGTCGGTCGTCGTGTTCGGGGCCGAGAGGCGGATGGTGCTGACGCCCTTCGCCTTCAGCGTCCCGTCGACGGCGGAGGCGAGACCCAGGGAGTACGGCTCCTGGAAGTCCATGATCACGACCTTCTTCACGTGCAGGCTGTTGACCATGAAGTTCGCGTCCGAGGGGCCCTGGATGTAGTCGCCGGGCACGTCGCGGAAGAACGCATTGGAGCCGTCGAAGGTGCCGCCGACGGTCTTCGTCAGCGTCGTCCGCGTCGCGGACGGCGAGATGTGGGCGATCTTCGCCGAGGCGTACGCTTTCGTGGAGGCCGCGACTGCACCGGAGGTCGACGGGCCGAGCACCGCGAGGACGCTCGGGGTGCCGATGTACTTCTGTGCGAGCGTCTGAGCCGGGGCGGGTCCCTGCTCGACGGGGGTGTCTCCGCCGACGAGCTTCACCTTCAGCTTCAGCCCGGGGGCGAGCGTCTTCACGGCGTACTTCGCCCAGCTCATCTGCTCGGCGCCGAGGAAGCCGGCGCCGCCGGTGATCGGCGTGACGAACGGCAGCGTGATCGTCTTCGAGCAGTTGAAGCTGGCCAGAGAGCGGGCCGACGCGGTCTGGCTGCCCTGCGCGCTGGCAGCGACGACCGACGTAGCGAGCACCGCCAATGCGAGGACGAAAGCCTTCTTCATCTAGTAGTCCTCCTTGCCTGGGGGCAGGTTGTTGCGGGGGGTCAAGCGCTGGAGCAGCGATCATGTTCTGTCGCGCTTTCGGTGTCAATGATCAAATCTCGATCAACGCGTAAGGTTGCGCCGTGGACTACGCGCTCCAGCCCGAGGACCGGACAGACGGGCGCCGCTTCGAAGTCGGCGTGTTCACGCAGCGGCTCGTCGCGCTGTCGGGCGAGCTCGGCGGGCACGACGCCGACGAGCTCGTGTTCGTGCTGACGGGCGCGGGAAGCGCCCGGATCGACGGGGAAGAACGTGCTCTGCGCCCCGGAATCTCGCTGTTCGTGCCGGCCGGGAGCGCCTGGACCGCGACCGGCGACGCGCAGGCGATCTCGGTGCTCGTCCACGAGCCGGATCCGTCCGACGGGCCTGCGGTCGTCGACTGCGACGAGGTCGAGAAGGGAACGGCGACCGCCGGACGCGAGTTCGTGCTGGGGGCGCCGTGCGCGTCTGCGACGCAGTTCATCGGCCTGATCCCTTCGGGGCGGGCTCCCGACCACTTCCACTACTACGACGAGGTGATCTACGTGCTCGAAGGCGAGGGCTATCTCGACATCAGCGGCGAACAGGCGCCGATCGGCCCCGGCACGTGCATCCACCTGCCGAAGACGCTCGTGCACAGCCTCGCGAACACCGGCGACGGCGTGATGCGTGTGCTCGGCGTGTTCCGCCCGGCCGGCTCGCCCGCCGAGGCGTACTACCCCGACGGCACGCGGGCGGGCGTCTGATGCCGCGGATCGAGCGCAGCGCCACCGTCGTCTGGGAAGGGAACGTCGCACGCGGCGAGGGCCGCATCACCGCGCACACGGGCGCATTCACCGACCTCCCCTACTCGCTGCCGACACGCATCGCCGCCAACGCGGAGAAGACGAGCCCCGAAGAGCTGCTCGCCGCCGCGCACGCGGGCTGCCTGACCATGGGGATCGCGACGGAGCTGACCGAGGCCGGGACACCGCCCGTCCACCTCGAGCTCACGTGCCGCATCGTCATGGACGAGGTCGAAGGGAAGGGCCATCAGATCGTCGCGTCACAGGTGACGATCGGCGGCGCCGACGACGTGCCGGACGACCTGCTCGAGCGCGCCGACGCAGGCTGCCCGTTCTCGACGCTGCTCAAGAACGCAGGCGTCGAGGTCACGATCACCCGTTCCTGATCGGACGAGCCCTGATCTCGTCTCCGTGCTCGTCGAGGCCCGGCGGCCGCCGCCGGACCGTGGCCGGCGTGGCGGAGAGATGCGCCGGGAACGCGACGGTGCGCACGCCGTCGGTCTCGTCGACGACGGCGAGGCCGAGCTCGGTCGCGAGCGAGAACGCCTCGTCGATCGCCTGCACCGGCCCGGCCGGGACGCCGGCAGCGGCAAGCGCGGACGCCCACTCGGCACGCGGCCGCTCGGCGAGCGCCGCCTCGAGCCGCAGGCGTAGCTCGTCGCGGTTCGCGACGCGGAGCTCGTTCGACGCGAAGCGCTGGTCGTCCTCGAGAGCGAGTACGTCGGCGAGCCGCCGGAACTGCGCATCGTTCCCGGCGCAGATCATCAGCTCGCCGTCGGCCGCGCGATAGGTCGCGAACGGCTCGATCGACGGGTGCACGTTGCCGAGCGCGAGCGGGACGTCACCGCTCGCCAGGTACCCCGTCGACTGGTTCGCGAGGAGCGCGAGGCTCGCGTGCAGCAGGTCGATCGTGACGCGCTGGCCGCGGCCGGTGTCTCGGCGTGCGTACAACGCAGCGAGCACGGCGATCGTGGCGTAGAGCGCAGCGACGACGTCCGTGACGGCGACGCCGGTCTTCGACGGCGTGCCTGCCGGGCCGGTGACCGACATCAACCCGGAGAGCGCCTGAACGAGCGGGTCATAGCCGGGCAGCGTCGCGCCCGCTCCTTCACCGAATCCGCTGATCTCGCAGTGGACGACACCGGAGTTGACGGCTGCGATGCGCTCGTAGTCGAGGCCGAACCGCTGCAGCGTGCCGGGCAGGAAGTTCGACACGACGACGTCGGCGCGCTCGCAGAGCCTGCGCGCGAGCTCGACGTCGCGCCCAGACTTCAGGTCGAGGGCAATCGAGCGTTTGTTGCGATTCGCAGTGTGGTGGTACGCGGCGCGTCCCTGCGCGTCCTGCGGCGGCTTCCACCGGCGGGTGTCGTCGCCGAGCGGTGACTCCACCTTGATCACGTCGGCGCCGAGGTCGCCCAGCGTCATCGCGACGAGCGGGCCGGCAAGGACGCGCGAGAAGTCGACGACCCCGATGCCGGCAAGCGGCTCACTCATCGTCTACAGACGTCGCGCGCCGACGTAGCCGTCGCCGAAATCCGCCAGCGCGGTGATCTTGACCACGTCGCCGGTCTGCGGCGCGTGCACGAACTGGCCGTTGCCGATGTAGATGCCGACGTGGTCGAGCGCGTCGAAGAAGACGAGATCGCCCGGCTGGAGCTCGCTGCGGTCGACCGCGGTGCCGAGCTGGTACTGCGCTGCGGCGTAGTGCGGGAGCGAGATCCCGAGCTGCGCGTACACGTACATGACGAGGCCCGAGCAGTCGAAGCCGGTCGCGGGCGAGGCGCCGCCCCAGAGGTACGGAATGCCGAGGTACCGCAGCGCGATCGTCGCGGCCTGCGGATGCCCCGGGCCGGCAGGGATCGTGGGAACGGGCGCGGCGACACTCGTCGTCGTCACGGGCGCAACCGTCGGCGGTGGCGGCGGCGCAGCTGCCGTCGTCGTCGTGCTCGGAGCCGTGGGCACGGTGGTCGCGGCCTTCGCGCGCGCCGCAGCCGCTGCCGCTGCGGCCTGCGCAGCGGCTTGTTGCGCCTTCAGCGCCTGCGCTTCCGCAGCGAGCCGGGCCTGCGCCTCGGCCCGGAGCTTTGCCTGCCTCGCGGCCTCCGCGGCTGCCTCTTGGGCCTGGAGCGTCGCGACCTCCGACTGCACACCCGCGAGCAACCGCTTGCGCTCGTCGAGCATCGCGCCGATGCGCTGCCGTTCACGGTCTCGCTGCTGGAACGCGACCGTCCGCCGCTCGACCGTCGCCGCCGCGGCGCGGGCCGCGTTCGCGTAGCGGTTGCGTGCGGCGGTGGCCTGCTCGGTCAGCTTCTTGTCGGCCGCGGCCACGGCACGCGCAGCATCGATGCGGTCGAGCATGTCCGTCACGCTCGAGCTGCCGAGCACGATCCCGAGTGTCGTGTTCTGGTCGTCGTCGCTCTCGTACAGCGCCCGCAGGCGAGCGGCGACGTGCGCCATCGCGATGCGGCGCTCGCGCTCGGCCACGCGAAGACGCTGCCGGTCGACGACGAGCTGCCGCTTCGTGACCACGAGCTCGTACCCGGCGCCGTGCCATGCCTCCACGCTCGCCTCGAAGCTCCGGTTGAGCTTGTTCACCTGGACGAGCACGGCCTCGGCTTGTGCCTTCTTCGCGCGAAGCTTGTCTTTCGGAGACGCCGCCGACAGATCGCCCGCGAGCAGCGCGGCCACCAGCAGCGCGCACATTCCGGCAAGTGTCGTCCTCGTGATCCCCACGTAGCTCGTCCTTGGCTCCGCGGGACGCTAGTCCTGCCAGGTAAAGGAATTCTTCGGAGTTGCAGGCCCGCACGAGGCGGATGCCCGGAGCTACCCTCGCCGCATGGCCCGATTTGCGCTCGTCAGCGACCGCTTCGACGAAGAAGAGCCACTCGACGCCTATTCGCGGGCGGTGATCGAGGCCGCCGAGCGCGTGTCGCCGTCGGTCGCCGCCGTCGAGCTGCTTCGCGGCGCGCGTCCACGCGGCAGCGGCTCCGCCGTCGCGATCACACCGGACGGCTTCCTGCTCACCTCCGCGCACGTCGTCGCCGGGGGCGACCGCGTCCGCGCGACGTTCGACGACGGTCGCACACTCGCAGCAGAGATCCGCGGCCGCGATCCGCTCTCCGACCTCGCCGTGCTCCGCACGCACGACGGCGAGCTCGCCGCTGCCGAGCTCGGCGACGCGAGCCGCCTGCGGGTCGGGCAGCTCGTGGTCGCGATCGGAAACCCCCATGGGTTCGGCGGCTCCGTCACCGCCGGGGTCGTCTCGGCACTCGGCCGGTCGCTGCCGACGCGCGCCGGAGCGACGATGCGCGTCGTCGACGACGTGATCCAGACCGACGCCGCCCTCAACCCGGGCAACTCGGGCGGCGCACTCTGCGACTCGCACGGACGCGTCGTCGGGATCAACACCGCCGTCGCCGGCATCGGGCTCGGGCTCGCCGTCCCGGTGAACGCGGTCACGCGCGAGATCGTCGGCGCGTTGATGCGCGACGGACGGATGCGTCGCGCGTACCTCGGCATCGCGGGCGGCCCGCGTCCGCTGCCGCCGCGCATCGCACGCGAGCTCGACGCGCGCGACGGCATCGAGGTCGTCGAGGTGGTCGAAGGAAGCCCGGCGGCTGCCGCAGGGCTGCGCCCCGGCGACATCGTCTTCGCCGTCGGCGGCGACCGTGTCGCGGGCACCCGCGACATCCAGCGCAAGATGCTCGCCGACGCGATCGGGACGCCGACGAGCATCGAGCTCGTCCGGGACGGAACTGCGCTCACCGTTGAAGCCGTTCCGCGCGAGCTAGTTTTTCCCGAGTGATCACCCCCGACGACGTCACCCGGATCACGATCTTCGCCGAGCTCGGCGAGGACGACCGTGCGCAACTCGCGCGCGCTGCGGCCGATCTCACCCTCGCACCAGGCGAGTTCGCCGCGGAGCAGGGCTCGGAGCGCGCCCTCTTCGGGTTGATCGAGGGCTGCATCGAGGCCGTGCAGACCGTCGACGGAGTAGAGCGCATCGTCGGACGCCGCGACCCCGGCGACATCTTCGGTGAAGTGCCGATCACGCTCGGCACCGTGTTTCCGGTCGGCTTCCGTGCCTGCGAGCCGTCGCGCGTCATGCGCGTCGGGCCGCGCAACTACCACTCGGTCGCGGCCACCGCACCCGACGTCGCGAAGGAAGTCGGGCGCCTCGCCGCGCATCGCATGAGCGGTCCCGGGGGCCTGCAGGGGCTCGCGTCCGATCCGGTGCCGCCCCGCGCGATCGTGGTCGGTGAGCGCACGGACGCCGCGTGTACGGAGGTGCGCCACTTCCTCGACCGGAACCAGGTGGTGTTCGAGTGGTTGACGTCGGAGACGCCGAACCTCGAGGAGCGCTGGGACGGCCCGGGGCCGCTGCCGGCACCGGAGGATCAGCCGGCGGTGCGGGTGATCGGCGGCAAGATGGTCATCCGCCCGCAGCTCCGCCGGCTCGCGGAGCTGCTCGGCCTCGGCACCGAGCCGGAGACCGGCTCGTACGACGTCGTCATCGTCGGCGCCGGGCCCGCGGGCCTCGCAGCCGGCGTGTACGGCGCATCGGAAGGGCTCTCGACGATCGTGGTCGAGCGCGCGGCGCCCGGCGGGCAGGCGGGAACCTCGTCACGGATCGAGAACTACCTGGGCTTCCCGGCCGGAGTCTCGGGGGACGAGCTCGCCGGGCGCGCATTGCAGCAGGCCCGCCGGCTGGGCGCCGAGATCCTCGTCACACGGACGATCTCGCGCATCGACGCCGACCGCCATCAGGTGCATCTCGACGGCGGCGACGTGCTGCACGGGCGGACGATCGTGCTCGCGTGCGGCGTGTCGTGGCGCAACCTCGACATTCCCGGATTCGGCGATCTCACGGGGCGCGGCGTGTTCTACGGCGCGTCGCCGAGCGACGCCGCCGCGACCCACGGGCACGACGTGCACGTGATCGGAGCCGGCAACTCCGGCGGCCAGGCGGCGATGTTCTTCTCCAACCACGCCCGCAACGTGACGATCGTGTGCCGGGGCGAGTCGCTCGAGAAGAGCATGTCGAGCTATCTGATCCGCCAGCTCGCGACGCGCGCGAACGTCAGCGTCCGTCTTCAGAGCGAGATCGTCGCAGCGCACGGCGACGGTGCGATCGAGGAGGTCGAGGTCGCAGACCGCTCGACCGGGAAGGTCGAGCGCGAGGCCTCGGGCGGCGTCTACATCTTCATCGGCGCGGACGCCGAGACCGGCTGGCTGCCCCCCGAGATCGCGCTCGACCAGCGCGGCTTCATCCTCACGGGCGCCGGTGTCCCGACTGCAGACTGGGCGCGCGAGCGAGATCCGTTCCTGCTCGAGACGAGCGTGCCCGGGATCTTCGCGTGCGGCGACGTCCGCTCAGGCCCGGTCAAGCGGGTCGCTGCGGCCGTCGGCGAGGGCAGCATGGCGATCGCGTTCATCCATCAGTACCTGCGGGACGAGCAGCGCGCCGCGGCGCCGGCCTAGAGCAAGGACGCGGCGGTCAGCCGCAAGCCCTCTTCGAGCCCGACGCTTGGCTCCCAGCCGAGCAACTCACGCGCGGCGGTGATGTCAGCCCACGAGTCGCGGATGTCGCCGGTGCGCGATGCGGTGTGCTCCTTGTGCACCGGCTGGCCCAGAATGCTGCCGATCGTGTCCGCGAGGTGGTTCACGCTCGCGGAACGGCTCGAGGCGATGTTGAAGATGCGGCCGTTCGCACCGTCCGCGAACGCGGCACGAATCGCGCCGTCGACCACATTTCCGATGTAGGTGAAGTCGCGCGACTGCTCGCCGTCGCCGTGGATCGTGATCGGCTCGCCGGCAGCGATCGCCGTCATGAACAGCGGTACGACTGCCGCGTACTGCGAGTGCGGGCTCTGGCGCGGCCCGAACACGTTGAAGAACCGCAGCACCGTCGTCTCGAGCCCTTCGTACACGCGCGCGAACGCGACGCAGAACCGCTCGGCCGCGAGCTTGGTGACACCGTACGGCGACAGCGGGTCGGGCGGAGCGTCTTCCCTCACCGGCAGGTCGCGCCGCACGCCGTACACCGACGAGCTGGACGAGTACACGACGCGGCGCACTCCCTCGTCACGCGCGGCGAGCAGCACGTTGAGGGTGCCTTCGACGTTCACCGCGCTCGACGTCAGCGGGTCCTGCACCGACCGTGGGACGGAGCCGAGCGCCCCGAAGTGGAACACGACCTCGGCGCCCCGGACGGCGTTGTGGACGCGTTCGTAGGACCGGAGCTCGCCCTCGACGACCTTGACGTCGAGGCCGTCGAGATTCGCGCGGCTGCCGGTGGCGTAGTTGTCGAGTACGACGACCTCGTCACCGCGCTCGAGCAGGGCGCGTACGAGGTTCGAGCCGATGAAGCCGGCGCCGCCGGTGACGAGAACCTTGCTCACGGCGGCCCAGCCTACCGTCGTGAGCAAGGCCGTCTCGTTCCTACTAGACCGCTGCGACCTCCTGGGTGCAGAACGCGCAGCGCCGCGCACCGACCGGGATCTTGCTCAGGCAGTGCGGGCACTCGCGGACGGTCTCGTCGACCGGAGGATCGCTCTTGTACCGGGTGAGAAGCTTCCCGACCGGCTTGACGACGAAGAAGAACACGACCGCGGCGATTACGACGAACGAGATCAGCGAGTTGAAGAACGACCCGTAGAGGAACTTGCTCCCGTTGATCTTGAACGTCAGCGTGGAGAAGTCCGGCTGGCCGCCGATGGCGGCGATCAGCGGGGTGATCAGATCCGAGACCAGCGCAGTTACGACTGCACCGAAGGCAACGCCGATGACGATGCCGACGGCCATGTCGACGAGATTGCCGCGAAGCAGAAACTCCCTGAAGTCCTTCAACGTGACCTCCCTCGACGGATGACCATTGCATCCTGTCAGCCGGGACTCAGCGGCGCGCGCCGAACGCGACGACGATTCGGCACGGCGCCCGGCCGTCGAGGCAGTTCTGCGTGCTGCAGCGGGCGGTGGCGGCCGCCGTCGGCCCGGCGGCTGCCGCGAGCAGGCCGCGCCACATCCCCGCGTCGAGCGCTCGGGCGTCGTTGTCCGAGACGACGACGGGACGCAAGGGGCACGTCGCGGAGACGATCACGGCCTCGCCCTCGCGTACGGACTCGATGGCCGCCTGGAACCCGAGCCGGCCGAGGCCGCGGCAGAGCCGGTCGAGCGCGCCGCGCATGGTCGCCGCCTGACGCACCCGCGCCGCTCGGCCGAGCTCCAGCCCGAACGAGTAGCCGACCCCGTCGAGGTGCTTCGCGCGGCCGCGTTGCGGAAGCGCGTCGACGAGCCGCCCGACGAGCGCCTCGTAATAGCGACGCGGGAACTCGACAGCGTTCGTCTCGGGCGCGGCCGCGTACGTCTTCGCCGGGCGTCCTGCGCCGGGGCCGTCGCGGCCGCTTCGGCGCTCGAACTCGACGATCGCGAGCCCTGCCTCGACGAGCCGCTCGAGTCGCCAGCGCGCAACGCTCCGTGAGATGTCCAACTGCTCCGCGACATCGTCTGCAGTCAGTGGATTGCGCGCCGCACGAACGAGCAGAACGGTACTGCGGAGGCCGGGATCGCCGAGTGCGTCAAGCCTGTCCACCGCACTGACGCTACCACTCGCTCCGCACGATGGTCGCTGTATTTGTAAGATTTTTGAACATAGAAGAAATCCCCGAGCAAGGAGGCCGGCGATGAAGTGGGCTGCGTTGATCACCTGGGTGCTGACCGCGGGAGGCGGGTTCGTCCTCCTCTCGATCTGGCTCGCCCGCGGCGGGATGAAGTCGCAGGGCTCGGGCGGCCGGATCAAGCCGCCGCTGATCATGAGCCACTTCCTGCTCGCGGCGACCGGCCTCGTCCTCTGGATCATCTATGTCGTCAACGACTCCAGCGCCCTGGCGTGGATCGCGTTCGTGCTGCTGCTCGTCGTCGCGCTCCTCGGCTTCACGATGTTCGGCATCTGGCTGCGCCGCCGCCAGGCGGGTGCAGGCGGGGCGACGCCCGACACCCCGGCGGAGCAGCACTTCCCGATCGCGATCGTCGGGCTGCACGGGCTGCTCGCGGCGACGACGCTCGTGCTCGTGCTCCTGGCCGCCGCGGGCGTCGGGGGCAGCTGACGATGAAGCTCGGCTATCTGATCAGGGGGCTGCCGGGCCACCCGCTGCACCCACCGCTGACCGACGTCACGATCGGCACGTACACGTTCGCCACGGTCGCCGCGTTCCTCAACGTCATCGGCGTGGTCGACCGGAGCGCGGCGGTGGCGTGGTGGCTCGCGCTCGTCGTCGGGCTCTGCTCGACCGCGCTCACGGCGACGACGGGGTTCTTCGACTGGATCGAGCTCGAATGGGGCAGCACGATCTGGAAGAAGGCGACGTGGCACCTCACGGTGATGCTCGCGGCGTCGGGCGTGTTCCTCGTCGCCGTCCTCGTCGGCCACCACGACTACGCGAAGGGAATTGTCGGAGCCGGGTCGTTCGTCCTGACCGTGATCGGTTTCGCGCTGCTCACGCTCGGCGGCTGGCTCGGCGGCGCCATCGTGTTCGTGCATGGGATGCGCGTGACGGCGTCAGACGAGTCGTGACCAGCGATCTGCGAGCGCCATGATCGTGAGCGCCGGGTTGGCCGAGCCCTGCGTCGGCATCACCGAGCCGTCGACGACGAAGAGGTTGTCGACGCCCCACACCCGGTGGGAGGAGTCGACGACGGAGTCGTCCGGCGAGAAGCCCATGCGAGCACCGCCGACGAGGTGCGCGTAGCGATCGATCGTCAGCACGTCCAGCGCGCCCGCTGCCCCCCAGACCTGCTCGAGGAGGCTCTTCGCATACCCGACGATCGCCCGGTCGTTGTCGCACTGCGTGTAGCTGAAGTGCGCGATCGGGACGCCGAACGCGTCCTTCTCGTCCGCGACCGTCACGCGGTTCTCCGGTAGCGGCAGGAACTCGGCGAGGATCCCGAGCACCGACCAGTGGTTGTAGTCGCGCATGTACTCGCGCAGCGACTGCCCCCAGTGGCCTTCGGCGAGCACGTGCTCGGCCCAGCCGATCGGCAACGGCGAGACCGTCTGGATCGAGAAGCCGCGGACGAACCCCCGGCGCGCATCCGTCTCGTAGAACTGCTCCGACGTGACCTCGGGCGGGGGCGCCTTGTACATCCGCAGGAGCTCGGGGAACCGTCCGGCGACCTGCGGAGCGCCCTGCACCATCACGTAGCGGCCGACGAGATCGGCGGCGTTGCCGAGCCCGCGCGGGTGCCGGCGGCACACCGAGTTGAGCAGCAGCCGCGGTGTCTCGATCGCGTAGCCGCAGACCGCGACCGCGGACGCTCGCTGAAAGCATTCGACTCCGTCGCGGATGTACCACACGCCGCTCGCCCGGCCGTTCGCGTTGTCGATCTCGACGCGGGTGACGAACGAGTCGGGCCTGATCTCGCAGCCGTGCTCGATCGCATCCGGGATGTGGGTGACGAACGGCGAGGCCTTGGCGTTCACCTTGCAGCCCTCGAGGCAGAACCCGCGATAGATGCAGTGCGGCCTGTTCCCGAACCTGCCGTTCGTGATCGCGACGGGCCCCACGCGCATCTCGATTCCCTGCCTGCGCGCGCCCTCCCACGCGGCGAGCGCCGCACCGGCCACCGGATGCGGCTTGTGCGGGTAGCCGTGCGGGTCGCCCCACGGCCAGTACTCACCTGCGACCGGCAACTCAAGCTCGATGCGCTCGAACGACGGCCTCAGTTCCGCGTACGAGATCGGCCAGTCGACGGCGACACCGTCGCGCGAGCGCACCTCGAAGTCGGACGGGTGTAGTCGCGGGACGTACCCCGCGAAGTGCGTCATCGAGCCGCCGACGCCGACGCCCGAGTTGTTCTTGCCGAGCTCGATCGGGTCCTCGCCGGAGATGATGCGGTTGTCCGTCCAGTACAACCCCGCTTGGCCGGCGCCCTTCTCGTCGCTCACCCAGTCGCGGTCGGGGTCCCAGAGCGGCCCTTTCTCCAGCACGACGACCTTCCAGCCGCGGCGCGCGAGCCGTTGCGCGATCACGCTGCCGCCTGCACCCGCACCGACGACCGCGAGGTCGACCACATCGCCATCGCGGTATCGCGCCATCCGGTCGAGGTTCTGGAGGCCGCGCTTGTGCGGGTGGAGCAGGACGGCCGAGTCGTTGTCGGCCGGCAGCCCCGTCAATCGAGCCCCCACTTCCTCGCGTCGCGCACCGGGTCGTAGTGCACGGACTCGGCGCCCTCCCAGGGCTCGCGCTCTCCGAGGTGCGGCGAACCGAACGCCGAGTAGCCGCGCGGATACGCCGGACCGCCGAACCCGATCTCGTTCCACGCCCACGGATGCGAGTAGAACGCCTGCACGACGTAGCGCATCACGACGCCCCAGGCCCGCCCGACGTCGAGCTCGCGCCACACGCCGTCGCTCAGCTCGGCCTTCGCGAACCGGTGCACGATCTCCACCCGTGTCTCCTCGGCTGCCTCTGCGTAGCAACCGCCCGCCTCCTCGTCGAGGCCTCGGGCGACCGTCCGCCAGACGTCGCCGTCACCGGGCAGGCCGGCATGCTGCCAGCCGTCACCGACGCCGGTCTCGAGCTTCTCGTCGATGTACGAGAGAACAGCGATCCGCGGCTCGCCGTCCTGTGCGGTCACGATGTCGCAGAACGCCTTCAACGTGTCTGCCTCCGCCTCTGTGAAGAAGACGATCGGTGGCACGCGCTCGACCCGGTCGAGGACGACGCGCCGCGTCACCTCGTCCCAGTGGCCGGCCTCTGAGAGCACGTCGTAGTGCGGATAGCGGCCGACGAGCTGAGGCGTCGTGCCGTTGCGGTGTCTCAGGTTGTGCGGGTTCGGATGTGCCTGGTCGCGCAGCGACATCTACCGCTCGCGCCGAACGACCGCCGCCGCCAGACCGAGCGCGCCGACGAGGCAAAGGGACCCGGGGGCGAGCAGCGGCGGCCCCATCGTGAGGTTGTACCGCGCCTCGCGGAATCCACCCGGCCGCTTGCGAACCCCCTGGACGTGCGTGACCATGCCGACGAGCCCGTCGAGGAAGTACAGCGCCGAGACGAGCGGCAGGACGGTTCTCGCCGCCCGCTCGGACGCGACGCCCGCGATACCGGCCGCGGCCAGCGGTGGGGTCAGGACGAGCGGCGTCCACATCCACTTGTCGCCGAACGAGCCCTTCAGATGCTCGAAGTAGATCTCGACGCCGAGCGCCGGCGCGGACAGCGCCGTCGTCGCCGCGAGCAGACGCTGTGTCCGTCCGTCCCGGAGGTTGCGGAGCAGGCGACCGATCACGCCGCCCACCGCTGCGCATCCGCGCGCTTCAGCTCGAGCCCGTTCCCGGCGCGCGACCGGTCGGGGACGAGCGCACCATCGACCGGCGTGAGCACGCCGTCGAACAGCAGCGACTCGACGCGCACGTGATCGTGGAAGTACTCGAGATGCCGCAGCCGGTCGACGGCGCAGAACGCATGAGCCGACAGCTGCGGCGCGCAGTGCGCTGAAACGTCGAGTTCGTGGGCGGAGGCGAGACCGTTGACGCGGAGCAGGCCGCTGAGGCCGCCGCAGCGGGTGACGTCGGCCTGCAGGCAGTCGACGCTCCCGACCAGGTTCCGGAAGTCCGCGAGCACGTAGCCGTACTCGCCGGCGGCGACCTCCAGCCGGCTCGCGTCGCGCACGCGCCGCAGCCCGTCGGCGTCAGCAGACGACACGGGCTCCTCGAACCAGCGGACGTCCCACTCCGCCACGTAGCGCTCGGCCCAGCGGATCGCCTCCTTCGCCCCGAACGCGCCGTTCGCGTCGACCATCAGCTCCGCGTCCCCGATCGCCTCGCGCGCGACGGACAGCCGGTGCGCATCGCGTTCGGGCTCGCGACCAAGCTTCATCTTCACGCACGGCAGCCCCTGCTCGACCCAGCCGCCGAGCTGCTCGGCGAGCCGCTCGTCCGAGTAGGAGCAGAAGCCGCCGCTGCCGTACAGCGGCGCGCGGTCGTGCGTTGCGGACACGACCGTTGCGAGCGGCACGTCGAGCAGGCGCGCGCGGAGATCCCACAGCGCCAGGTCGACCGCCGACAGCGCGCAGAACGCGATGCCCGGACGGCCCGCGTTGCGCACGGCGGCGCCGAGCTCGAGCCACAGCCGGCCGAGATCGTCCAGGCTCTGCCCCACGACCCGCGGCGCGAGCAACGCGTGCACGACACTCTCGGCCGCTTCGGGCGCATACGTCCAGCCGAGGCCGCGATGACCGCCGCCCACAGCCTCCACGACGACGATCGTCGTCGACGCCCATTCGAGCGTCCCGTCCGACTCGACGTCGTCGGTCGGGATCGTGAAGCAGCACGTCTCGAGCCGATCGACGGTCACCGGCCGGGCAGGAACTCGAGGATCTTCTGCTTGAACGACTCGGTGATCAGCGCCCGCGAATGCGGATCTCCACCTCTGAGGGCTGACATGAAGTGGCGTGCCTGCTCGATCGTGATGTGCGGCGGCAGCGGCGGCACCTCGGGGTCGGTGACCGCGTCGATCACGAACGGGCGGTCCGCTGCGAACGCCTCCTCCCACGCCGCGTCGATCGCGTCGGGCGACTCGATCCGCACGCCGTCCAGCCCGATCAGCCGCGCGAAGTCGGCGTACCGAACATCCGGGATCTGCTGTGTCGCGGGATTCTTCGGGTCGCCTTCCATCGCACGCTGCTCCCACGTCACCTGGTTGAGGTCGCGGTTGTTGAGCACGAGCACGACGAGTCGTCGGTCCGCCCAGGTCTCGTAGTACTTCGCCGCGGTGATCAGCTCCGCCATTCCGTTCATCTGCATCGCGCCGTCGCCGACGAGCGCGACCGCGGGACGATCCGGGTGCGCGAACTTCGCGGCAATCGCATACGGCACGCCGGCACCCATCGTCGCGAGGTTGCCGGAGAGCGACGCCAGATGCGTCGGGCCGAGCTTCAGGTCGCGCGCGAACCAGTTGGCGGCCGACCCGGAGTCGGAGGTGACGATCGCGTCGTCCGGGAGGTGGTGGTTGAGCTGCCAGAACAGTCGTTGTGGGTTGATCGGGTCGGCGTCCTGCATGGCGCGGTCCTCCATCAGGCGCCACCAGTCGGCGACGTCCTCTTCGATCTCGGTGCGCCACGACGTGTCCGCCTTCGTCTGCAGCAGCGGCAGGAGCTCTTCGAGCGTCGCTTTCGCGTCGCCGACGAGCCCGAGCTCCATCGGGTAGCGGATGTTGAGCATGCGGCCGTCGAGATCGATCTGCACGCCGCGCGCCTGCCCCGGCTCGGGCAGGAACTCGGAGTAGGGAAACGACGAGCCGATCATCAGGAAGGTGTCGCACTCGTTCATCAGCGTCCAGCTCGGCTTCGTGCCGAGCAGCCCGATCGACCCCGTGCAGTACGGCAGCGTGTCGTCGAGCACCGTGCGGCCGAGCAGCGCCTTGGCGACGCCGGCTCCGAGCTTGTCGGCCAGCGCCATCACCTCGCTGGTCGCCCCGCGCGCGCCGTGGCCGACGAGGATCGCCACCTTCTCGCCGGCATTCAGGATCTCCGCGGCGTGATCGAGGTCGCTACGCGTCGGTACGACGCGTGGCGCGCTCCAGCCCGGTGACGAGTGGATCGTCCCGTGCTTGCGCGGCGGCTCCGGGACGGCCTCGGCCTCGCCGACGTCGTTCGGGACGATCAGGCAGGTGACCGCACGCTGGTCGAGCGCGATCCGGTGCGCACGATCGACGAGGTGCCGGATCTGCTCCGGCACGAGAGCCGTCTCGCAGTACTCGTGCGCGACGTCCTTGAACAGGTTCTGCAGGTCTACCTCCTGCTGGTAGCTGCCGCCGAGCGCCATCCGCGACTGCTGCCCGACGATCGCAAGGACGGGTGCGTGGTCGAGCTTCGCGTCGTAGAGGCCGTTCAAGAGATGGATCGCGCCGGGACCGGAGGTGGCAAGACAGACACCCACTTCACCCGTCCACTTCGCGTGGGCACACGCCATGAACGCGGCCTGCTCCTCGTGGCGCACCTGCACGAACTCGATCAACTCCTTCTGCCGCTCGAGCGCGCCGACGATCGCGTTGATGCCGTCACCCGGATAGCCGTAGATGCGGCGCACGCCGTTCTCGTGCAGCCGTTGGAGCAAGAAGTCGGCGCTCGTCAATCCCATCACTACCTCCATCCGTCGTACGCCGCTCGCGGCGCGAGGTTGCACGGCGCTCGCGCCGCGAGAGTACGGCGTCGCGCTACTGACCCATCTTGATTCCGGGTTCTCCCCACTTGAGCTCGATCGCACGCGTCGGACGGCGGCCTGGCACATTCGCGTCGCGCGATGTCTTGAACAGCGGCAGGACCGTCCGGCCCGCGGCCGCCTTCAGCATCATCGCGGTGCCGACGTACCACGCGAGGAACGCCGAGATGAGGAATACCCACCCGGCCCAGTGCTGCACGTGTGCGCTGCCGTCGAGGAACCCAATCGCCGCGAGCCCCGAGCCCCCCGCGAGCGTGCCCAGGACTGACACGACGCCGAGGCCGCCTTCGGCCAATGCGCCGAGCATCCCCGAGAACGTGATTGCGCACAGCGCGATGAACCAGAAGCCGAGAGCATGATCCATCGTCTCGCCGGTCGGTAGCGCCTTGGTGACGACGAGCAGGTTGAGCAGCCCGTAGCTCAGCCAGAACGCTCCCCACATCCCGTGCATCGCGGTCGCGACCGCGTCACGAGCACGATATGCCCACATCCCGGCCGTGAACTGCGCGAGCCCTCCGAAAAAGGCCGCGAACGGAAACAGATAGCCGGGCGTGTCCGGGTTTCCGTACCACCCGGCGAGGTTCGCCGCGACGACGAACGTCGCGCCAGCGAAGCCGAACAGCCCCAGCACGGACGGCGCCGCGATCGGCGAGAGCACGACGCGTGGTCGCGCGAAGTCTTCGAGCCAGCCGTCCTGCGATCCGAAGTCCACGCCTGCTGAGGCTCGCTCCCGCCGTTCGTCGATCGTCGACATCTGGACCCCCTTGTCGTTTCTCCGATCGTTCCCCGGAGGCGAACGCGGAAACATATCGCGTTACGATTCGTTTGCGACCTCGCGCCGCGAGGAACGAGAAGGGAGTGCGGCACACTCATCGAATCGCCGTCGTCACAGGCGGGTCGGCAGGCGTCGGACGGGCGACCGCGAGGGCGTTCGCGCGTCAGGGGCTGCACGTTGCAGTGATCGCGCGAGGAGAAGACCGCCTCGCGGCGACGCAACGCGAGCTGGAAGCGCTCGGAGTGAGATGCCTCACGATCTCGGCCGACATCGCGGACGCAGCAGCGGTCGAGGCCGCGGCAGATCGCGTCGAGAGCGAGCTCGGGCCGATCGACGTGTGGGTCAACAATGCAATGGCAACCGTCTTCGCGCCCATGAGCGACGTCACACCCGAGGAATTCCGCCGTGCGACCGAGGTCACGTACTTCGGGTCGGTGTGGGGAACGCTCGCCGCACTCCGCCGCATGCGCGCGCGTGACCGCGGCGTGATCGTTCAGGTGGGCTCTGCGCTTGCGTACCGAGGCATCCCACTACAGGCGCCGTACTGCGGCTCGAAACACGCGCTGCAAGGCTTCCTCGAGTCGCTCCGCTGCGAGCTGTTGCACGCGAAATCGAGCGTGCAGCTCACGATGGTCCAGCTGCCGGCGGTGAACACACCCCAGTTCACATGGTCGCGCGGAAAGCTTCCGCGGACGCCGCAGCCGGTCCCTCCTATCTTCCAACCTGAAGTCGCAGCGGACGCGATCGTCTGGTCAGCGCATCATCCGCGGCGCGAGCTGATGGTCGGCTGGCCGACCGTGAAGGCGATTGTCGGCAACGCCATCGCGCCCTCGTTTGCAGACCGGTATCTGGCGCGCACCGGCTTCGACGCGCAGCAGACTGACGAGCCGGCACGTGACCGTCCCGACAACCTGTTCGAACCGGTTCAAGGAACGCAAGCCGCGCACGGCCCGTTCGACGCGCAGGCAACGTCGCGCAGCCTGCAACTGCTGCTCCGCACGCATCTCGTGACCGCGACAGCGCTCGCCGCGACGGCGTTCACGCTCGCTCGACGCCGACTGACCTGAGAGCCGAAAGACCGGGTCGCGATATGTTTTCTTCTCGCCTCTCCGTGGAATCGACGAGGCGTGAAAGCGCTGCCGTTGCTGCGTGACTGGCCGCTCGTCCGGCAGTTGACGGAGGGCGACCCGCTCGGGCGCGGCCAAGCCGCACAGTCGCGGCACTCCAGGCAGCTGAAGTCGCGCATCGCCGCTTCGGACTC
>Ga0207652_10001442_pt1 | contig 21070 bp, 19 predicted proteins | sample KBSC63BmetaG_FD_184334 | JGI IMG/M metagenome (GOLD analysis project Ga0207652, IMG submission 184334) | Corn rhizosphere microbial communities from Kellogg Biological Station, Michigan, USA - KBS C6-3B metaG (SPAdes) (version 2) | ecosystem: Host-associated > Plants > Roots > Rhizosphere ... | reverse complement strand
ATTGCGGGCGGTTTACAGGTAAGCAGAACATTGGAGAATATGCAATTACTGTTGATGCAGCTTGGCTTAAAGTACCATTACAACTGGCTGGCCGGATGGAAAATTCTTCACAATTAACCGGCTATTTTATGTAAATAATTTCTTTATAATTGCCAGGCAGGAAAATAAAAATTGGCATTGATTGTTTGTTTGCTGTTGTTGTATTGAAATAAAAGACAAGTCGTTTAAATGATAAAGATTTCGATACTGATTTTAGCGTTAGGTGCGTCTCCTGCCATCTTTGGGCAGGGACGATTCAAGATACATCACATCATCAAAAGGTCAGCTATCGAAACTGGTCACTTGCCTCTGGTTTACAAAGACAATGAGAATAAGTTGCAACCGGTTTCCATTTGTTCCGATAAACTATACGGTATTATCCGGATCAACGAGGGAGTACCCATTGTTGATTTCTGGCCAATATTTAATGACGATAATGCAAACAATCCTCATTGCATTTCAAAAAATACGGAACTGGGCAGGTTTGAAATTGATTTGTCGCGAAAAAAAGTCGGCGATCCTGTCAGGTATGTAAAAGTGCCGTTCAGCGGTTGGATATTCGGTATCGGAACCACGCCATTCCGCTTTAGACCAAAAACAAAGAGTTTCCCGTCGGCTGTTTCTTCTCAAATAGGCATTAATGCCACTTATGGTAAATATGTTGGCTACTCGAGGGTTAGCGGGAGTGCCATTACAAATTACGGATTGATAATCGGACCGTTTGCAGGGATAACAGAAGTGCGGTTAGAGAAAAGTACGGTGACAGATCCGGACAGTTGGATTGAAGACAGAACCAATGCAGCGATTACTTACGGGCTGAATATCGCACTAACCAGAAACAATCTGGGAATTGTAATTTCGTTGGGCTACGACCACAACTTTGGAAGCAATTCGAATGATTGGGCATATCAAAATAAACCCTGGATTGGAATTGGGGTAAACACCTATTTAGGGGTTTTATAAACACGATCGGATTTTTTCTAAAGACGATTGCTGAACGGAACGGCGTTGATTGAATCTCCTCGCCGCGTATCCTCCAAAATCCCTTTTGAAAAGAATGCTTCCAGTTCCTTCAAAGTTTCTGTATTGGTCTGGATATCCTTTGTGATCTCTCCCTTATTCAAAACGACGATCCTTGAGCATACTTCTGTTGTATGGCTAAGGTCATGGCTGGATATTAAAAAAGTGGTATTCTTTTCGGCTGTGAATTTTCTGATAATGTCTTTTAACCGGTATTGGGTAGTAGGATCAAGGTTGGCAAATGGTTCGTCGAGAATGATGACTTGCGGGTAACCAATTAATGCGCCAACGATTCCGGCTTTTTTCTGATTCCCCTTGGACAGATCGCGGATGTATTTTCTTTTGTTTAAAATTTCGCCATTAAATAATTCTGTAAACTGCTGTAAAAATTCATTCACATCTGATTTGTTCAGTCCCCTTAATTCGCCGATAAAATAAAAATATTCTTCAGGGGTGAGATAACTGATCAAAAAGCTTTCGTCCATAAAGGCGCCTGTGAATCTTTTCCAGTCTTCACTTTCATTTACAATAATCCCGTTATTGGATACAGTTCCGGTGTTCGGTGCAATCAGATCGAGTACCAGGCTGAATAAGGTGGTTTTACCGGCGCCGTTATTGCCCACCAGCCCGAATGATTGACCTGTCGGTATTTCCAGGTGCGGAATATTTAAAACGGTTACCCCGTTATAGACTTTCTTTAGATTTTCAATTGAGATCATAGCGTTCATTTAGTTTTTTTGTTTGTATGCTGCAAGCGTTGCGTATTTTTCTTTTTTGTAAATATGCTCAATGATCCGGAACATTTTGTTTCTGAACGCAAGGCCCAAAATACCCAGGATCGCCACCGACAAATAACCCGCGGTAACATTCCAATTCCGGTAAAAAATATAGAATATCAGGAGCGGCAACACAATTTTAGGAAGAGCAATGAGTAAAGTTTGCACGTTGAATGCCTTCTTATCGCCGAATACTTTTTTGCCTGCTGCAAGATCGATCGGCGTTTTTACATAGGCGCCGCCCAACAATACCAGGTGCGCATTCACGCCGATATTGTAGATCCCGGCTGCAATAATGGCGAGGTAAATTTTCCAGCCCATAAATAGATAAAATGAAGCGAGGATCATACTGGCAAACGTAGCGATCACGATCAGCCACCATTTCGAAGTAAGGTATTCTTTGTACCGGATATTCTGGCTCATCAACAGCGGGTAATAAGCACTGTCCCAGCTGGGAACATACCCACCGAAAGTAAAGAGAAAGCCGCCGGTGATAAACAAGCCGGCAAACAATCTCCACGTTTCACTGTTATGGGTTTTATTTGTCAGGATCAATATCCCATAAAAAAGGAACAATACACTGACCAGCACGGTTGACTTCGACCGCTTGTTACGGATGATGAGTTTGATGTCGTTCTTTAAAAACGTGCCGAGCGTTCCATATTTTTCAAGCCAGGTGAAATTTTCAGTTTGCGCTTCCTTCAGTCTTGGCTGCACGGCTTCATCCGTCCGAAGAACATTTTTAAAATAAGAAAAACAATAGCGATACAGCAAAATCGGCAATAAAAGCATGGCAAAACCCAATATCGGGTACCCATAAAAAGCCTGGAAAACCGGTGTGGAATAAATAGTAATATCCAGCCAGCCGTAATATTGCATTACCGCAAAAGAAACGAGCACAATGAGCACGGCGGTAAACACGCGGTCAAGGTTGTCGATCAAGAGATTGAGATAGTTGTTGAAAAAAACCAAAGACAGCATCGCCACATGCCACGATAACACTTGCATGACCGGGTAACCATTCACGATCAGCACAATGCTAAACGGCAGAAAGAAAAATGCGGGGTAAATATTAAAAAAAGAGATTGCCGTTTTGCCGAGGAAAAAAGAAACGATCTTCCCTTTTTTTATCGGCAGTGTTAGAAACGGCTTTACATACATGATCGGTGACTTTTGCAAAAAATACCTGATGACGAGGTCGAGCAGCCACCAGTAAACCAGGTATTTATTTACTGTAGATAATGGTTCCAGGTTTTTTTCTTTCAGCATGTAAAAAACGCTTACTCCTAATGCGAGGATCATGACAAGATAAAAAGCGGCAATGATTCCCAAAATGATCTTCAAGGCAAGATTTAATTTAAAAGATGCAGACCTGGAAAAGGCTTTCCATTCTAAAGAGAGAAATGTTTTGATCATGGTAAACAGTTGTGTTTGTTGCCTGGAACTTGTGATACGATAAAGATAGGGAGAAGTTGGGAAAAACCCAGATGCAGAGGATGGGTGAATAAGGTCAACCGGACGTTTATAACAATTTTAAAAATTAATAATTCTATTTAGCTTTGGTACGGCGACCGTAGGTTGAATGCGGGGACAGATGCAACTGTTAATCTGGGAATGTGATTCACCTTGATAGGCAGTAAACTTTATCATGAGATAATAACCTTATTCACAAGAAGGATAAAATTATGGCAAAAAACAAATTACTAAGAATGGACAATGTTGGTATCGTTGTAGAATCTCTTGATAATGCCATCTCTTTTTTTACGGAAATAGGTCTGAAGCTCGAAGGGCGGGCAACAATCGAAGGTGAATGGGCAGGCCGGGTTACAGGACTTGCCTCACAGTCTGTAGAAATTGCCATGATGGTTACTCCGGATGGACACAGCAAGCTTGAGATTTCTCGATTTCTTGCCCCGCCAACCATTTCAGATCATCGTACCGCTCCTGTAAATGCTCTTGGCTACCTGCGTGTCATGTTCGCTGTTGAAGACATCGATGAGATGGCATCGAGACTCACAAGGCACGGTGCGAAATTGGTTGGTGAAGTGGTTCAGTATGAAAACAGTTACCGGCTTTGTTACATGCGTGGACCAGAAGGAATTCTCATCGGGCTGGCAGAACAACTGGATAATCGATGAATAGCGTATGTGTTGCGTGAGTAGAAAAGTAATCATAATCAATCGCAGTTTTTCTTAACATATTTCACGCGATTCCGGTAATATTGCGTTCGCAACCGGTTCTAAAAAGACACCAACAAAAAATAAACAACAACAAAAAACAGGAGCATGAGAAAAATAATTTCGTTTATGCATGTATCGCTTGACGGTTTTGTAGCAGGACCGAACGGAGAAATGGACTGGATTAAAGTTGACGAAGAAATTTTCGATTATGTCGGTAAGCGAATCAGTGAAGGCGACACTGCATTATATGGACGGGTAACTTACCAGATGATGGAAGGTTACTGGCCCACTGCAGGAGAACAGCCGGGGGCCAGCAAGCACGACATTGAACATTCAAAGTGGTATAAGAATGTTCAAAAAGTTGTTTTATCAAAAACGATGAAAGACGCGACTTTGCCTAACACAAAAATCATCAGCGATAACATCGCCGGGAGAATCAATGAAATAAAACAATCGGCCAGCGGGAATGAAGAAATCCTGCTTTTTGGCAGCCCCACAGCAACACACTCCCTTATGCAACTGAACTTAATCGATGGCTACTGGCTGTTTGTTAATCCAATTATTCTTGGACGAGGCATTCCATTGTTTGCAGGCATCAAAGACAAAATAAATCTACAACTATTGGCTACCCGGCAATTTGCCTCCGGAGTAACGGAACTGAATTATATGGTGGAGAGATAATAACAGCGAATCGCTGGCATTCGTGTACGGAAATTTTGGTTTCCTGCGAAATCATTCAATTCTTATCTGATCAGGATTTGAAACAATGATCTCCGGCCGTCCTTTATAATCCTCTAATTTTCCTGTAACGCAAATATTTTTATTGGCAAATAATACTTCCGGAAAGCCTGTAAACCTTTGACGGTTCTCACCAAAAATAACAACAGTCAGCAGGTTGTTAGGATAATCTGCACCAAGATCTAAAAATGTCGGTTGCGTGTTGGATTGCTCAAGATACCTTGCACTAAAAACCTTGCTGCATACAGTAATGGAGTCACCGATATGAGATGAAAGGCTGTCAATGCTCACTTTTGCCTGGCACCAGGAAATTGTTGCAAAGAAAATGGCTGGTATTAATAAGCTTATTGTTTTCATTAAGGAGAAAATTTAAATGGTTAATCTTCCAGGATTCATGTGTGCGCGAACCGGAATAATAGTACAAATATAAAAAGTGGTGAACGTTCAAATCACAGGAATTATCCATTATTTTAAGAAACAAATACTACTCTTTGTTTCATAACACCGACAAACTGTTCGCTGATTCTATATTTCAACAGCACTTTGGTTTTGATGCGGGCGTTGCCCCCAGATGTTGTAAAGCAAGTGATTAGCCTGGTAAAAATCAACAACAATCCTTAAGAACCCGCTCATGTACGTAAATACGAATCATTAGTATTTGTTGTTTTACTGAACCCGCCTTTTGGCTGTAGTCGAATATTTTGAGTGGGTGTAAATGCAGCTTTAATATTTTCATTTTCTTATTGAATTTAGACACGATCATTAACATTCCTTTGTTAAACGACTTGAAGAATAATCTATCTCACCTATGAAACAATTTTAAACAACAATTTTAAAAATTAAACTATGAAAAAGATTCTTACCCTCTTGCTTTCTGTTGGCATTTTCAGCGCTTCATTTGCCCAAAGCAATCACCGGAGAAACGAATATGACAGAAGCGATCAGTATGCCACTGCATCCAATGGACGCGACTATCATCACAATGATCGTCAGTATGATAACAACAGGAATTATTCTTATGCAAATCAGCAGTCGATGCAAATTCAAAAGATTAACCAGGATTACAATTTCCAGGTGATGTCGATTGAAAATAATCGTTTCATGAGAAACCATCAGAAAAGAGTGGCTATTCGTAACGCTGAAAGAGAAAGAGACCGGCAGATTCAAAGGATCAATGCAAATTATAACCGTATGAATCAGAATTGGGGAAGAAGGTAATCCTTCAAGAGCCGTTTCAATTTACGCCTCACATTTTTTTGTGGGGCTTTATTTTTTTAATGCAACTGTGTTCCCCGAATTATCACCGCCAGGTCAACTTTTCATCTTTTCATCTTGCTATCTGCATCAGCTGTCACTGATTGCCTATCTTCAACACAGAGTTTTAATAAAGCATTTTTTATAAGGCGGATATGCCATAAAACTGTTTTCGTAATTGCTTTTTTAGTGGCACAAAATCTGATGCAAAACTTTTTCTATGGATGCGCTTTCTTCCCATCAAACAAACACTGGTAGCACGCAGTACCAGGGAACAGATAAACTTATCCTCGGGATTGTTTTAGCCGTCATTACCTTCTGGCTTTTTGCGCAAACAACATTGAATATAGCGCCTGTGATGGCTAAGGATTTAAAAATCAGCCATGGCTTAAACAATATCGCTGTTACAATTACTGCTTTATTTTCCGGTCTTTTTATTGTAGTAGCCGGGGGATTGGCCGATAGAGTGGGGAGGGTTAAAATTACCAACATCGGATTACTATTCAGTGTCGTTGGTTCGCTGCTTATCGTTATATCTCCATCAGGTACTGCTGTATTTCTTTTGGCGGGCCGCATTTTGCAGGGACTTTCAGCAGCTTGTATCATGCCGGCTACCCTGGCTTTGATGCAGGCATATTACGAGGGTAAAGCACGGCAGCGAGCCATTAGTTTTTGGTCGATCGGTTCATGGGGCGGCTCCGGTTTCAGCGCACTATTTGGAGGATTGATTGCGTCATCAATTGGATGGCGCTGGATCTTTGTTTTCTGTATCCTTGTTTCTATTGTAAGTTATTTTTTAATTCGTGGAACACCGGAAAGTAAAGCTACCGCTACTGTAGAAAAATCTTTCGACTGGGACGGGCTTATCTCTTTTATCATCGCGTTGTTGTCATTAAACATTGTAATAGGCCAGGGATCTGCACTTGGCTGGTTCAGCACAGCTATCTTAATTGGTTGGGCCATTTTTATTATAGCTACTATTATCTTCTTCCGTATAGAAACCAGGCGTAAAAACAGTTTCGTTGATTTATCGCTATTTAAAAACAAAACTTTTTCAGGAGCCACTTTGTCCAACTTTTTGCTCAATGGTGCTGCAGGAACGTTGCTTGTTTCTCTTGCACTTGTGCAGGAAGAGGCCGGTTTATCTTCTTTACAGTCGGGATTGATAACAATTGGTTATTTGGTAGCCATCCTGAGCACTATCCGGGTTGGAGAAAAATTGCTTCAAAAAATGGGGCCGAGAAAGCCGATGCTGCTGGGTTGCTTTATAACCGGAGTGGGTATTCTTCTCACCAGCTTTACCTTTCTTTTGGCCCGGCAATATATCATCGTTGCGTTTATCGGATTCACCTTGTTTGGCGTTGGGCTTGGGTTTTATGCAACACCTTCCACCGATGCAGCAGTGAGCAATGTTCCGGGGGATAAGGCCGGTTCCGCTTCGGGCATATATAAGATGGCATCATCTCTTGGCGCTGCCCTTGGCGTTGCTATTTCTGCAGCTATCTTTTACGGAATTTCAAAGATGAAAGGAACGCCGCCTATGGCCGATGTTTTCATGGGAAGAACTGATAATATTGACGTGAGATATGCAGCAGGGCTGGCGTTGCTTTTTAATGTATTTATGGTTGTTGTAGCAATAATAGCCATATTGATCACCGTTCCAAAAACAGTAAGACAAAAAATAAGTCAACCGAAATAAAATCTCCAATAAATAAATACAAAGGCCATGGACACCACTAAAATTAAATCATTCGACAAGAATATGGACAGCTTTATTGACAAACTGTTACCTGAACTGACCGACATCTATAAAGACATTCACGAACACCCGGAACTGTCTATGCATGAAACGCGCACTTCAAAAATCGCCGCAGATTATTTAACGAAATATCAATTTGAGGTTACCACAAAAGTAGGTCCGACAGGGGTTGTGGGCCTGATGAAGAATGGTGACGGCCCCGTAGTTATGCTTCGTGCGGATATGGATGCGCTTCCTGTCACCGAGAAGACCGGGCTACCTTATGCAAGTACAAAAGTAGCCAGGGATGATGATGGCAAAGAAGTGGGTGTATCGCATGTTTGCGGTCACGATATGCATGTAACATGGCTGATGGGCGTTGCCAGGTTATTGTCTGAACATAAAGACCAATGGAAAGGCACATTAATGGCGGTGTTTCAGCCAGGAGAAGAAGTTGGGCGTGGCGCGCAAAGTATGATAGATGCCGGCATGATGGATCGTTTTCCGAAGCCTGAAGTCATCCTTGGCCAACACGTAATGGTAGGTGAAGCTGGTACTGTGGGGTATCGCAGCGGCGCTATTCTTTCTGCCGGAAACAGCATCCAGGTTCAGCTCTTTGGAAAGGGCGCACACGGATCGTATCCGCAAACATCTATTGATCCTGTAATCATGGCCGCTGCTACTGCGATGCGGCTGCAAACTATTGTATCGCGGGAGGTAGCGCCAACAGAAACTGCTGTACTGACCATCGGTTCTTTACAGGCGGGCACCAAAGAGAATATTATTCCCGACCATGCTATTTTAAAATTGAATGTGCGCACATTTAACGAGGGTGTAAAAGATCATATTCTTTCGGCTATAAAACGGATTTGTAATGCGGAAAGTGCCGCTTCCAACGCTCCTAAAGAACCCGAATATACCGATTTGGATTCGTATCCTTTAACTGAAAATGATGCGATCGCTACGGAGAAAGTTGCTGCCGCATTCCATGCAGTTTTCGGTGATAAAGCGCATGAAACCGGCCCCGCCTCAGCTAGTGAGGATTTTAGTATTTTTGGAAGAAGCTGGAAGGTACCCTATGTTTTTTGGTTCGTAGGAGGAACAGATCCCAAAACGTATTTAGATGCGATAAAAAACAATGAGCTGAATTCAATTCCGAGTAATCATTCTCCTAAATTTGCACCGGTCATCAATCCGACTTTAAAAACCGGATTGCAGGCTATGATGGCAGCCGCAGCAGCTTTTTTCAATTAAACTTTAATTGCTGCAAAAAAGATGGATAAGCTACATACGTTTTATTATTTTCTTGACGTGACGGGGACCTTTGTCTTTGCAATAAGTGGCGCCACTGCAGCAAAGCAGCGCGGCCTCGACTTATTCGGTATTTGTGCTGTTGCCTATACTGTCGCCTGTGGTGGTGGAATCATCCGCGATTTATGTATCGGCGCCATTCCGCCGGCAGGATTAACGACGTGGTATTATCTTGTAGCCGCAATGGTAGCAGCTTTCATGAGTATTGTGTTATATCCTATTGTAGAAAGGCTTAACCGGCCTGTGTTGCTGTTCGATGCCGCAGGTTTGTCTTTGTTTGCGGTTACCGGAGCACAAAAAGCGCTTTCCTATGGGCATAATGCTGAAGTAGCGGTTCTCTTAGGCATTATAACAGCGGTTGGTGGCGGGGTGATGCGTGATATTTTGCTAAACCGGGTACCGGTTATTTTGGAAAAAGAAATTTATGCATCAGCGGCTCTTGTCGGCGCTTTAATTGTCGTTTTGGGGAGCTACATTAAATGGCTGTCCAACGATTGGATAGCTATCATTGCGCTGGTGGTATGTTTTACATTGCGGATGCTGGCGCTGCGTTTCCATTGGAACCTTCCCTCTTTTTCAAAAGACCGGCGCACCGGGAAGGAATAAATATAAATTTCTGCGTAAAGGATTTTTCTGGAATTATTTTAATTAATGTAAACTTAATATTGTCGTAACCTTCTGGTAATATTACAGAGTGACTTTTGCATCGAAATAAAAAAGATTATGCATAAAAAGTTACTACTTCCAAAAATCAATTTTTCTTTCGTTTTAATTGCTATATCCTTATCGCTTTTTTCAGTCAATACATTTGCCCAGGATTCTTTAAAAACAAAAACCGACTTTAAACCATTCGGAAAGATATGGGGCTATGCGTTTGGTGATTATGCTTATAAATTACATGCGGATGCTGAGAAGCGCGGAAGCATTCAATATTCAAAGTTGCCGGAGGATTATAACTGTTTCAATTTTCGCCGCATCTATTTGGGGTATGACTACCAGTTTTCACCAAATATTTCTTCACAGTTTTTATTAGCTCATGAATCTACCTTTGAAGCGAACACAAATAATCCTGACGTGCTGACAGACAACAATCGTGCGATGTACATTAAAGCGATGAACATCCGCTTTAAAAATGTTATTCCCGGTGCAACGATCATTGCCGGACAGCAGGCCACGCCTACTTTTTCTACTTTATCAGAAGGAATATGGGGATACCGTTCCATTGAAAAAACAATTGCTGATATGAGAGGGATCTCCAGCTCAACTGATCTGGGTATTGCAATCTCAGGGAAGATCGGCAAAAATGAAAACGTTGGTTATGACCTGATGGTTGGAAATAATAATGGAGCCAAGGTTGAAAACAATAATTTTAAAAAGCTATACACCTCGCTCTATGCTTATTTTTTTGATAAAAAACTGGTAATCCAGGGGAATTATGAAGTTGGGAGAGCAGCGCTTTCTCCGATTAAAAAAAATATATCCACGCTAAAAGCATTTGCCGCTTACAAGACTTCTAAAACTACAGTCGGCGTAGAGGCTTTCCGGCAGATACAAACTAACAACACTACTTATGTGACCGGTATTGATACAGCTTTTTCTGATGTGAAACCTTCCGGAATTTCATTCTTTCTAACCCAACAAGTGAGAAAAGATAAATTGAATTTCTTCGCCCGTTTTGATGTTTACAATCCTGATTCAAAATTCAATTCTAATAATAAATACCTCGGTTCTTACAATAGCAATAAAGAATCTTTTGCAACCATCGGACTGGATTTTATCCTTTATAAAAATATTCACATCATGCCGAATCTCTGGTATGACCAGTTTCATAGTAAACTTCCCGGTGCAACAGGAAAATTAAAAAATGATTACGACCTCGAAGGCAGGATGACACTTTATTTCTTATTCAATAAATAAATTAAAACAACTCAAACTAAAATTATGAACTTTAGAAAACTTATTTTACCACTATTAATCATCGCTTTCGCTTTTGCCTCATGCGGCGGTAATAATTCTCAAAAAGAAGGTGGCAATACTTCTAATAAAAACAGTGACGCAATTCTTGGAGCCGGCGCTACATTTCCTTATCCTTTTTATTCAAAAGTATTTGATGTTTATAACAAAGAAAAAGGAGTAAAGGTGAATTATCAATCCATTGGTTCCGGCGGCGGTATCAAACAATTGCAAAATAAAACAGTTGACTTTGGCGCATCAGATGCTCCGATGAGCGATGAAGAATTGAGCAAATCTCCTGCACCCATCGTTCATGTTCCAAGTTGTTTGGGCGCGGTAATCATCACTTATAATTTACCCGGCGATCCTGTTTTAAAATTTACTCCTGAAGTGTTAGCAAACATTTTTTTAGGAAAGATCAAAAAATGGAATGATCCAAAGATTCTTGCCATTAATCCTGGTGTAAAGCTTCCTGACCTGCCTATTTCAATTGTTCATCGTTCAGACGGAAGCGGCACCACTTATATTTTCTCCGATTATTTATCAAAAGTAAGTCCTGAATGGAATACGAAACCTGGCAAGGGAAAATCACTGAATTGGCCGGCAGGCCTTGGTGCTAAAGGAAATGAAGGCGTAAGCGGATTGATAAAACAAACCCCGGGAAGCATTGGATATGTGGAACTGGTTTATGCGCTTCAAAATAAAATGCCGGCAGCGCAATTGAAAAATAAAGCAGGAAATTTTGTTGCAGCAAGTTTACAGTCAAGCACTGCAGCAGCGAATATTGATCTTCCTGCAGACATGCGGGTTTCACTGACAAACTCAGATGCAGCCGATGGTTACCCCATTTGCAGCTTTACTTATTTGTTATTGTACAAAGATCAGAAGTATGATGACAGAACTGAAGCATCAGCAAAAGCGACCGTTAATTTGGTGAATTATGTGATCCATGATGGACAAAAATATGCCGAAGCATTAGGGTATGCTCCTTTACCTGAAGCAGCCGTGAAGAAGGCAGAAGATATTTTAAAATCGGTTACTTATGGTGATAAACCCTTGCAATAGTAGCAGTCAGTAATTTCAAAAAAGGTATTGCGAACTCATTTTTATGAAGTTCGCAATACTTTTAATAATTAAAACAGAATGATACCAGCAATTACATTTAAAAACAACCGAATTAATTTTAAGGAAAAAGCATTTAAAAAAACGCTGACGATTTCGGCAATTGTTGCAGTGACTATTTTAATAGCCATTTTTTTTACCCTGCTGGTCAATTCGTTTCCCTCGATAAAAGCATTAGGCGCCGGATTTTTTTATGATAAAACGTGGGATCCGGTGGCAGATGAATATGGTGCTTTGCCTTTTCTTGTTGGAACCCTGCTAACATCTTTTTTGGCGCTGCTAATTTCAACGCCTTTCTCAATCGCTGTTTCCATTTTCTTGGGTGAATATTATAAGAAAGGAATTGTTGCAGAAACATTTAAAAATGTGATCGATTTACTTGCAGGAATTCCTTCTGTCATTTATGGTTTTTGGGGATTGTTTGTTTTGGTGCCAATCGTCCGGATCATTGAAATGAAATTGAATGTCCCTCCGTATGGTGTTGGCATTTTTACTTCCTCAATTATCCTTGCGATCATGATCCTTCCTTTTTCTGTTTCATTATCAAGACAGGTAATTTCAATGGTGCCGGATCATTTGAAAGAAGCAGCTTATTCGCTCGGTGCAACAAGATTTGAAGTGATCACAAAGATCATTATTCCCTATACAAAATCCGGCTTATTTGCTGGTTTACTGTTAGCATTAGGAAGAGCTTTGGGAGAAACGATGGCAGTGACGATGTTGATTGGAAATACTCATTCAATTCCAACAGGAATCTTTAGCCCTGGAAATACGATGGCAAGCGTGATCGCCAATGAATTTTCGGAAGCGACCGGAAAAATATACACTTCCGCTTTGATAGAAATGGGCTTGTTCTTATTTGTGGTAGCAACTGTCATCAATATCATCGGTAAACAAATTATTAAACGATTTACACTTTGATCGCAAAAAAATCTTTTATTAAAAATGAGAAAAACTGATTCGATAAATATGGGTCAATCAAAGAGCGAGATTGAAAAACAAATCGCTCACAGGAACCGTAAAAATAAACGGTTCAAAGGGGTGATCATTGGCGCTACGATCGTTTCTACTTTGCCATTATTACTGATCCTGTTTTACATTTTCAGGCAAGGGATTTCCGCGATCAACTGGCAATTTCTAACCCATCTTCCAAAGCCTGTAGGTGAAGCTGGTGGCGGCGTTTCCAACGCATTGGTGGGCAGTATTTTGATCTTGTTGGTTTCGTGCATCATCGCCATTCCGGTAGGAATTGTGATCGGGATTTACCTGAGTGAAGAAACAAAATCCAGACTCGCGTATCATTGCCGTCTTGCTGTTGATGTGCTTCAGGGAATTCCTTCTATCGTTATTGGTATCATTATTTACGAATGGATCGTAAGGCCTATGGGCGGATTTTCAGCGTTTTCCGGAAGTGTTGCGCTCGCTTTGATGATGCTTCCATCTATTGTAAAATCGACAGAAGAAACATTGAAACTTTTACCGGAATCTTTAAAAGAAGCGTCTCTCGCCCTTGGCGTTCCTTATTATAAAACAATGATGAAAGTCATTGTACCAACAGGTTTGAGCGGAATTCTTACCGGCGTTATTTTAAGTATTTCAAGAGTGATCGGAGAAACAGCGCCTTTGTTGTTTACGGCTTTTGGCAGCCCGTTTATGACGACCGACATTTTTAAACCGATGAGCAGCCTGCCGCTGATCATTTTCAATTATGCGACAAGCCCTTATGAAGACTGGCATCAGCTTGCATGGGGCGCTTCCATGTTGCTGATCCTCATGATTTTAATTTTAAATATTATTTCTAAAATAGTTCAACGTAAATGGAAAGTGCAATTTTAAAAGTGAGGAATTTCAATGCTTTTTTTGGAGACAACCAAGTCTTGAAAAATATAAACCTGGAGATCGAAAAAAATAGTGTCTGGGCAATTATGGGGCCTTCCGGTTGCGGAAAAACAACTTTTATCCGATGCATCAACCGGATGCATGAACTGACGCCGAATGCTACAGCAGAAGGTTCCATGCAATTGAACGGGGAAGAAGTGTATGAAATGAATCCCGTTCTTTTGAGAAGAAAAGTAGGCATGGTTTTTCAGCGTCCCAATCCATTTCCAACAATGAGTATTTATGACAATGTTATTGCAGGATATATTTTGAATGGGATTAAATTAAACAAACAACAAAAAGATGAGATCGTTGAAACCTCATTGAGAAGAGCCGCATTGTGGATGGAAGTTAGAAGTACGCTTCATAAAAAAGGAACTTTTTTATCAGGCGGACAACAACAAAGATTGTGCATTGCCAGAGCATTATCGATGAACCCGGAAATGCTATTACTGGATGAAGCAACATCAGCTTTGGATCCGGTTTCGACTGCAAAGATCGAAGAATTGATTCACGAATTGAAAGCGCAATACACCATTCTGATGGTAACTCATAATATGCAGCAGGCGGCAAGAGTGAGTGATAAAACGGCTTTTTTTTATCTCGGTGAATTAATTGAAGCTAATAACACAAAAACAATTTTCACGAATCCAAAACATGAAAAGACACAGGATTATATCCGTGGTCACTTTGGATAAAACCTTTAAAAAATACATTTATGGCATTATTAAAATGGAATCAAAAGCTCACGCCACTCGATAATGAAATTCAGCAGTTGAAAGGAGAGGTTATTTCGATGTGGGAGATGGTTTTGTCGCAATTACAGAAAGCAGAGGAGGCGTTAAAAAATATGGATCGTGATCTTGCACGTGAAGTGATCCTTACAGAAAAAAGAGTGAATGCATTTGAATTAAAGATTGATCGTGATTGTGAGGACATTCTTGCGTTGTTTGCGCCGGTGGCGATCGATCTTCGCTTCATTCTGGCTGTTTTAAAGATCAATATGAACCTCGAAAGAACCGGTGACATCGCGGAAGGAATCGCCAAATTTGTCGTAGATATTCCAGCAGATTTTGATGTTCGCTTATTGGAAATTACCCATGTTCTGGAAATGTATCAGCAAGGCAATGAAATGGTCATAGATGTAATGAACGCGTTTGAAGAAGAAGATACAAGCCTTGCGCGAAAAGTTTTTAAAAAAGATGACCTGTTGGACGAAATCAATAAAAATGCCGCCATTATTGTTGCAGATTTCATCAAAGACAATCCGTCAAAAATTGAATCGGCTTTATACATTTTATCGACGATAAGAAAGTTGGAAAGAGTGGGAGACCAGGCAAAAAATATGGCAGAAGAAATTATCTTTTATTCAGAAGCAAAAGTTTTGAAACACAAACCGAAAAATAAAAAGAGTGAGGAATAAAAAAAATCATTTCGCATTCATTGTATTCCAACAAAAAGCCTGTACACACGATTTACGGGCTTTTCTCATTTAATTTAAATGCTGTTTTGTAGGCTAGATAGGATTGTAATTTAGTTCCATTCATTTCAAAATGCTGTATCAAAACCGAACCATAACTGTATCAAAACCGTACACTTTCTTTTTTTTAAATTCTTAAAATACTGGTTTACAGCATGAAAGGAAGTGGCATAAATTTCCCGCGTTATTAAGCTGTAAGAATAGATTTTAAAAAAGATCATCGTCTTGAATTTTACTCCTTGAATTGGATTGGATGTGTGAGGTCGGCTTAGAAATCGCTACATCAAAATAATAATCGCGAGATAGTAACGACAGAAATGGTAACACAATTATTAATCAAACTTCATGATTGCCAATGTTCAGGTTTTTTTTCAAAACAGCTTTTAGAAACATCACGAGGCATAAAGGATTTTCCTTTATCAATATTGCAGGACTCACCCTTGGGCTTACGGCCTGCATTTTAATCGGCCTTTTTGTATGGGACGAACATCAGTATGATAAGTTTCTTCCCGGCGGCGACCAGGTTTACCGGGTTTATAATCACTATATCAATAGCGAAGGCAGTGAAGATCGCGCTGTTGCTCCGCCCATGTTTGCCACTACGCTGCAGCAGGATTTTCCTGAAGTGGAACAAACGGCAAGGATCTTAATGCAGCCGGAAAACAAAACTCTTTTTGAAAACGGTAATAAGAAAATATATGAACAACAAGGATTTTATGCCGATTCAACTTTCTTTGATGTTTTTCCACTTTCGTTTCAATTTGGTTCACCGGTAAAAGTATTAGATGATCCGGGATCAATAGTAATTTCCAAGCCCCTGGCCGAGCGGTTTTTTGGGAATGATAATCCCGTCGGTAAACAATTGCTGGTAGACAAAACTCCCTTCACGGTAAAAGGCGTTTTTATAAAAAACCCAAAGTTCCATTTACAATTCGATTACGTGCTGCCGCTTGCTGCCGCACAAATACCAAAAGACCGGATGCAAAGCTGGCACTGGCAACAGTTTTATAATTATGCGAAATTAAAAAAGGGCACAAATGTTCGTTCACTGGAAGCGAAGTTCCAGGCAGATGTAAAAGAGAAATCACAGCCTTTTATGAAAGACATGCATAGCGCAAATAAACCTTTGTTCCAGCCTTTGAACGATATTCATTTATATTCTGCCAACTTCAAATTTGATAATGCACAAAGAGGCAACATTACGTATGTTCGCGCACTCAGTGTTATCGCCATTCTTATTTTATTGATCGCCTGCTTCAACTTTATCAACCTTGCTACTGCAAAATCACTGCAAAGAGCAAAAGAGGTGGGCGTGCGCAAAGCCATTGGTGCAGAGAGAAAACAACTAATGTTTCAATTTGTGGGTGAGACCGTGTTATTTAGTTTTATAAGCATTCTTATTTCTATAGCCCTTGCCATTTTGTTCCTTCCATGGCTCAATCATTTTACGGGTAAACATATTTCAACAGCGCTTTTTGTGAATCCTGTCGTCATCTTTTTATTCATTGGACTAACACTCATTGTTGGCATCCTTGCGGGTTTTTATCCGGCGCTGGTTTTATCGAATTTTAAACCGGTAAAAGTTTTAAAAGGAACGATGTCTGCCAATGCAGACGCGGGAAAAATTCCGTGGTTGCGTCATAGCCTTGTAGTGGTTCAATTTACTTTTTCTGTGCTACTTATCATCAGTGCTATTGTGGTTTTTAAGCAGGTAAATTATCTGCATAATAAAGACCTTGGATTCAACAAAGACCAGATCATGTTTTTCCCGATGCGCGGCGATAACATGTTTAAGAATCAACAGGCTTTTAAGAATGAACTGACTCAAATTCCAGGCGTTTCTTCAGTCTCTATCGGCTATGGCTTTCCGGGCGACGCTGTTGCCGGCGATGAAATTCTGGTTCCTAAAAACGGCAAGCAGGAAAAAGAATCTGCCACACAACTCATGGTTGATTACGACTACATCAAAACCATGGGTTTACAATTAGTGGCGGGAAGAGATTTCTCTAAAGAAATGGGAACTGATAAAGATCATGCCTGGATCATCAACGAAACGGCTGTGAGGCAATTGGGATTTGGTACGCCGCAAAGAGCTCTTGGCCAAAAGCTTTACTGGCACGTCTGGAACAATGTTAATCCTGATTCGATAAAAGAAGGGCAGGTTATTGGAGTCGTAAAAGACTTCAATTACAAAAGTTTGTATGATAAAGTAGAAACAACTGTATTGCAGATCTTTCCGGATGCGGCCTGGAAAGTAGCGGTAAAAATGAAAACTACTGATTTAGGCTCAACCATTAACCAGGTGAAGAATATCTGGAATCAATTCACTCCTGATTATCCCATAGAATATAAATTCCTTGATGAAAATTTTGAACAAATGTATAAGTCAGAAGATAAATTAAGATCGCTGCTTTCGATATTTACTGCAATGGCCATTTTTGTCGGATGCCTCGGCTTGTTTGGCCTTGCCGCTTACACTGCAGAAAGACGAAGAAAGGAAGTAGGCATTAGAAAAGTATTGGGCGCAAGCACCAAAGGAGTTGTATTACTGTTATCTAAAGAGTTTGTCAAGCTGGTAATTATTTCATTGTTGATCGCATCTCCTTTTGCCTGGTTTTTTATGAATAAATGGTTACAGGATTTTGCTTATCGTATCAATATAAGTTGGTGGATATTTATTGTTGCCGGAGTGTTCACAATTTTAATTGCATTGTTGACAGTCAGCTTCCAGGCAATAAAAGCAGCAACGGCTAATCCGGTGAAGAGTTTGAGAAGTGAATAATGTACCAATTGGAAAATGAAATTCGAAAATGAAAATCGAATTATTTATTTGTTCACTGCTATCACAGCTAGCATATACAAATTAAGCAACTGCGAACAAAAACCAGGAAACAAAAACCATGATAAAAAATTATTTCAAAATCGGCTGGAGAAACCTGATGCGACACAAAGTCTATTCTGGTATTAATATTTTTGGACTCGCTATCGGAATCGCCTCATGCCTGCTTATCCTGCAGTATGTAACTTATGAATTGAGCTATGAAAATTTCCAGGTAAATAAGGACCGGATTTATCGGGTACAGCAAGACCGTTATGATAATGGAAAGCTAAGTACACAATGGGCAGCAGGTGCTTTTGGAGTAGGCAATGCTTTTAAAGATGCCATTCCCGGAATAGAAGATTATGTGAAGGTTGTTAACAGGGGCGACGTTACAACTGAAGTACAGAACCAGCCTTTAAAAATTGACGAAGTATTTTTCGCAAGTGGTTCTTTTTTCAACATTTTTACTTATCCGTTACTTTCCGGAGATAAGAGCACTGCATTAAAAGAGCCTAATACAGCGGCACTTTCAGAAACAACCGCAAGAAAGATTTTCGGCACTAGCAACGTTATTGGTAAAAGGCTGGAATTAAACAGGAAGAGCAGTTATTTAATTACTGCCGTTTTTAAAGATGCCCCTGGTAATACCCAGCTGAAACCTAATATCATTCTGTCTTATGCAACTTTTGTAAAGATGAACACTGATTCTTCCGGCAACGGCCCTGAAACAGCCTGGGAATGGGATGGCTGTCTTACTTACCTGTTGTTGAGAAAAGATGCCAATCCTAAGGAAGTTGAAAAAAAGTTCGCAGCTGTTGCACAAAAATTTGTAGGTGATGATATGAAAAAATTTAATGCAGCTGTTGTATATAAACTGCAACCTTTAAATGACATACACCTGTATTCTCATTATATGATGGAGCCGGGCCAAACCGGTAATGGAAAAACTGTTTATCTGCTCCTCGGTATTGCCTTTTTTATTGTGATCATTGCATGGGTAAATTATATAAACCTCGCTACTGCACGTGCCATAACAAGAGCGCGGGAAGTAGGTGTAAGAAAAGCAATAGGTTCTCAGCGGAAACAACTCATCTTGCAGTTCCTTTCGGAATCAGCAGTAATGAATGGAATTGCATTAGTGCTTGCGATATTAATAGTTATGATTGCCATACCCGGGTTTAATGCACTTTCAGGACAGAAGCTTTCTTTTACGTTGTTCGTCAAACATCAATTCTGGTTATCTCTTATTGCCTTATTTATTACCGGAGTTTTTTTATCAGGATTGTATCCTGCCTTTGTACTCTCGGGCTTTAAACCGATCGAAGTTTTGAAGGGAAATATGGGAAGCACAAAACAAAGCGGGCTCCTTAGGAAATCGTTAGTCGTTTTTCAATTTGCCGCATCACTTTTTTTATTGATCGGCACTGTTACCGTTTACCAGCAGATACAATATATGCGGAGGCAATCATTGGGAATCAATATAAACGAAATATTAGTAGTGAATGAACCAGTGGTTGGAATTGATTCAACGTATCGTCAAAAAATGACCGCTTTTTCAAAAACGAATTAAGCCAAAATACTTCTATAAAAGATATAACCGTTTCAACCTCTATTGCCGGAGAACCTGTTGGCTGGAATGCAGGAGGAATAAAACTTGTAGGCACTGATGAAAATACACAGAAACAATACCGGGTTATTGGGGTTGATTATGATTATATTAAAACATATGGTTTGAAGCTGCTTGCAGGACGTTCATTTTCAAAAAGTTTTGGCAGTGATGACAGCACAGTAATCTTCAACAGGAAAGCCATAGAGCAATTAGGATTTAATAAACCGGAAGAAGCCTTAAATAAAAGAATTGATTTCTGGGGAGGAAAGTATACCATAGTTGGAGTAACTGAAAATTTCCACCAGCAATCTTTGCAGGATGCGTATGAGCCATTGATCCTTCGTTTAATTCCAGATGTAAAAGGATATTTATCAGTAAAAACAAATGGTGCCGATGCAGCCAAAACAATTAACGTTGTAAAAGCCGCATGGAATCAATTTTTTCCCGGCAATACTTTTGATTACTTTTTTCTTGATCAGCATTTTAATGATCAATATAAGGCCGATCAGCGCTTTGGACAAGTGTTTGGTTTATTTACCGGCCTTGCAATACTGGTTGCCTGTATGGGCTTGTTTGGCCTTGCTTCTTTTACCACTATTCAACGAACAAAAGAAATCGGAATAAGAAAGGTATTAGGTGCATCCGTTTTTAATATTTTAAAACTGCTTTATCGTGAGTTTGCACTATTGCTTTTGATCGCTTTTGTAATATCCATACCGCTTGCATGGATAGCAATATCAAACTGGCTACAGGGTTATGCTTTCCGTATCAATATTCACTGGCCCTTTTTTGTATTGCCTTTTCTAATCATTGCTGCAATTGCATTGATAACAGTGAGCTTCCAATCAATAAAAGCTGCATTGGCGAACCCTGTAAAGAGTTTGAGAAGTGAATGATCTGATGCAGAAATGAAGCAAATATTTTCATTGTTTTTTGCTGACGCGATTGATTCATTTTGTTCTCGCAGAAATAAAAAATTTTGCCGCCATCTCTTTGTATTTATAACAATTTATAATTGAATTCCTAAGCGTTAATATATCAGCACATCCGGAGTTTCAAGTTATTTCAGACTGATGTAAAGTTTTAAAAGCAACCATATCAATTATGATTTTCAGTTGCCTTCAGCTAATCTTCGAAATCGAAAATAGATT
>Ga0207652_10001441_pt1 | contig 21074 bp, 24 predicted proteins | sample KBSC63BmetaG_FD_184334 | JGI IMG/M metagenome (GOLD analysis project Ga0207652, IMG submission 184334) | Corn rhizosphere microbial communities from Kellogg Biological Station, Michigan, USA - KBS C6-3B metaG (SPAdes) (version 2) | ecosystem: Host-associated > Plants > Roots > Rhizosphere ... | reverse complement strand
AAGATTTCGCGATGGACTGGGAGGTCTATGGCGACAAGCTCAAGCGGGTGAAGGAAATCGCCGACCTGGCCAAGACGGCCGACCGCCTGATCCTCGCCACCGACCCCGACCGCGAGGGGGAAGCGATCAGCTGGCACGTCCAGGAGCTGCTGCGCAAGCGCAAGGCCCTGCCGAAGGAGGTCGAGCGGGTTACTTTCAACGCGATCACCAAGCAGACCGTGAGCGAGGCGATGCAGCATCCGCGCGCCCTCGATACCGACCTGATCGACGCCTACCTCGCGCGACGCGCGCTCGATTACCTGTTCGGCTTCACGCTCAGCCCGGTGCTGTGGCGCAAACTGCCCGGAGCCAAGAGCGCCGGCCGCGTGCAGTCGGTCGCGCTGCGCCTCATCGTCGACCGCGAGCGCGAGATCGAGGCTTTCGTGCCGCAGGAATACTGGTCGGTCGTGGCGACGATGGAGCACGACGGCACGGAGTTCGAAGCCCGGCTGGTCACCTTCGACGGGCAGAAGCTCGAGCGCCTCTCGATCGGTGACAAGGGCATGGCGAGCGCCGCCAAGGCCGCGGTCGAGGCCGGGCGCTTCACCGTTGAGGGTGTCGAGACCAAGCCGCTCAAGCGCAACCCCGCGCCGCCGTTCACCACTTCGACGCTGCAGCAGGAAGCCGCGCGCAAGCTCGGCTATTCGGCCAGCCACACGATGCGGCTGGCGCAGACGCTCTACGAGGCGGGCGCGATCACTTACATGCGCACCGACGGGGTGCAGATGGACGGCAGCGCAATCAGCGCTTGCCGCAAGGCGATCGCCGAGCGCTTCGACGGGCACTACCTGCCGGAGAAGCCGCGCATTTATCAGACCAAGGCTAAGAACGCCCAGGAAGCCCACGAGGCCATCCGCCCGACCGACTTCAGCCGCAGCCATGCGGGGAGCGGCGACGAGGCCAAGCTTTACGACCTGATCTTCAAGCGGGCGATGGCCAGCCAGATGGCCGGCGCGAGCCTGGAGCGCACCACTGTCACGCTGCGCGACCCGACCGGGCGGCACGAGCTGCGCGCGACCGGTCAGGTCGTCAAGTTCGCCGGCTTCCTCGCGGTCTACGAGGAAGGCCGCGACCAGAAGGCCGAGGACGACGACGAGGGTCTGCTTCCGGTCATGCGCGAGGGCCTCGTTCCGGCGAAGAAGGCGGTCAACGCCGAGCAGCACTTCACCCAGCCGCCGCCACGCTTCTCCGAAGCAAGCCTGGTCAAGCGGCTCGAGGAGCTCGGAATCGGCCGCCCCTCGACGTACGCCTCGACGATCCAGACCCTGCGCGACCGCGAGTACGTGCGGATGGAGAAGAACCGCTTCTTCGCCGAGGATTCCGGGCGCCTGCTGACCGCGTTCCTCGAACGCTTCTTCCCGCGCTACGTCGCCTACGACTTCACCGCCGGGATGGAAGACGAGCTCGACGAGGTCTCCGGCGGGCGGGCCCAGTGGAAGCAGATCCTCGAAGCCTTCTGGCGCGACTTCAAGCCGAAGAGCGACGAGGTGATGGAGCGCAAGCCCTCCGAAGTCACCGAAGTGCTCGACGAGTTCCTCTCCGACTACCTGTTCCCGCAGCAGGCTGACGGGGGCGATCCGCGGCAATGCCCGAAGTGCGTCGCCGAGGGCCGCGAGGGCGGCCGGCTGAGCTTGCGCGGCGGCAAGTTCGGCGCGTTCATCGCCTGCTCCAACTACCCCGAGTGCGCCTTCCGCCGGAAGTTCGGCCAGCCGGGCGGCGAAGGCGGCGCGGGCGAGGACGAGGCGATGGGCCGCGACCCGGCGACCGGGCTCGAAGTGCTGCGCAAGACCGGCCGCTTCGGGCCTTATATCCAGCTCGGCGAGGGCAAGGAGGCGCGGCGGGCCTCGATCCCCAAGGACTTGCCGGACTTCGACCTGGAGTGGGCGCTCAAGCTGCTCGCCCTGCCGCGCGAGATCGGCTCCCATCCGGAAAGCGGCAAGCCGATAACGGCCAGCATCGGCCGCTACGGCCCGTACCTCGCGCACGACGGCAAGTACGCCAAGCTTTCCGGCACGCGCGACGTGTTCGAGACGGGCATGAACGCCGCGGTGACTCTGCTCGCCGAGGCGGCCAACCGCGGTGCGCGCGGCGAGGGGAGGGCCAAGGCCGAGCCGATCAAATCCCTCGGCGCCCACCCGACCAGCGGCGGCGAGATGAAGGTCATGCCCGGCCGCTACGGTCCCTATGTCACCGACGGCACCACCAACGCCACGCTGCCCAAGGATATCAAGCCCGAGGACGTGACCGAGCAGCAGGCCATCGAATTGATCGACGCCCGCGCGGCCAAGGGGCCGGCGAAGAAGAAGGGCGCCCGGCGCAAGGCTCCGGCCAAGAAAGCTCCGGCGAAGAAGAAGGCCAAGGCATGAGCGAGAAGTTCGAAAAGCATCGCCAGCCCTGGCGCTCGGAGGAAGTCGGCAAGCTGCGCACGCTGGCGGCCAAGGGCAAGGGCCTCAAGGAAATCGCCAAGGCGCTCAACCGGACCGAGGAATCGACTCGCGATCGCGCCAAGATCGACGGAATAGCCATCGCCAAAAAGCGTTGAGACCGGGACCTTTCGTTTGACCGAGCGTTCCCCCGCCATGCTTCGATCGCAGGACCTGGGCGACTGTGCCCCGCCGGTACGCGAAGGCCCGCGCGTGCGGCCCAACCGCGAGATCGACGGCTTGCCGATACCGCGCCGCTATTGGGCGATCGCCGCGATCAGCTTCGGCACCGCGCTGTTCGTGATCGACGGCGCGATTGCCAACGTCGCGATGCCCACGATCGCCAAGGACCTGAAGGTCTCCAACGCTTCGGTGACCAACATCGTCACCGTGTACCAGCTGGTCCTCGTGATGGTGCTGTTGCCGTTTTCCAACGTCGGCGACCGGATCGGGCTGAGGAAGCTTTACCAGATCGGTCAGGTGCTGTTTCTCCTCGCCTCGGCGGTGGTGCTGTTCATCAACAGCTTCCCGTTGCTGCTCCTCGCCCGCGCCGGGCAGGCGTTCGGGGCAGGGATGGCGTTGAGCGTTTCGGCGGCGATCCTGCGCGAGATCTACCCAGCGAAGAACCTCGGCAGCGGAATGGGCATCAACTCGGTCGTCGTCGCCTCGTCGAGCGCGCTGGCGCCGACGCTCGGCGGCTGGCTGGTGTCCCAGTTCGACTGGCGCTGGGTCTTCGTGGCCGCGGTGCCGGCGGCGGTGATTTCGCTGCTGCTGGGCCGCTCGCTGCCCGATCCCTTCAAGGTCGATCGCGAGCACGAGGTGCTCAGCGGCGTGTGGAGCGCGGTGACCGTGCTGCTGCTGATCGGCGGCATCCAGATCGCCACCCATGCCGGGACGCTCGCGCTAGGCGCCGCGCTCTCGATTATCGGGGTGGTTTCGGCGGTCCTGCTGGTTCGCCGCGAGCGCGAGCGTACCGCGCCGGTGGTCCCGGTCGACCTGATTGCCATGCCCGCTATCGGCCTTTCGGCGCTGGCGGCGGTTTGCGCGTTCGTCGCTTCGGGGTCGCTCCTGGTGTCGCTGCCGTTCCTGTTCCAGGAAGGCATGGGCTATTCGCCCGACCAGGCCGGCTTGCTGCTGCTGCCGTTCCCGCTGACGATGCTGGTCGTCGCCCCGGTCGCCGGGTGGCTGTCGGACCGGGTCGCCGCGACCAAGCTCGGCGTCACCGGAATGTGCATCGCGATCACCGCGCTTCTGCTGCTCGCGTCCATGCCGCAGCAGCCGGGCGCGTTCGGCATCTCCTGGCGGCTGTCGCTTTGCGCCCTGGGCTTCGGGCTGTTCTTCGCGCCGAACTCGCGCCTGCTGATCGGGCGGGCGCCGAAGGACCGGGCGGCCGCGGCCGGAGGGCTGCTGTCGACCTCGCGCCTCTCGGGCCAGACCCTGGCGGCGGCCCTGGTGGGCATCCTGCTGAGCGTCGGTCTGGGCCTCGGCCCCGCCCCGATGTTGATCGCTTGCGGCCTGTCGGTGGTAGCCGCGCTCTGCAGCTTCGCGCGTTATTCGACCGCCAAGCGGAGCGGGACCATGCGGGTGGGTTCGGGCGCCACCTAACGCACCCAGTCGAGCCCCATTTCCTCGTAAATCTCGCGGCTTTCGGACCAGTTCTCATCGACTTTGACGTGAAGGAACAAGTGGACCTTCACCCCGAGCATTTCGCTCAGCTCCTGCCGCGCCGCCTCGCCGATGGCCTTGATCCGCGCGCCGCGCTTGCCGAGCACGATCGACTTCTGGCTGTCGCGGCCGATGACGATCTGCTGGCGGATTTCGAGGCTGCCGTCCTTGCGCACGGTGTAACTCTCCGGGCGCACCGCGCTGTCGTAGGGCAGTTCCTCGTGGAGCTGGCGGTAGAGTTGCTCGCGGGTGACTTCGGCGGCGAGGAGCCGCTCACTGGCATCGCTGACCTGGTCCTCCGGGTAGTGCCACGGTCCCTCGGGCATCAGTTCGGCCAGGCGGTGCTTAAGCTCTGCAACACCGTCGCCGGTGAGGGCGGAGACGAAGAACGCCTCGTCGAAGGCGACTTTGCCGGTGAGGTTCTGGGCGAGTTCGAGCAGGCTCTCCTTTACCGCCACATCGACCTTGTTGAGCACCAGCAGCTTGCGCTCGGGCCGGGCGGCAAGTGCTTCCAGCAGCGGCTCGAGCTCGTGACGGCGCAGCTTGATCGGGTCGACCACCAGCAGCACCGCGTCAGCCGCCTCGGCGCCTTCCCACGCGGCGCTGACCATGGCCCGGTCGAGCCGCCGCTTGGGCGCGAAGATGCCGGGCGTGTCGGCGAGGACGATCTGCGTTTCGCCTTCCAGCGCGATGCCGAGCAGCCGCGCGCGCGTGGTCTGCGCCTTGGCGCTGGTGATCGCGACTTTCTGGCCGACGAGCGCGTTGACCAGCGTCGACTTGCCGGCGTTGGGCGCACCGATCACGGCGACGATGCCGCAATGAGTCATATGATCCTCCCCTGGAAGGGGAGGGGGACCATCCGAAGGATGGTGGAGGGGGTTGTCCGCTCACACGGTGCTAGCCGGAGAACCCCCTCCGTCACCGGCCTGCGGCCGGCGCCACCTCCCCGTCCCGGGGAGGATCTGAAGGACGTACTCGTCACCCGAACTTCTCCATGAACAACCTTGCCGCTTCGGTCTCGGCATCCTGCTTGCTGGAGGCGGTCGCTTCCACTTCGCCGACGTTGTGAACCGATACGCGAACGGTGAACTTCGCCGAGTGATCCGGCCCCGACCGGTCGATCACCTCGTATTTCGGCGGCTTGCGGCGGCTGCCGGCGGCCCATTCCTGCAGCGCGCTCTTGGGGTGCTTGGAATGGCCGGCCTGGCCGGACACCGCCTGGTCCCACAGATCGTGGACGATCTCCCGGGTGGCCGAAAAGCTCGTCTCGACGAAATTGGCGGCGAGCAGCGCTTCCATCACGTCGCCGAGGACGTTCTCGCTCTCGTGCGCGCCGTCGTCGCGCGCCTGCTTGCCGAGCCGGACGTGGTCGGGCAGGCCGATCTCGGCGGCGATCCGGGCGCAAGTGGCGCGGCTGACCAGCGCGTTCAGGCGTTGCGCCAGCTTGCCTTCCGCGCCCTCCTCGCGGCGATAGAGCCAATCGGCGATAGCCAGGCCGAGCACCCTGTCGCCGAGGAATTCGAGGCGCTGGTAATCGCGCGCCGCGCCGGCGCTGCCATGGGTCAGTGCTTCGAGCCACAAGGCTTCGTCGGTGACCGTGAAGCCGATCCGCTCCAGCCACGCCCGGCTTTCGCCCAATCCGCTCATGGCTGGCTCACAGGCCGGTCCCGACCCTGTTCCAGCGCGCGGCGCTGAACCAGCTGACGGGGTTGAGCCAGCTCGAGCTGCCGTCGGTCGAGAAGGCGATCACCGCCGCGCGGCCGACGAGATTCTCTTCCGGCACCAGGCCGACGCCGGCGCCAGGCTCGGCCGGGAAGCGACTGTCTTCGGAATTGTCGCGGTTGTCGCCCATCAGGAACAGGCGGTCTTCCGGCACGACGACCGGCTCGGTGTTATCGGCATCGACGCCCCACGGATTGTTCGTGTCTGCCGGACCGAAGTCGAGCACTTCGTAGCTGCGCCCGCCGGGCAGGGTCTCGCGAAAGCGCGGATAGTCGCATACCGGCGTGCCGTGCGCGTCGACCTTGCGGAATTGGACGATGCGACATTCGTTGTGCGGCCCGATCGGGCCGACGAAATCGGCGATGCGCTGCTTCTTCACGGGCGCTCCGTTGAGCCACAGGACACCGCCCTTCATCTGCACGGTGTCGCCGGGCAGGCCGATGACGCGCTTGATGTAGTCGACCCGGTCGAGCGGATGCTTGAACACCACGATATCGCCGCGTTCGGGATCGCGGCCGAAGATGCGGCCGGGGATCAGGGGCAAGTCGAACGGCACCGATGCGCGCGAGAAGCCGTAGGGCCATTTCTCGGTGAACAGATAATCGCCGACCTTCAGGCCGGGCAGCATCGACTCGCTGGGGATCGAGAAAGTGCTGAACAGGAACGTGCGGAACAGCAGCACGGCGATGACCAGCTTGAGGAGGAACAGCAGGTAGCTGCCTTCTTCCTTCTTCGCCGGAGGGGCGTCGGGAGCCGCGGGCTCGAGGGGTGATTCGGCACTAGCCACGCTGGTCTCCCAAGGCGAAGTTGACATGGGGTGCACACAATTGACACGGTCCAGAGCAGACAAACGCGGACCGCTTTGGCGCGCCCTGCCGCCCTCCGCTGGCCTCGGCCATTTCCCGGTTCCAAATCATCGCCCGGTCGCCTAGCCCAACCGCTCCGCTGTAGGAAAGGACTTCGATAGTGAGCGACCCGCGTTCGGACGCCTGGCAGGCTTTGCGGGGACAGCCGGCGGCTACGCTTGCCGAGCTTTTCGCGGCCGATGCCGGACGGGTGGAAAAGTTGTCCGGACGGATCGAAACGGGCGAGGGAAATATCCTGCTCGACTGGTCCAAAACGCACCTGACCGACGATTTGATGGCCGCCTTCGAGTCGCTCGCCGATGCCGCGGGGTTCGAGGAAATGCGCCGCAAGCTGTTCGCCGGCGAGGAAGTCAACCCGACCGAGCACCGCGCCGCCGAGCATTCCGCGTTGCGCGGCGTCGGCAACGAAGCCAGCGTCGAAGAGGCCGCGGCTCTGGCGGCGCGGATGAGGCTGCTGGTCGAGGCGATCCATGACGGCGCGCTGGGCGAGATGAGGCATCTCATCCATATCGGCATCGGCGGCTCCGCTCTCGGCCCGGCGCTGGCCATCGACGCGCTGGCTCGCGACTTCCCCAAAGTCGACGTTCACGTAGTCTCGAACATCGACGGGGTGGCGCTAGAAGAAGCTTTCGCGGCGTGCGATCCAGCAACGACGCTTATCGCGGTTGCCAGCAAGACTTTCACCACTATCGAGACGATGACCAACGCCGCCAGCGCGCTGAAGTGGCTGGCCGAGACCGGCGTCGCCGATCCCAGCGGGCGGGTGATCGCGCTCACCGCCGATCCGGAAAAGGCGGTCGAATGGGGCGTCGACGAGACGCGCGTGCTGCCCTTCTCGGAAAGCGTCGGCGGCCGCTATTCGCTGTGGTCCTCGATCGGCTTTCCGATCGCGCTAGCTGTCGGTTGGGAGGATTTTGCGGCGATGCTCGAGGGCGCGGCGCGGGTCGACGAGCATTTCCGCGATACCGATGGGCGCGCCAATCTGCCGCTGCGCGCCGCGTTTGCCGATCTGTACTACGCCCGCATCCGCGGTGCGGAGACGCGCGCGGTGTTCGCTTATGACGAACGGCTGCGCCTGTTTCCGAGCTACCTGCAGCAGCTCGAGATGGAATCGAACGGGAAGTCGGTCACCGCCGAGGGCGAACCGGTCGACGGCCCGACCGCGCCGATCACCTGGGGCGGGGTCGGTACGGACGCGCAGCACGCGGTGTTCCAGCTGCTCCACCAGGGCACGCACCTGGTGCCGGTAGAGTTCATCGCCAGCATCGCGCCGGGCGACGATCTCGATCCGGCGCATCACCGCATCCTGCTGATGAACTGCTTCGCCCAGGGGGCCGCGCTGATGGCCGGCAAGGCGAGCGACGATCCGGCGCGCAGCTATCCCGGCGACCGGCCCTCGGCGACGATCCTTTGCGACGATATCGGGCCGGCCACGCTAGGCGCGCTGATCGCCTTCCACGAGCACCGCACGTTCGCCAATGCGGTGCTGATGGGCATCAATCCGTTCGACCAGTTCGGGGTCGAGTTGGGCAAGGCCATCGCCCGCAAGATCGACGCGGGCGGCCAGAGCTTCGACCCGAGCACGACCGCGCTTCTCCACGCGGCCGGGCTCGGCTGACGCGGGCGCCTAGTCGGCGTCCGCCAAGTCGATGCGCTTGGCTTTGGCGGCCGCGGCGATCGGGTCGAAGTAAGGCGGATAGCCGCCGATGTAGACTGGGGTACCGACCTCGGTGGCCGAGAACAGCTTGGCCGCGAACTTGGTCGGCAGGCGGATGCAGCCGTGGGAGGCCGGGTAGCCCGGGATCGGTTCGCCACCGTGCATCGCGATGCCATAGTTGTCGATCCGCTGCGCAAACGGCATCGGCGCGTTGTCGTACTTCTTCGAGCGGTAGTCGCGGTCCTTGCCGAGCACGGTGAAGATGCCCGTCGGTGTGATGTAGCCTTCGCGAGCGGTGGAGACGCTCGCCACGCCGACAAGGTCGTCACCGTCGTAGGCGTAGGCCATCTGGTCGGCGAGGCTGACGACCACCTTTGTCACGTTGTCGGCCCCGTCCTGCCACACGAACTGTCCCGCTTTCAGGGAGTCCTTGCCGAAGGCATCCATCATGTCGTTCTGCGCGTCTTGCGAGAGGTACGTCGCCTTTTCAATCGCTTGCGGAGTTTCGTCGGATGCTTGCGCGGGCGCCGGGACCGTAAGGGTCAGCGCACCCAGAAGCGCAAGACTTTGCGCCAGGTACTTCATTTCAGATCCAATTCTAAAAACTTGCTTTGGAGTAGAAATGAAACGGGGCGCTACGGGTTCCGAATTCGTCGCAAGGGAGCGTCAGGCTGCCGCAACGACCTTGCTATTGCATGAATGCCGTGGGGCGTCTCATTCCCCTTCTTCGCGCACGGCCTCTTCGGCGGCCTGGAAGCCGATCTTCGAATGCTGGCCGTCGCAGAACGGCTTGGTGGTCGATGCGCCGCAGCGGCACAGGAACACGCGCTTCTGCCCGGCGAGAGTGTAGGCGTTGCCGCCGGCATCGTGCAGCTCGAGCTCGGCGAGGTCGCCGCTCACCTGGTAGGGGCCGTTCTTCGTTACGGTGATCTTGATCGGCATCGCGTTGCTCCTGCTGGCCCCCGGACCAGAAACGCATGTCAGGAGAATTTAGGCAAGGGCAGGATCATCGAGACGCGGCGGCGGTAGGCCTCGTAGCCGCCGATCTCCTGTTCGAGGAAGCGTTCCTCGACGCGCGCCTTGAGCGTGAAGCCGAGCGAGAACAGCGCCGCGCCGAGGATCGGCCAGGGCCTCGCCTGCAACCCGGCCATCGCCACCGCGCCCATGATCAAACCGGTGTAGATCGGGTGGCGGACGAGAGCGTAAGGGCCGGTATCGACCACGCGATGGTCGGCCATCCGCTCGACCCCGCCGGACCACAGCCGCCCGAGCGCGATCCGCGCCCACCAGGCGAAGGCGATGCCGGCGGCCGTCAACGCGATCATCGCCCACCCGAGCACCGGCGTGACCGTCCACAGCACCGGCTGCTGACGCGGGATGACGCCGTACATCAGCACGATCCCGCAGGCGATCATGACGAAATAGAGCCGGTACTGGCGGCGCGGAGCCTGCACCGTCGGCTTGTCGCGCCACAGCATCGCGACGTGCCAGCTGACGAACCAGCCGAGCCATAGGAACCCGACGACGATGATGTAGAACCGGGCCATCCGCCGAATATAATCGGTGTGTTCCCCCGGTAAAGCACCAGCCGCCGCGCGGTTGGCAAGCGCCGTCGCACGCGCCATATGCGCGGCGCAGCAGGAGCTTTCCCATGGCCGACTACGACTACGACCTCTTCACCATCGGCGCCGGCTCCGGCGGAGTGCGCGCCAGCCGCGTCGCCGCCGCTCATGGCGCAAAGGTGGCGGTCGCCGAGGAATACCGGGTCGGCGGCACGTGCGTGATCCGCGGCTGCGTGCCCAAGAAGCTGCTGGTCTACGGCGCCCACTTCGCCGAGGACCTGCAGGACTCGAAGGCTTTTGGCTGGACGGCGGAGAACTGCACCTTCGACTGGAAGGCGCTGCGCGACAACGTGCTGGCCGAAGTCGACCGGCTCAACGGGCTCTACGGCCAGACGCTGGAGAACCACAAAGTCGAGGTCATCGAGCAGCGCGCGACCGTCTCGGGCCCGCACGAAGTGACGCTGGCGGACGGGACCAAGAAGACCGCGCGCTACATCCTCGTGTGCACCGGCGCGCGGCCGCACGTGCCCGATTGCCCGGGCCACGAGCTGGGCATCACCAGCAACGAGGCGTTCCATCTCGACGCAGTGCCCAAGCGGATTCTCATCTCCGGAGCCGGCTACATCGCCAACGAGTTCGCGGGCATCTTCAATGAGTTCGGCGCCAAGGTAACGCTCATCAACCGCTCCGATACGCTGCTGCGCGGCTACGACCAGAGCATGCGCGACCGGCTGCTGCAGATCAGCACGATGAAGGGCATCGTCTTCCGCTTCAACGCCGAGTTCCGCGGCATTCACAAGAACGCCGACGGCTCCTTGCGCGTCTCGATGACCAACCACGACGATCTCGAGGTCGATTGCGTGATGTTCGCCACCGGCCGCCTGCCGAACACCGAAGGGCTCGGCCTCGACGAGGTCGGAGTCGAGCTCGGCGAGAAGGGCGAAGTGAAGGTCGACGACCATTCGCGCACCAGCGTCGACAGCATTTACGCGATTGGCGACGTGACCAACCGCATCCAGCTGACCCCGGTTGCGATCCGCGAAGGCCAGGCCTTCGCCGACACGGTGTTCGGCGACAAGCCGACGACGGTCGACTACTCCTGCGTGCCCAACGCGGTGTTCAGCCATCCGCCGATCGCCGGTGTCGGCATGACCGAGAGCGAGGCGCGCAACAAGCTTGGCGTCATCAAGGTCTATCAGTCGGACTTCCGGCCGATGAAGAACGTGCTCGCCGGCCGCAACGAACGTTCGCTCTACAAGCTCATCTGCGATGGGGAGGACGAACGCATCGTCGGCATCCACATGATCGGCCCCGACGCGCCGGAGATCATGCAGGCGGCGGCGATCGCGGTGAAAGCCGGGCTGACCAAGGCGGACTTCGACGCCACCGTGGCGATCCATCCGACGATGGCCGAAGAGCTGGTGCTGATGCGCTAGCGCGCTTTTCGTTTAGGCCCGCCGCTGCCGCCGCCGCGGCCTTGCGCATAGGTCGGCGGCAGGCTGTCGAGCGTCAGGTACCCGCGATGTTGCGCGTCGAGCAGCGCGAAGCGGTCTTCGGCGGCTTGCTGCGCGACGCGGCGAGAAATGCGTCCGCGCACTTCGGTGTCCATCGCCGCGACCGGCTCGGGCAAGCCGAACAGGTCGAACCTGCCGGCGCCGCTCGGATTGGCGCCGTAGCGCGGCTTGGGCGCGTCGGTATCCGCCGCGCTGCCTTCGCCTGCGATATCGCTGTCGACCGGCTCGTCGGCGAACGCGTTGCGCGACGTGGACGATCCGCCGAGCGTCTCGGGGGCGACTTCGTTTTCGTATCGCGTGCGCTCCGCGCCGTCGATCGCGCCATCGTGGTCGAGATCGAGCGTGTCGAAGAAGCGCAGGAAATCCGCGACGAACTCGGCCTTGTCGAGCTTCCCGTCCGCGTTCCTGTCAGCCCCGGTGAACCACTGCGCCACCGGATAAGGCGCATTTCCGCTCACCCTGAAGGGCTCGCCTGACGGCGCGATGAAGATCTGTTGCCGGCCTGTTGCCGCCGGCGGGGGCGGAACGGCGGCACCCGCTTGCGCGGCGAAAAGCAGCATCGGGAGGATAAAGAGCATCGCAGCCTCTCCTCTATCCGCGCTTGCCGCGGCGCTTCTTGCCGCCGCCGCCTTCGGCATAGCTCGGCGGCAGAGTTTCGAGGCTGAGATAGCCGAGATGCTGTTCGTCGAGCGCGGCGAAGCGCTGCCTGGCGACTTCCTGCGCGACGCTGCGCGAAATTCGCCCGCGCACCTGGATGTCCATCGCGGCGACCGGCTCCGGCAGGCCGAGCAAGTCGAACCGGGCCGCGCCGACGGGATTGCTGCCGTAGCGCGGCTTGGCTTTCTTCAAAGTCGAGGCGCCTTGATCGTCGCCGCTACCGAAGTCGACGTCCTCCGCTTCCTCGTCCCGCCGCGCCGAGAGCGACCAGGAACTGCCGAGAGTCTCCGGCGCGATCTCGTTTTCGTAGTGCGCGCGCTCGGTGCCGTCGATCGCGCCGTCATGATCGAGATCGAGCTGGTCGAAGAAGCGCATGAAGTCGGCTGTGAATTCGGCCAGATCGAGCTTCCCGTCGCCGTTCTTGTCGGCGGCGGCGAACCAGGCCGCCACAGGGTAGGGCTCGTCACCGGGCCGGCGGAAAGGCTCGCCCGACGGCGCGATGAACGTCTGCATTCGCGCATGCCGGGCGGGATCGGCCGGCGCCGCGTCGGCGGCGGCCGCGAGCAGGAAAACGGGCAGCAGCACAATCGTCACAACATCCCTCCTCACCGGATATCGCCGCCTTGTCGATTCCTACCTGAGCGCGGCCTGACTGAAACGAGTGCGGCGCACGGCCGTTGACCATAGCGATGCCGACGATTTTCACCATCGGATACGAGCAGGCGACGCAGGACGCGGTCATCGCGGCCTTGCGCGAAGCCGGGGTCGAGATCCTGGCCGACATTCGCTATCTGCCGCTCTCGCGCCGTCCCGGCTTCTCGAAAAGCTCGTTGAGGGCCGCGGCGGAGGAAGCGGGAATCGCCTACCGCCACTTTCGCGACCTGGGCACGCCGGCGGAAGGCCGCGCGGCCGCCCGGCGCGGCGATCACGCCGGCCTGGCTCGCATTTACGCCGGCCAGCTCGAGCTTCCGCAAGCCCTGATGCAGATGGCCGAGCTGCGCGCACTGGCCGAGGAGAAGCGCGTGTGCCTGCTGTGCTACGAGCGCGACGCGGAAGGCTGCCACCGCTCGCTGCTGTTCGACGAGCTGTTTGCCGACTTCGACCGTGTCGACCTGGCGCCGGCGCTGGTTTCCTAAGCGCGCAGCGGTATCACGTTGGACAAAGGCTCGCCGGCCGCGAGCAGCGCCTCGAGCGTTCCCTGCTCCAGCGGACTGTCGAATTTCACCCCCAGCGATCCGGCTTTGGACCATTTGAGCGTGCCGGGGATCGGCCCGACCTCGCCGAGCCACAGCACGAGCGTTTCCGAGCGGGTCACGCCGATCGCTTCGGTCCGCACGCGGCAACCGGTCAGGGCCAGATCGGTAACCAGCGCGTCTTCCTTGTCGCGCTCGCCGATCATGCACTGGCCCTCGATCACGACGCGTTCGCGCGGTATCGTACGCAGGCGCGCGGAGTTCGCCTGCAGCTTGGCACGTTTTCCCCTGGTCACAACGGCATAGTCGCAGCGAGGGGTTAAGGCCGTTTGCGTAGCGAGGGTTACCCGGTCGCTAACCTTGCGCCCCTCAACTTTTGGGCGGCGCGGGCGCGCGGACGATATTGCCGTTGTCGTCGGCTTGCGGACCCGGCAGCACGCTGAGCGTGTGCACGCCGCGGATCTTGCCGTCGATGTAGCGGAAGGTGTGCGAATCCGGCCCCCCGGTCGAGCTGCCGAAGCGGCAGAACACGTTGATCACGCCCATTTCCGGGTCGATCAGGTAGTCGCGGTTGACGAGGTAGAGCGTGCCCGCCGGGATGCCGACCTCGCAGCTCGCGTCGGCCTTGCCGCTGCGGTTGGTGTACGCCCCGCCTTCGAGCCGCGCGCACGGCTGGCCCCACGGCACGTCGGTGAACTTGTCGGAAAACGCATCCAGATAGGCATTGGCGCCGCGGATCATCTCCGCCGGCGAAGTGCCCTGGTACTTCATCAGCGGCTGCCAGTTCTCGGCCACCGTGTACTTGAGGTAGGCGTTGGCGTTGAACAGCCAGTCGCCGGGCTTGGTAACCAGGCTGTCGACGCGGATGACCTTGCCATTGTGGAGATAGAGCCGCGTGCCGATCACGTAAGGCTTGCCACCCTGGGTGACGATGATCTCGCTGAAAGTCTTGCAGCGCAGCGGATCGTGGAAGCTGGTCGAATGGGCGACCGGCAGGGCGGTGTTCCACAAGCCGGCGGACGGCTCGATGTCCTTCATGTCCTGCAGGTAATGCGCCTTGGGATCGAGCGGCAGCGCGGCGAGGCTGCCCTTGGTCTGGCCCGCGACGTAAGCCGAGGTGGCCGCCTTGAGCTGCGCCATCGTGCACACCGGATGGTCCTGCAACGGCGCGTAAGGGCTCGGCGGCGGGCCGTTCTGGGCCAACGCCGGTGTAGCGATAGCGCCCAGAAGCGCGGCGGCGATGAGTGTGCGGATCATTCTGTTGCTCCCCCCTGAAGCGTCACTGTTCCTAACGGCCGGTCGTGAAATCTGAAAGTCCATTTGCGTCGCGCCATGGGGCGAGCAGGGCGTGGATCGCGGGCACCTGCGTCTTCCACTCGGCATCGAGTGCTCGCATTGCCTTCAGATATGCAGTTTCGTCAGCGTCTTCGTCGTTGTTCAGTTCATCGAGATGGGACACGAACAGGGTGTGGGCCCGCGCCACGAGGTGGGCCGCATCGTAAAGCCCGTGATCCGCAAGAATTGTCTGGGCGGCCTCCCACTTTGGTTCCTGACCCTCCTCTAGTTCGCCGTATTCGTAATCGACATGCGAAAAGTAGTAGTCGAATCCGCCTTGGAAGGTGGCAAGCGCATCCAACGTATGAAGTTCCTTCATATCTTCCTCACCTGACGTCGTGCGGCTGTTCGCTGCGACACTGCTCGTAAGTGCTCCAGCCCGAGCACAGGCCGTAGGGCGAGCGGTAGATCAGCGCTTCGACGCGGCGGATCTTCTCGCCTTCGATCCGGAAGATTTCGCCGAGCTCCCAGGTCCAGTCGATCGAGCGGTGATCGAACGAGCCGAAGGCGAACACCAGCCCGCGCTCGCGGTCGACGGCGACGAAGCGGCGGTCGCGGATCGAGGTGACCACGCCGATCAGCGAGGTCTCGAGCTGGGCCTTGCAGCCGAGCCGCTTGGGGTTCTGCGCGTCGGGCGGGCCGGCGGTTTCGAAGCCGTTCTCGTGGCGCAAGCAATCGTCGGTGAACGGGTAGTAGTCGTGGCCGGTGTTGCGCTCGACGGCGTCGAAGTAATAGTTGGCGACGCGGATCAGATCCGCCCGGCTCTGGCGCTGCTTTTCCGGAATTGGGGCGAGGAACAGCGGGCTGGGAGCGCCCATCGCCTCGATGTTGGCGCCGGCCAGGGCCATCGGGCTGGTGGGCGCGGCGGCGGGCCCGTTGCCGAGCGGCCGGTCGGGCCGGTTGGCGATCTGCTCCACTTCGGCGATCTTGCCATCGACGATGCGCAGCCGCAGCGCGACGGCCACGACATCCGGCGCCCGCGGCGGCCCGGCGGCCGTGCTGGTCTGGCTTTCCAGCACGGTGCCGATGAAGGCGACCTGCTGGGTCTCGCTGTCGGGAACGTAGAACTTGTACTTGCCGACGCCGCTGGCGGTCGCCCACAGGCCTTCGTTGCCGAACGGCAGCTCGACGCCGTTTTCGGTGAAGCGCACATGGCTCGCGAACAGCGCCGGGTCGACCCGGTGGGCGGCCATCGCCGCGAGGTACTTGTCGACATAGCCTTCGAGGCAGGCACGCTGGCACGCTTGCGGCTGAGGCGCCGGCTGGGCCGACGCACTGCCCGCGATAGCGGCGAGTGCGAGGCCCGCCAGAATGGCGCGGATAGAACGGCGCATTCGATTCCCCTCCCTGTTGTCGGCCCTTGTTAGACCATTCCCGGGCCTCCGCTGCTAGCCCCCGCAAAGCGGCAAAATATCTGGCCTCAGGCGGCCGGCCGGGCCGGCAGCCTGCGCGACGCGATCCATCCGCCGATCGCGCCGCCGATTACCTTGAGCGCGTGGGCTGTCAGGTAGGCCGGAGTAAATCCGTCCGTCACGCTCGTTCCCTCGACGAACAGGCTCGCGACCACCCCGAGCGCGAGATAGAGCGCCACCGCCCAGGCGCCGGTCAGCGCGCCCTGCAGAATGCCGCGCCCCGGCACCGGGCGGGCCGACCAAAAGCCGGCGAAAGCGAACAACAGGCCCGACGCCGGCGGGATCAGCAAGTTGAGCAGCGGCGACGGGTTGGCCGATGTTGCATAGATCGGGATCGCGACGCCGATCAGCGCGATCTCGGCGATGAATGCCGCGAGCAGCGCGCGCCACCAGCGCAGCTTCGGGGCGGCGGAATTGAACTGGCTTGCCATACGAGTCTCTCCCCCAGGCGACCCGCCGCCAGGCTATCAGCGAAACGCGGCCGCCGCCACGCCTTTGACCGCCTTCCACGCCAGGGAGAGCGCGCCGTTGGAGGCGGCGCCGACCATCGCCCCGGCGGCGACGTCCGACGGATAGTGCGCGCAAGTGGCGATCTGCGCCAGGGCCACCGCGCCCCCGGCGGCGAGGGCCGGCGCGCGGTATTCGGGATACACGGTGGCGAAGGCGCACGCGGTGGCGATGGCCCCGGCGCTGTGGCCCGAGGGGAAGCTCTGCAGCTCCTTCTCGTCGCTGTCGCCCTTGTGCGGCCGCGAGGCCTTGCGTCCGGACGTGCTGCGCGGCCGCTTGCGGTCGATGGTGTCCTTGCCAAGGCCTTTGACATAGGTCGCCAGCTCGTGCGCCAGCAGCATCCGCACGCCGGCGCGGACCATGCGCGGCCTGGCCCCTAGCAGCCCGGCGGCGACCAGCCCCGCGCACAACATGCGCATCTGCGGCTGGTCGCCGATCTCCGCCGCCTTGTCGATCGCCTTGACCGGCGCGGATTCCATGTACGGCTTGAACAGCTGCTTGGCTTTTCTGTCGAGCCAGAACAGCGGCTTGGCGGGTTTTTGCGTCATGCCGGCACAATCCCGGGTGCCCCGATTTGTGCCCTGCGCTGTCACCATCCGGGAGACGCCTGTCGCCCGGCGCCGGCGCGATCGGCCCGCCAGACATGCGACACTAGCGCGCCGTTTGCCCCGTTACGCCACGCTCCGCGATAGCGCCCGCGGTAAGTGACCAGGCGGACCAGCGGGCGACACTCGAGATACTCGCGCACAGCTGTTACCTTCCGGGGGACAATCCCGAGCGCCGCGTCCCACGCCGCCGCGAAGCTCTCGGCGCCGGGCAGCGCGCGGAGACGATAGGCGCTCTTGCGGCTCATCCCCACCGCCTCGCACGCCCCGATCACCGAGCCGGTCTCGAACAGAAGCCCGAGAAAGTCCGCCTGCCGCTCGACAGTCCACCCGTCGCGGCGCGTGCGCGTCGGAACCGGGTAGAACGCGGGCACGCTCAGCCGGCGGTAGGGGCGCGGAGCGGGAGGCGAGGCGGGCGTCATCCGGCAGGATGAAGCAGATTGCAGGCGTGTAGGAAAATGGTTTTTTGCGAGCGTGGTAGGCCGAAACGAGTTGGCTCCTACGGGCGATCTTTTCAGCCAAATGCCAACCGGATGCTAGGAATTGATTTTCCCGGGTCTCAGTCTTTCCAGCTTACTGACTGGTAATAGCCGCCTGTGCGCGGCAAGGGTATGGCATGTCTCGCCGTTCCGTGAGACATGGTCAAAGACTGTGGGGGGTTAGCACATGACGACGATGCCGGCGTTCGACACATTTCTCGATTCATGGCGAGAAAGCATCGTAGCTGGAAATCCTCCCACAACCGAACTTGGACGCCGCTTCGCACAAAAGATCGTTACGCAGTGGCTCGATGCGCCTGACAGTGGCGTGGAGATCGTCTATTGTGATGGTGCGGGCGATGGCGGCGTAGACTTAGCGCTTCTCGACGTAGGGGCGGAGGACGAAGACACCGGGCAGCCCGGTCACACATGGTACCTGATACAAAGTAAGTACGGCAGCGCCTTTGCCGGCACGCGCACTCTCCTTGTCGAGGCGCAGAAGGTTATAGAAACGCTCGATGGGCGACGCTCGGGCCTCAATTCATTTGCCGAAGGGTTGCTCGAACGCTTGACCATCTTTCGTTCGCAGGCAGGGCCGAACGATCGCATCGTTCTGGTCTTCGCTACGGAGCTACCTCTTAGCGATGACCAAAAGATCATCCTCGATGACATACGAACAATGGGCCGCGGGCATTTGGGGGGCATGTTCGATGTGGAAGCTATCTCGGTCGAGACGATTTTCGCCCGGCTGGAAGATGAGGCACCAGAAGATGGGCTGGCGATAACCCTGAAAGCCCACTTGGTCCCTTCCGGTGCAGATCTGCTCGTCGGCTCGACCCGTCTCGTTGATCTTTATGGCTTTCTGGCCGGATATCGGGACATAACTGGCGATCTTGACGGAATCTATGAGAAGAACGTGCGGCGCTTCCTCGGCGGTCGCGGCAAAGTGAACAAGGGGATGCAGGCAACTTTGAGTGAGGTCCCGGAACGGTTTGGTCTTTATAATAACGGAATCACGATCGTCGCATCGGACTGGACCCAGGACGATGACGGCGAAGTTCAGCTACTTGAGCCCTATATTGTCAACGGATGCCAAACTTCCCGTACTATTTGGGAAGTCTTCCACCGTCGTTACAGCGCCGGTGGAACGGGTGTAAATCCGGAACTGGAGGCATGGAAGGAGCGGGCCGGCGAAGGTACAGTCGTCACGAAGATCGTGAAGGTGGGAGACGCCGGCGAGCAATTGCTTCAGGCCATCACGCGCTACACGAACAGCCAGAATGCGGTTCGAGAGAAGGATTTCATCGCTCTATCAAGCGACTTTCGGGCTTGGCAGCATGGTATGGCCGACCGTTATGACATCTATCTCGAGGTCCAGCGCGGGGGTTGGGATTCCCAGAAGGCTCTACAAAACTCCAATCCTTCCACCCGCCAGTTTACGCGCCACGTCAACGCGGCCGATCTAATCAAGGTCTTTGGTGCGGGATGGTTGGGAGAAGCAGGTATGGCCTTCGGCAAAAACCCGCCGTTTCTTCCCGAAGGTTCCGTGTTCAAACGGATCACTGCCGCTCCGGAGGAGGGGCAGCCCGGCTTCGGCGTGGAAGACCTCTATGCTTGCTATCTGCTGCAAGCCGCAGCTGACCAGCTTGCCTTCGGCCGTGGCGGGCAAATGAGCCGGCGGCAGAGCCGCTTTATCTTTTACATGGTTGTCATCAATTTGCTCAAGGATGTGCTGGGCAGGCTTGAGCGACCAGTGGACAATCATTCCATTTCGCTAGCGCTTGCCCAGGTTCTTGAGGGTGAGAACGCAAGCATCGCGTTGCTTGAACAAGCTGTGGAGTTGATCGACACCTATTTCACTCATGGGAGCGAGGAGAGCGTGTTCGAGGAACCCGCATTGAGAAACACGTTCAATGGCGATCTGAACGCTTTCCTAAAGTCGGAGCGGCTAGGCCGAAGCATGGATTTCTCACCGAAGCTCTTCGAGGGTTTGGCGCTTACTAAAAGAGCGATGGGCAAATCTTTCGGCGGACAGCCATCGGCACGGGACGTCATCGCGGCAACCGTTACCTCGTAACGCCCTCACGCCAGCTCGAACTGCAGCTTGCGCCCCACCAGCTCGGCCGCGCGCTGCAGGGTTTCGATAGTGACGTTCCCGTTCGCCGGATTGAGCACGCGGTCCACTTGCGTGCGGCTGGTGTGCATCAGGCGGGCGAGGGCGGCTTTGGAGAGCCCGCGCTCTTTCATCGCTTCGGTGAGCTGCCATGCGATCACTTCCTTGATCGCCTGTGCCCGGAATTCGGGCAGCACGCCTTCCTGCTCGAGGAAATCGTCGAGCGAGGAGCCGCGATGGCGGTTTGGCTTGCGCTCGGCCAGTTTCTAGACCTTGGCAAGAATGCGGCGCACGCCGCCCGCGTCGGCCGCGATCATCTTCAGCAGCGTGACGCTGCCGGTGTCCGGCAGGCGGCGGCCCTGTTCCCAATCGCGCAGCGCGGCCACCCTCAGGCCGAAGGCATCGGCAAAGGCAGCCTGGGTCATCCCGCTGGCCTGGCGGATCGCCTTCACGTCGACGGTCGCCACGCGAGCGCGGCTCTTGTCGCCTTCAGCATAGGCGATGGCGTCTTCCAGACCCGCGGCGATCTTGTCGAATGCGCTCTTCACTTTAATGCCTCCTGCGAACCGCCAGACTGTCCCGCAATGTCTTCGTCAGCGCCGCCAGCCCGTTGCGCTCCGCCTCAGTCAGATTGTCCTTCTCGCCCTTGGCGAAAATGGTCAGCAGGAATACCGGCACGTCGTCTCCGCCGTAGTAAGTTATCACCCGATAGCCGCCAGATTTTCCAGCGCCCGGCCGACGCACCCGCAACTTTCGGGCCCCACCGCATCCCGGCATGATTGTGCCGGCCTGCGGCTCGGCGGCGAGGGTGTTTACCACCTCCGCGCGCTCGTCCTCGCCCATTCCTGCATCGTCGGCGGCCGCCAGATAGGCGTGGGTCTCGATGACGGAGTGCAGCGTCATATACGGCAATGCCGTAGCATTGTCAATCTCCTCGACTATCTCTTGCGCGATGAATGGCGCGTCTACGTCCTCGGCCGCCCCTTCACCAAATCCTCCACCACGCTCGGGTCCGCCAGCGTGCTCGTATCGCCGAGGTTCCCCACGTCGTTCTCCGCGATCTTGCGCAGGATGCGGCGCATGATCTTGCCGCTGCGGGTCTTGGGGAGCGAGGGGGCGAACTGGATCACGTCGGGGGTGGCGATCGGGCCGATTTCCTTGCGCACCCATTGGCTGAGCTCGGCGCGCAAGGCGTCGCTGTCCTCGGTGCCGGCGGTGGTGGTGACGTAGGCGTAGATGCCCTGGCCCTTGATGTCGTGCGGGAAGCCGACGACCGCGGCCTCGGCGACCTTCTCGTGCAGCACCAGCGCGCTCTCGATCTCGGC
>Ga0207652_10001440_pt1 | contig 21078 bp, 16 predicted proteins | sample KBSC63BmetaG_FD_184334 | JGI IMG/M metagenome (GOLD analysis project Ga0207652, IMG submission 184334) | Corn rhizosphere microbial communities from Kellogg Biological Station, Michigan, USA - KBS C6-3B metaG (SPAdes) (version 2) | ecosystem: Host-associated > Plants > Roots > Rhizosphere ... | reverse complement strand
CCGGATCGATGTGGAACAGCGCGATGCTGCGCGCGCCCTTGCCCAGCATGGTGCCGGTGCTGGCCATCAGCATGAAGGTGTACGCGTCCTGCGGGTAGGCGTAATCCGGCGTGCTGGTGTCGAAGTAAAGGGGGATGAGATCGGTGGGCAACATCTGCCCCAGCTCGGTGAAGTCGTTCAGGTTGGCCGAGGTCGCGCCGCCGTCGGGCACGAACGTGATGACGCCCGCGTTCTGCGCCAGCGGCAGGTCGTCCTTCTTCAGATCGTTCTCGATCGCGGACGGCGTGAGGTGCCACAACGCGATCAGGACCATGTCGATGTCGTCCTTCGCGCTCAACGACTTGCCGAAAAAGTCCTTGTCCAGGCTGGACCAATCGAACTTCAGGTTGGTGGCGTCCTTCACCGTGAAGGTCTTGATGTCGAAGTCGACCGACAGCGTGTAGTTCGTGGGATCGGTGATGGCGACGGCGGCCTTCGCGTCCTGACAGGCCGCCGAGACGATCACCTGCGACCCGCCGTCACCCGGCGCGCTGTCCGCGCCGGCGTCGTCGCGCGCGGCGCCGCTGTCGGGCGAAGACGTGCCGCCGCCGGAGGACTGGCACCCTGCCAGCATCGTCAGGACCACCGCCGGCGCCAGGCCGAATTTCTTCCAGAAGTGCATGTGCTCTTTCATTGCTAGGTTTCAGTTCTTGTCGAAGGGGGGCGGCGGCCCGTACAGCGTGGCCCGGTGCTCGGAGTAACCCACCGCGGTGGTGGTGGTGATCTTGCGCAGCAGCGTGCCGGTGCTGCTGATCTCGTGGAAACCACCGGTGTCGGAATAGGTGATGTACAGGTTGCCGTTAGGCAGCTCCTTCACGTCACCGAAGGTGGTGTTCTGCAGCCCCGGGTCGTAGTCCAGCGTGGGCGTGGCCGTCTTGGCGGACGCGTCGTACTTGAACCCCAGCACGTGCGCGTCGCCGCTCTTGTTGTTGTTGAACACCCAGATGTGATCGCGATGGATGTCGTGTCCGTGCTGCCAGGTCCAGTTCATGTTGCTGTAGTGCGACTGCGTTCCACCGAACACCTCCAGCAGCTTGGCGTCGGGGTAGCTGACCACGGCGATCGTGCTGGGGATCAGCATGGAGATGGTGATCGCGTTCAACTCGGGCGAGAACGCGATGTGGTTGGTGTGCGACTCGCCGTCCGCCACCAGCTCGGCGAAGTCGCTCTGCTCCTGGTAGACCATCGTCATCTTTCCGCTCGACGGGTCCAGCTCCCAGACTGTCTCCAGCCCGGGGACGGTGTTGGCCATCATGCTGTCCGTGGCGAAGTACATGACGTGGCCGTTCGGCAGCACGCCGAAGTCGTGGCTGCGGCCCGGCAGCTTCCAGCTTTGTCCGCTGCCCATGCCATCCATCCCGATCTGGAACAGCGCCCCGCTGGTCGAGGCGTTGGCGAAGTTCCCGGCCAGCAGCGACTGCCCGTCGTAGGACATGCGCGCGCGTGAACAGTTGGTGGCGGCCGTGCTGGACAGGTCCAGACCCCACACGATGTCGCCATCCTTGTCGAAGATGAACGCCACCGACTTCCCGGATTGGCCGGGTAGCCCGGGCGAACCGCCCAGGCCGATGCAGTTGACCGTGAAGGCGCCGCCCGCGTACAGCGCCCCGGCGTCCATGTCGGTCCTGGTGAACGCGGGCAGCAGCCCGTTCGGCAGCGCGCCGGTCTTCACCATCGCCACGTCGCTGGTGTAGCTGTTGCCACCCGCCTTCGCGGTGACGCGTACGTAGTACGTCGTCATCTGCTTCATCCCCAGCAGCAGCGTCCGGTGATCGCTCTGACCCAGATCGACGGGGGCCTGGAACTCGAAGTTCCCCTGGTCGCGGCCGAAGTCGACGACGGCGCTGTCCAGCTTGTCGCTGCCGGCCAGGGACCAGGTCACGATGCCGACCGTCGGGATGGCGCTGCTCAGCGAGACGTCGACGCTGAAGCCGGACGCGCCGGACGTGCTACCGCCCGAGCCGCTCGCCTGGGCACCGCCCGACCCGGTCGACCCGCCGGAGCCGGTCGACCCGCCCGAGCCCTTGGCACCGCCCGTGCCCGTCGACCCGCCGGAACCTCTGGAGCCGCCCGAAGACGCAGCGCCGCCCGAGGGCGTCCCGCCGCCGCTCGACGATGTCGAGCCGCCCGAGCCGGTCGAGCCCCCGCTGGCGCTCGTCGACCCGCCGGAGGCGCTGCCGCCGCCGTTACCGGATTGCGACGCCTGACAGGCGGCCAGCGAAACAGTCGAGAAGGCGACCAGCCAGCGAACCGCCGCCCCCGGCGTGTTTCGTGGCCGCGGTGTCCACGTCTTCATCAGCCGTGTCCGCTTCGTCGAATTGTCTTCGGGCTCTCGAACCGGGGCGAACGGGCATTCTTGCATCTCGGGGGACTCCAAGGTGAATGTCGAACGTCGGGAGGGCGGGGGAGAGCCCTGGGCGCGATGGCGAGACGTCCGTGACCTGCGCCTCGGATTAGTAGCCCCGCCCCGTGATCCTCTTCATATGATTTTCGGGGCGCTGCGACCTGACGGCGGCGGTACGCCGCCTGGACAGGAGATCAGGCGGCCAGCGCCGCGGCCAGCGCGGCGGGATCGTCCGCTGGCACCAGGCGCAGGCGAGGCGCCTGGTGCGGCAGTTCGGACAGTCCGCCGGTCGCCGAGGCCACCACGGGCACGCCCAGGGACAGCGCCTCGAGCGTGGCGACAGGCAGGCCTTCCGTGCGGCCGGAGGCGAGACGCCGCGACGGCTGCACGTACAGATCGGCGGCCGTCATCCACCGCGCCACATCCTGCCTTTGCACGAAGCCGGGCAAGCGCAGCGGCACGCCCAGGCGACGCGCCAGCGCCGCCAGCCGCTCGCGTTCGGGACCGTCGCCCAGGATCACCACGCTGGGCCCCCCGGCCAGCGCGGCCGCGCGCACCAGCACGTCGAAACCCTTGATGGGCACCAGCCGGCCCACCGACAGCAGCGTGTGTCCATCGAAGCGCAGGCTGCGGCGCGCCTCCAGCCGGTGCGCGGGATCGACCGGCGCCGGCGCGCCCGACCGGCGGGGCATCACCCGCCCCACGAGGGTGCCCGCCAGCCGCCCGAACCGGCCGCGCAGATCTTCACTGGCGAACAGGATCTCGCCCGGCTGGCCCGCCACATACCGCGACAGCGCCGCGCCACCCGGCAGCCGCTCCAGCAGCGCCACGTCCCCCGAGTGCGCATGCACCGTCAAAGGCAATCGCGGAGAGCAGGCCCGGGCCGCCAGGCCGCAGGGGACCAGCCAGTGCGCCTCGACGGCGCTCCAGCCCGCGGCGCGGTCGCGCAGCCGTTCGCACAGGCCGACCCAGAACGCGGCTGCCTGGGCCCACACCCCGGCGCCCCCGCGCTCCAGCGCCTCGGGCGCGCCGTCGCCGTAAAACAGGCGCGGTCCCCCGCCGACCCGCACCGGCACGCGCCACACCCGGACGTCCCCGCCCAGATCGGGACGGCCCACGCCGTCGGCCCGGCCCGCGCCGTCGTCCGCGGCGATCACCTCGACGGCGCTGCCCGTCGCGGCCAGCGCCCGTACATTGTCGGCGACGAACGACCCCGCGAAGTCACCGGCGTGCCGCGGAAAGGACGTGGTCAGGACGCCGACCGTCATGCCGATTCCGACATCGCGGTGGGCGCCGCCGCCAGCGTGCGCGGCCGGCGGCCCGTCCGCAGGCGCAGCACGAACGCCCGGCCCAGCAGGAACAAGATCGGGTAGGCCACCGTGGTCAGCCGGATCCCCGAACGCCACTGCGGGCCGTACACCGGCCGCACCGGCACGTCGACGACACGGGCGCCGGCCCGGCCCAGCCGGCCGAGGACGTCGTTCGGATAGCCGTAACGCGCGAACATCGCGTCCGGATCGATGGCGGCCAGCGCCGCGCGCGACGCCACCGTGTAGCCACACTGCGAGTCGAACAGGCGATAGCCGGTGGCCACGCGGGTCAGCCACGACAGCGTCACGTTGCCCAGGAACCGCGCCAGCGGCATCTCGCGCCAGCACCCGGGCCAGGCGAAGCGGTTCCCCTTCGCGTAGTCGGCCTTCCCGGCCAGCACGGGCGCCAGCAGGTTCGGCAGATCGGCGGGATCCATCTGCGCGTCGCCCGCCATCACCGCCGTCGCGTCGGCACCCAGCGCCAGCGCGCGGCGATACCCGCTGGCGATGGCCGCGCCCACCCCGCGGTTGCGCGGGTGCACCACCACCTCAAGCCCGCGCCGGCCCGACCGGGCGGCGACGCGCGCGGTCCCGTCGGCGCTGCCGTCGTCCACCACGATGACGTGGTCGACGAACCCAGGGACCGACCGGACGGTGCGGGAAATCTTGTCGGCCTCGTTGAAAGCCGGAACGACCACGGCGATGCGGTGTCCTCGCAGCACACCCTCAGCCTGACTGCTCCGCACCGAATGTGTCAATTTCGATCCACGCCGGTCGTCGCGGACGGGCGGCCGGCCCCTGGGGCTTGACTCCCCGGCGCCGCCGCCTAATCTTCCCGCCCGCAATGGCTGACACGAAGACCGAGTCCAAGGCCCCGAAAGCCAAGTCCAAATCCGCCGCGAAGCCGGCCGCTGCCAACACGGCGTCCGCCGAGAAGCGCGCCGCCGCGGTGGCGAAGCGGGGCGGCTGCACCGTCGAGAAGTGCGGCCAGCCGCTGCGCGCGAAGGGCTACTGCCGCAAGCACTTCCTGGCCTGGCGCCGCGAGAAGCTGGGCGCCCATCATCATTACAAGATCTGCAGCAAGGAAGGTTGCCGCAAGAAGCGCGAGTTCGGTGGCCTGTGCGCCGAGCACGCCGGCAAGGGCGCGCCCGCCGAAGGCGCCGCCTCGTAAGCCTTTCCCCCCGCTGGGGGACGAGCCGTCCCGTGCAGAACATCGTCGTCAAGGGAGGCGCGCGGCTGACGGGTGAGGTGCGCGTTTCCGGCGCCAAGAACGCCGCGCTGCCCATCCTCGCCTCGTCGCTGCTGGCCAGCGGCCGCTCCGTGTACCGGAACGTGCCCGCGCTGGGCGACGTGCGCACCATGGACAAGCTGCTGGGCGACCTGGGTGCCCAGGTCACCAGCAAGCCGGGCGGCATCACCCTGGTCGACACGACCCAGGTGAACAACTTCGAGGCGCCGTACGATCTGGTGAAGACGATGCGCGCCAGTGTCGTCGTGCTGGGCCCGCTGACCGCCCGCTATGGCCGGGCGAAGGTCTCGCTGCCCGGGGGCTGTGCCATCGGCGCCCGCCCCATCGACCAGCACCTGAAGGGGCTGGCCGCCATGGGGGCGAAGATCGAGCTCAGTCACGGCTACGTCACGGCGCGCGCGAAGAAGCTTCACGGCGCGACCATCGTCTTCGACATGGTCACGGTGACGGGCACCGAGAACCTGATGATGGCGGCGGCGCTGGCGAAGGGACGCACCACGCTGGAGAACGCCGCCCGCGAGCCCGAGGTCGAAGAGCTGGCGCGGGTGCTGAACAAGATGGGCGCCCGCGTGCAAGGCGCCGGCACGCCCCTCATCACCATCGAGGGCGTCGACGAGCTGCAGCCCATCGAGCATTCGATCATCCCCGACCGCATCGAGGCGGGCACGCTGCTGGTGGCGGCCGCCATCACGCGCGGCAACGTGCTGGTGCGCGACTGCCTGCCCGAGCACCTGGACGCCGTGATCGCGAAGCTGCAGGCGGCGGGCGTCGAGGTGACGCCCGAGGACGGCGGCCTGCGCGTGCGCGCCAAGGCGGATCTGAAGCCGACCGACATCTCGACGCAGCCGTTCCCCGGCTTCCCCACCGACATGCAAGCGCAGTTCATGGTGCTGATGACGCGCGCCAAGGGGCAGTCGGTGCTGACCGAGACCATCTTCGAGAATCGCTTCATGCACGTGCCCGAGCTGCAGCGCATGGGGGCCGACATCCTGGTCGAGGGGCGCACCGTGGTGGTGCGCGGCCCCAACAAGCTGACCGGCGCCGAGGTGATGGCGACCGACCTGCGCGCGTCCGCGTCGCTGGTGCTGGCGGCGCTGATCGCCGAGGGGACGACCAAGATCCGGCGCGTCTATCACCTGGACCGCGGCTACGATCGGCTGGACAAGAAGCTGCGCGCGCTGGGCGCGAACCTGCACCGCACCCGGGGGCCGATGTGATGCCAAGCAAGACGAACAAGACCCGAAAGCCGGAGGCCGCGCCGGCGCAGCCCAGCGCCACCCGCCCGCTGACGCTGGCCCTGCCGCGCGGCCGCATCCTGGACGAGGTGATGCCCCTGTTTCGCAAGGCGGGGATCGATCTGTCGGCCGCCGACAAGTCGCGCGCCGGCCGCCGCCTGATCATCCCCATCGAGGAGGCCGGCCTGCGCGTGCTGATCGTGCGCGACACCGACGTGCCCGCCTACGTCGAGGGGGGGGCGGCCGATCTGGGGATCGCCGGCCGCGACGTGCTGGACGAGCAGGGTCGCGACCTGTACGAGCCGATCGACCTCGGCATCGGGCGCTGCCGCATGGTGGTGGCCGAGCCCGAGGGGCGGAAGGTCGACGAGTCGGCGCAGATGCACCTGCGCTACGCCACGAAGTTCCCCGAGATCACGCGCCGCCACCTGCAGTCGCGCGGCGTGGTGGCCGAGATCATCAAGCTGTACGGCTCGATCGAGATCGCGCCGCTGGTCGGCCTGGCCGATCGCATCGTCGATCTGGTGTCGTCCGGTGAGACGCTGCGCCAGCACCACCTCATCGAGGTGGAAACGATCATGCAGATCAGCGCCCGCATCTGCGTCGGTCGCGCCGCCGCCAAGCTGTACGGCGACCGCATCGACGCGCTGGTGCGGAAGCTGCGGCCCGTCGTCGGCTGAGCCGTGACCGGCGGGCCAAACCAGCGGCAAGCGCCGCAGGGCTCCTGGCTGGACGGCGCGGCCCTCGTCTACGCCCTGGCGGCCATCGTGGTCGTCTTCTGGTTCGCGAACCCGACGGCGTTCGTCACCGAGGACGCGTACTTCTATCTGGTGTCGGCGCGGCGGTTCGCCCGCGGTCAGGGGCAGACGTTCTCGGGCGTCTTTCCCACGAACGGCTTCCATCCCCTGTGGCTGTACCTGCTGTACGGGTGGGCGTGGTTGTGCCAGCGCGTTCGCCCCGCCAGCCTGCAGTCGGCCCGGTTCGTGGTGGTGCCGGCCGCCCTTTGCCTGATCTGGGGGACGCACCAGCTGCTGCGGCTGGCGCGCGCCCTGCGCCTCAGCCCGGTGCTGGTGGGCGGGATACCGCTGCTGTTCGTGGGCGTGATGGGCCTGCTCGGTTCGGAGGGACACGCCCTTTATGCGGCGGCCGCCACGCTGCTGGCGCGCCTGGCGGGGGACGAGGCCCTGAAGAGCTACCGGAACGCGGTGGCGACAGGCCTGTGCACGGCGGTGGTGGTGCTGGCACGCCTGGATTCGGTGTTCTGGTGCGGCTGCTGGCTGGCGTGGTCCCTGGCCACCGCTGAAGATGGGGCGGCGCGCCGCCGGCTGGGCCTGTGTGCGGCGGCCACCGGCCTGGCGTTGCTGCCCTACCTTCTGAGCAACCTGATCTGGTTCGGTGGACTGTTGCCCATCAGCGGCTGGATGAAGTCCAGCTTTCCGCGGCTTCGCCCGGTTCTGCCGCCCGGATCGCTGCTGGGCGCTTTTCGCGGGTACAACAACCTGTTCGGGCACGCGCCCATCGTGGTGGCGCTGCTCGCGTATCCGGCGTGGGCAGAGCGAAGGCGCCTGATCGCGCCGCTGTTGCTCGGCTGCCTGGCGCACGACGTCTACACGTCGCTCTTCGGCTCCTACTCCGAGTGGTACTGGTACTACGTCCTGAACGTGCTGCTGGCGGCGCTGTGCCTGGGGTGCATCGGCGCACGACTGGTGAGGCGGCAGGCGGTGGCGACCGCGCTGGCCGCGTCGATCGCGCTGGCGGGCCTGGGAGGGATGCTCGCCCTGCGGCGCCACTCGCTGCTGGCAAACCTCCAGGCGTTCGCGCCCACGAAGTTCTTGAACGAGGCCGCCGTGCGGGACCAAGCGGTGCTGGTGGGTGACACGCCAGGCTACATCGCTTTCTATTCCCAGGCCGAGATCGTGGCGGCGGACTTTCTGACGGGCAGCCGCCGGACCTTCGAGGCGATCGCGCGCGATCCCAACCCGCTGCGGGCACTGTTCCGGGCGTATCGCCAGGCCGGGCACCCCTTTGCTTATGTCATCTGGGATGGAAACCGCTGGCTGGGCGCTAGCCGCGACTGGCGGACGCTGCGCCTGTTTCACCCGAAGAATGGCCACGACGGCGAACCCTTTGGCGAGCTGGCCATGCCACCGCCCGTCCTGATCACGCCGAACGCGGTGGTGTGGGACGTGCGGGGCCTGTCGTTCGACCCGTGAAAGGGCCGGTCTGAGGCCCGCCTCAGCGCCCGGTGAAGCGCGGCTTGCGCTGGCGCACCAGCGCCCGGTAGGCCTCTCTGAAGTCGACGCTCTGGGCACAGATCTGCTGCGCTTGCGCTTCGGCGGCCAGCGCCGAGTCCAGATCGAGCTGGGCCTCACGCTCCAGCATCTCCTTGGTCATGCCGTGGGCGAACATCGGCCCCGCGATCAGACGCTGCGCCAGCTCGCGCGCCGCCGGCAGCAGTCGCTCGGCGGGAACGACCTGATTGACCAGGCCGAACCGCTCGGCGGCGTACACGTCGATGATGTCACCCGTCAGCAGAAGCTCGCTGGCGCGGCCCAGCCCCACGATGCGCGGCAACAGCCAGGTGCTGCCCATCTCGGCGCCGGACAGGCCCATGCGCGGAAAGATGAAGCCGAACCGCGCCAGATCCGACGCGATACGGATGTCCGATGCCAGCGCCAGCGCGGCACCCGCCCCCACCGCGACGCCGTTCACGGCCGCGATGATCGGCTTGCGCAGCCGCCGCATGGCCAGGATCAATTCACCGCACAGCCGCACGAACGCCAGGATGTCGGCGTTGCCCATGCGGGTGACCTGGCCTATCAGCTCGTCGATGTCAGCGCCCGAACAGAAGCCGGCGCCGGCGCCGGTGATGATGACCGCGCGCACCGACGCGGCCACGCCGTCGTGCGGCTGCTGCCCGAAGGGATCGTCCTGCAGCGCTCGGAACAGATCGCGCAGCTCGCGAAACGTGTCCATGGTCAGCGCGTTCAGCGTGTCGGCGCGATCCAGGGTCAGCGTGGCGATCCCGTCCGAGATCTCGATCCGTAGCGCCTTCGGCGCGGCGACGGTCACCTCGTCCATGTTCGTTTCGCCTTTGTCGGGGTCGTCTGGTTCATTCGGGCAGCGTCGGGGTCAGGGGTGGTGCTCGCCATCGCCGGTCGCGTGGGCGGGCAACAGCTGGCGCAGCCGCGCATCGTCCCAGGCCTTCTCGACGCGGGCGATCGCTTGCTCGGCCCCGGCATCGCCTGGACGCAAGGCCAGCACATGCCGGTACGCCTCCTCGGCGCCATGCATGTCCCCGCGCGTCTCCGCCGTGCGGCCCACGGCTTCCCAGGTGCTGGCATTGTTCCCATCCAGCGACGCGGCCGTTCGGTACTCCGACAGCGCACGGGCCAGGTTGCCGCGGGCTGCCTGCACGTCGCCGGCGATCATGTGGGCCTCCGTGACGTTCTGGCCGTTCTGCCGCAGCGCCACCTTGAGGTGATCCAGCGCCGTCTCGATCTCGGGCCACGCGCGCAGCTGGATCACCAGCGTGACCCAGTGGCGGGCGAAGTCCACCACCGACGGTGACAGCGTGGCGGCGGCGCGCGCCCGCGACAGAGCCTCCTCGGGCCGACCCTGCTTCTCGGCCACGCTGGCCAGCGCGTCCTCGAATCGGCCGTCGCGCGGCGCCTCACGCCGTCCCTGATCCAGCGCCTGTTCCGCTTCGTTCAAACGGCCGAGCGCCATCAGCAGGCGAGCCTTGATCAACAGCCGCTCGGACTCGGCCGCGCCCTGGCTCGCGGCCTGGTTCAGCAGCGCCGTCACCTCGCGCTCGGCGCGCTTGCCGACCAGATAGCGCGCCACCTGCAGCGTGTGGTCGCTGTCGCCGACCGCCAGCGTGGCCAGGTCGGCCGGCGCGAACCCATCGGCGTCGGTTTCCTCCAGCACGGTGCCCAGCCGCTCGGGCGCGAGCCGCACCACGCGGCGGAACGTCGATAGCGCCTGCGCGCGCAAGTCCAGACGGAACAGGGCCCGCGCCGCTTGCTCGTAAACGGACGCACAGCTGGGACACAAGCGCAGGGCGCGATTCAGCGCGGCCAGCCTTGGCGACACGCCGCCCCTTTGAATGGGGCGCAGCGGCTCGTCGTACGACTGCAGCAGCGGGAAATAGAAGTCGGTCGGATAACGCCGGCCGCCCTCCACGGCGACCTCGCGCCGCGCCTCCCCACGCGGCGTCTGGCGCCAGCGGTCTTCCAGCTGGTCGGCGCTGCGGTGTAGCTCGGTCCAGAGGCCCGCGGCCAGCCCCAGCACCGCCGTCGTGATGACCACGATCCTGATCCAGGGGCTTCGCCGGCCCGCCTCTTCCCGTTCGTTGCCTTCCGTCCGTCCACACGCGCGCCCCACCAGGACCCCCGCCATGGCCGCGAAGGGCAGGCGGATGCCCATCGTCTCGAGGCCGAAGTCCACCAGGTTGTGCGCCAGCACCGCCGCCAGCCCCGCCGACAGCGCCGCGCCGACGTAGTCGCGACGGGAGGGGACCTTGCGCGCCACCAGCAGAAGCGCCACGCCCAGCAGGATGACGCCGGGCCACCCCAGATCGATCAACAGCTGCAGCGGCCCGTCCTCGACGAACTGGAAGCGCGAGTTCTGCGCCAGCGTCTTGTAGACGGGGTACACCCGATCGAAGGCGTGGCGGCCGATGCCCAGGGGATGGTGCAGCACCAGCGGCCAGCTGTCCCGCCACACCATCGTCTTCTCGGTGCCGCTGGTCAGGTTGGTGCGCGCCACCTCGTCCAGGACCGGCGCCGCACCCAGGGCGATCGCGACGCTGACCAGGCAGGCCAGCGCGCCCAGGCTCCAGGCGATGGTGCGCGCCAGCGGGCCCGCGCCCGGCCTCGCCGCGGCACCGGGCTCGCCGGCGCGATCGGCCCGCAGCCGCAAGGTCACGAAGATCGTTCCGCCCACGAACAGGGCCAGGAACGACCCTCGCGACAGCGTGCTCAGCGCGGCCGCCGCGTTGATGGCGGCGGCGACGTACCAGGCGATGCGCTCCTCGGCCTCGGCACCCAGCGCCAGCGACAGCGCCGCGAACGCCGCCAGCTCGAAAAACTCGGCCGAGTGGTTCGGGTTGATGAACGGTCCTGGCAGGACGGCGCCGGTCACGGTGAACATGCCGTACAGCCGTTCGATCCCTCCCAGCCGATGGACCACGCCGCTGATCACCCCGGCCACCCCCGCCACCGCGATGGCCTTCAGGAACAGCGGGCGGTGGCGGCTGCGCGTCGCGTAGTGCAGGGCCACCATGAACACCACCAGCGCGGCCGCCGCCGTCCCGATCTCGCCGCCGGTGGACAGGGGATCCAGGCTGAGCGGCCAGCTGGCAGGTGGCCCGTCGGGCGCGTTTTCCAGCAGCGCCGTGCCGGCCGGATCCAGCACCCGGCGCACCGACATCGGCAGCGGCACCACCTGCAAGAGTGGCATCAGCACCAGACAGACGAACACCAGAGAGAACCCGGCGCCCCGTAGCTTGCGGTTGCGCATCTGTTCGCCGGCCAGGGCGCAGAACAGGGTGACCGACAGCGCCGCCAGGACCACCAGCACGACGGGCCGGTGCACGGAACCGGCCAGCAGCGGGCAGGCCGCCACCACCGCGGCCAGCAGCCAGGCGCTGGTGCGCCGGAACCCGCGGCCCACCGCGCCGCTGCGCTTGCTGCTCGCTGAACGCGCGCCCCGGCCAGGGCGGCTCTTCCTGGAAGAATTGCGCTCGCCCGAGGCGAGGTCGACGGCCTCCCTGGTCTCTGCCCGCACGGAGAACGTGGAAGGCACGGGCCCGAAAAATTACCACGGCGGCTTGACCGGTCACAAGCGACGAAGTGTCGAGCCCGCGGCGGGCCCTGGCTTCCGGTGTATCGTTACCGGCTTGAAGCTGGTTCACGTCTTGACGGTCTCCAGCTCGCTCGATTTCCTGCGCGGCCAGCTTCGGTACATGGCCGCCCACCAGATCGAGGTCCACCTGGTCGCGTCGCCGGACGGCGACACCCTGGCCACGTTCGCCCGCGCCGAAGGGGCGATCCCGCACGCTGTGCCGATGACCCGCGCCATGACCCCGCTGGCGGACAGCCTGGCGCTGTGGCGACTGTACCGGCTGCTGGGCGCGTTGAAGCCCGACGTGGTGCACGCCGGGACCCCGAAGGGCGGATTCCTGGGCATGCTCGCCGCGGCGGCCCGCCAGGTCCCCCTTCGCCTGTATCACATGCACGGCATCCGGGGAATGACGGCGCGGGGATGGCGACGGCGGGTGCTGATGACGACCGAGAAGATCGCCTGTGGCCTGGCCACGCGCGTGCTGTGCGTCAGCGCCTCGACCCGCCAGACGGCGCTGGACGAGGGGCTGTGCCCCCCCGAAAAGATCGTGGTCCTGGGCGCCGGCAGCTGTAACGGCGTCGACGCGCGTGGGCGCTTCGATCCCGCCCGCCAGGACGCGGCGGCGCGCGCGGCGACGCGGGCCCGCCTGGACATCCCCCCCACCGCGCCGGTGATCGGCTTCGTGGGGCGCATCGTGCGCGAGAAGGGCCTCGGCGAGCTGGCGGAGGCCTGGACCGATCTGGCGGCCAAGTTCCCCGGCGCGCACCTGATCATCGTGGGCCCGCTGGAGACCGAAGACCCCGTCCCCGGTGCGGTGGTCGCCGCCCTGCGCGCCCACCCCCGGGTGCGCTTCGTGGAGCCGGTCGTCGATCCGGCGCCCTACTACGCCGTCATGGACGTGGTGGCGCTGCCGACTTATCGCGAGGGCCTGCCGAACGTTCCTTTGGAAGCGGCTGCCATGGGCCTGGCGGTGGTGGCGTCGCGGGTCACTGGCTGTGTGGACGCCATCGTCGACGGCGAGACAGGGACGCTGGTGCCGGTCGGCCAGGCGGCCCCGCTGGCCGGCGCGCTGGCCAGGTACCTGGAGGATCCCGAGCTGCGGCGCCGTCACGGGGCGGCGGGCCGCGAGCGGGTGCTGCGCGACTTCGTCCCCGAGGACGTGTGGCGCGCCGTGCTGGCGCTGTACCTGTCGCCGCGCGGGGCGGCCACGGCCGCCTGAGCAGGTCGCGCCCGTTGTTGTGAATTCACGCCGCCTGTGCTGACGTAGCGGCGGCGCCTGGGCGTCGAAGAGGTTCGCGATGACGGTGATGTCCCTGATCTTGGTGCTGCTGGCCCCGCTCCCTTACTGGGCGCTCGGGGCGCCCTGGTGCCTGGGCGACGGTGGGCGGCGCGTGGCGATGGCGCCGCTGGTCGGGTGCGCGCTGGCTGGTCTGTACGCCGAGCTGACGATGATCGTCGGCGTCTCTCCTCGCCTGGGCGCCGCCCTGCTGTCGGTGGCCAGCGCCGGCTTCGTCCTGGCGCGCGGCCGCCACCTGGCGGGACAGCTGGCGGAAGCGGTACGCACCTGGCTGCCGCTCTATTTCTTCTCGGTGCTGGTCTCCAGCATCTCGCCGTTCCCGGTGCTGGGCCACTGGTCCGGTGATTGGTACCTGCTGTACCAGATGGGCGAGGAGATCGTCCGCGGCAACCTTCCGCCGACGATGCTGGCGCGGCCGCCTCTGTTCGGCGCGGCGGCCACGCCGCTGTGGATCCTGGGTCAGGGGCTGATCCCCTATCAGCTGATGTCCGCGGTGGCGTCGGCCAGCGCGGTGACCGTCACGGCGTCGTTCACGAAGTTCTTCTGGCCCCGCTCCTCCCGCCTGATGTGGCTGCCGCTGCTGCTGTCGCCGTTCTTCTTGCACCACACCGCCGCCGCGTGGGCCAAGCTCCTGGCGGCGGGCCTGATCCTGGCCGCCATCATCGAGGCGCGACGCGAACAGCTTTGGGCGAGCGCCGCGCTGTTCGCGCTGTCGGTCGCCACCCACGAAGGTTCGATCATCTGGGTGCCCTGCATCCTGGCGGCGCACGCGGCGGGCGGCCGCGGCTGGCGGGGCACCGCGCGCGCGCTGCCGGCACTGGCCGTGACCGGCGTGGTGGTGGCGGGTCCACTGCTGGTGTGGATCGCGGTGAAGTACGGTCTGGGGGCCAAGGTGGCCGCGAACCCGTCGGTGACCGATCGCGACCAGGCCCCGTTCATCGTGAAGACGGCGGGCGGCGTCGTGACGACCTTCATCGGCTGGGAGCCGGTGCTCAGCCTGAAGCGGTGGCTCTCCAACCCGCAGCGCTTCTCGGCAGGCGTGGTGGCGAAGGAGTCGTTCTGGCTGGTGACGTCCTGGTTCACGACCCTGGCCGGGACGCTGCTCGGCTTGCTGTTTCCTTTCCTGATCTGCTGGCGGCGACTGAAGGGTGACCCGCTGCTCCGCGGGCTGCTGCGACCAACGATCCTGGCGGCGGTCGCGTTCGCGCTGATCGCGAATGGGGCCCTGTGTGGCTTCTACTCGACCGAGGGGACGATGCAGGCGGCCATGGTCGCGCTGGCGCTGGGCGGCTATGGCCTGCTCGCCGGCCAGCTTGCCTCCGCGGGGCCGGCGGCGGACGTTTGGTTCCGTCGCATGTCCTGGCTGACGGCCATCGTGGGCACGGTGCCCTGGGTGCTGACCAACATCGGCACGGCGACGGGCTTGTGGCTGAGCGGGGCCTTCCGGGCGCGCATGCAGACCGCCTCGGAGGGGGACTACTTCAGGGTCGTCGACAACCACCTCAGCCCGCTGGGGATGGCGGCGTTCCCGGCGGTGCCGGTGTTCGCGGGGCTGCTGCTGCTGGCCACGCTGTGGATCGAGCGGCGCGAATCGCCGTTCGCCCGCAAGCCGCAGGTCGATCAGGGCTAGTGCACCGGCTTCGTGGCCACCACCAGGAACTGCTTGCCCAGCAGCGTCGAGCTGAAGGGTCGCAGCGCCAGGTAGCCCCGGATCAACCAGCCCCACTGGGGCAGCATCGTCTTCACGGTGTAGGGCATGAAGCGCGGCTCGACGTGGCGAAGCTGAAAACCGCACATGGTCAGCGCCTCGGCGACGCTGCGATCGCTGAGCGCGATGTGGTGGTCGTAGTAGTCCCAGTAAAGATGGGGCAGGAACCGGATGTTCGGCCCCATCACGATGAACGTGCCGCCCGGCCGCAGCACCCGGAACGTGGCCTTGATGGCGGCCGTCAGCACGCTCTTGTCCGGTAGGTGTTCGAAGAAGTTCGAGGTGAAGGCGACGTCGACCTCACCGTCGCGCAGAAAGCCGAGATCGGCGACCGACTCGTTGCGCACCTCGACCCCCGGCGCGGCCAACCTGGCGGTGTCGGGGTTCAGATCGACGGCGATACGCCGCTTCGCCACCGCGGCGTTGATGAACTCGCAGTAACCGGCGCCCAGATCCAGCACGGTGTCGTCGGGGCGCACCCAGCGCGAGAACACTGACTGCCACAGGATCGACCAGACCCGGGCCTTGTCGGCGCGCGCCTTGGCGTCGAATCGGTTTCCGTACAGCTCGCTCAGCTCCACGCGCGCTTCATCCCGTGGGCCGCCGTGCGGGCCCAAAGTTTCGCGTACAGCGGCAGCCAGCGGCGCAGATTGAACCGGCTCTCGCCGGCGACCCGATCGCGCCAGGTGCAGGGCAGCTCGACCAGACGGCGGCCCTGCATCCAGGCCTTCATGGTGATCTCGAAGCCGACCTCGAAACCGCCCCGGCTCTCCAGCTCGATCTGTCGCACCATGGCGGCGTCGTACAGGCGGAAGCTGTTCGTGGCGTCGTGCACGGGGAAGCGCGCCAGCAAGGCCAGGCTGCGCCCCCCCCAGCGCGAGAGCTGCCCCTTCAGCCAGGGGCCTCCGATCTGCCGGCCCCCGGGCATGTAGCGCGACGCCACCACCACGTCGGCGCCGTCGCGGTAGGCCTGCAGCATGGCGGGGATGATGGGGAAGTCGTCGGAGAGATCCGCCATGCTGACCAGCACCGGGCCGTCGGGCACCGAACGGATGCCGGTGATCAGCGCGGAACAGACACCGCGCCCCGCGTTGCGGACCAGCGTGATGGGGGCGCCGCCGGCGATCAGACGGTTCGCCTCGGGCAGCGTATCGTCCTCGGGAAAGTCGTAGACCAGCGAGACCCGGGTCCCCGGGGGCAGGTGGGGGCTGGCCTGCAGCCACCAGTTCCGGATGTTCTCTCCCTCGTTGTAGACGGGGACGACGACGGTCAGCGGCGCCTCTCGGCTCATATGTTGCCCAGGCCGGTCTGCTCGACCACCCAGGGTACGACCTCGTCCAGAATGGCGTCCAGCGACGTGGTGGCCTCGTAGCCCAGCAGCCGCTTCGCCTTCTCGACGGCGGGGACGCGCATCTGCACGTCGTACTTGAAGGGATCGTCCGACACGTAGCGGAACGGCTTGCTGGGGTTCAGGCGGCGCCAGATGGCCTCGGCCACCTCCAGCACGGTGTGCGCGTGCGGCGTCGACAGGTTGAAGTCCTCGTTCACCGCGGCCGGGTGCTCGATGCAGGCGCGGATCCCCTTCGCCAGATCGCCGCCGTAGGTGTAGTGGCGGACCTGGTTGCCCTTGCCCAGGATGTGCAGCGGGTCCTGCCCCTTGGCGATCTTCTGCACCAGATCGGGCACCACGTGGCTCATCGCCAGCGAGATGTTGCCGCTCATCACCGTCTTGTCGGACAGCGCCCGCCGCTCGCCCACGCCCACGCAGTTGAAGGGGCGGATGATCGTGTAGGGCAGCCCGTACTGTTCGCGGGCGCCCTGCGCGAAGTACTCGCAGGCCAGCTTCTGAAAGCCGTACGTCGACAGCGGGGGCGGGCTGCGCCGCTCGGCGCCCTCGGGAGAGGGGAACTCGGTCGCCCCCTCGAACACCATGGAGCTGGAGAAGACGTTGATCTTCTTCAGCCGCTTCTTCTGGAAAGCCCAGATGGCGGCGTCGAACGTGGCGGCGATGATGCGCTCGTTCTCCGCCAGCAGATCGTAGGCGTGGGTATGGAAGTAAGAGATGCCGCCGATCATGGCGGCCGCCGCCACGATCTGATCCACGTCGCTGGCCAGCTCGCGCATCACGCCGACGTTCTTGCAGTCTTCCTTGACGATGCGATAGCGCGGGTGATTGTCGTAGCTCTTCTCGACGGGCCCGTACTTCGAGTAGTTGTCGATGCCGACCACCTCGTGCCCGGCCTCGAGCAGCTCGGAGACGACGTAACCATTGATGAAGCCGGCCGAGCCGGTGACCAGAATCTTCATTTCAGCAATCCCCCTCGGCCCAGCAGGTTCCATGGATCCAGCGTGGGCTGCCTGGGATCCAGCTTGCGATAACTGGCGTGCGGCGCGGTGATGACCAGCACATCGGCGCTGTCGAGGACCTGCTCCAGCGGAACGTGCCAGGGGCCGCGCGCGAACTCGTCGGTGCACAGCACCTTCTTGCACTCCAGGTCCAGCAGCTTCTTGACCTTGAAGGCCAGCGACTCGCGGGTGTCGTCGTCGTCGCCCTTGAAAGCCATGCCCAGCAGGCCCACGGTCTTGTCCGCCAGACCCAGGCTGCGCAGCTGATTCACCAGCACGCGCGGAAACCCCTCGTTCACCAGCATGGCGCTCTGGCCCAGCGAGAAGTCGTTATTGTAATAGGCGGCCAGCTGCATGGTGTCCTTGAACAGACAGGGACCGGCGGCCAGCCCCGCCGTGGGCAGCCCCCGCATGCGGGGATAGCCGCGGGTGATGCCGGCGTGCACGCGCGAGTAGTCGATGCCGTTGGTCGCGCACAGGCTGTAGAACTGGTTCGCGATGGCGAACGTGACGTAGCGCCAGGCGTTGCAGAACAGCTTGCCCAGCTCGGCCTCGACGGTGCTCAGCTCGACGATCTCGGGCGCGATGCGCGAGAACAGGGCGCTGGCCCGCTCGGCGGCGCGCGGCGATGCGCCGGCCACGATCTGGGGCAAGTTCTGGATCTCCTCCACGGCGTAGCCCTGCGCGACGCGCTCGGGGCAGAAGGCGACGTCGACGCCGGGCACGTTCTCCTGGAACCAGCGGTCCAGCAACTGGGTGGCGCCCGGATAGACCGTCGAGCGCAGCACGAACAGCTGGCCGGCGCGCAGGAACGGTTTGGTCTTGCGCACCACGTCCAGCAGCTTGCCCACCTGGGGATTCAGGTGCTCGTCGATGGGCGTGCCCACCACGCACACCACCGTGTCGGCGTTCAGCAGCCCTTCGTTCGACGTGGTGGCGCGCAGGTTCTTGCCGATGTGCTTGGCCAGCAGCTCCTTCGTCCCCCGTTCGATGAACCCCACCTGGCCGGCGTTGGTGCGCTCGACCGCCGCGCCGTCGATGTCGACGATGGTGACGTCGCAGTCCCGCGAGGCGAAGGTCACCGCCAGCGGCAGTCCGACATGTCCACAACCGCCGAGGACGGCGATCCTGTGCTGGGTACTCATCTGGGGCGTCAACTCCTGCGCTAGAAGAATTCGACGGGCATGGCCACGCCGGGCGGTTACTCTGCGACAAGGGCGCGATCTCGGCAAGCGCCAGCGCGGCGCGCGCCCCGCTCGCCCGCGGCGTCACACGGGACGATTGGACGATGCGGCGATGGGGTTGATGTCGGTGGCCGCCGCCAACCCCAGGTGGCGGCGCTTGCGGACGCCCTCGGAGAGCAGGTGGGCGATGACGATGATGGACAGCGGCATCATGTTCACCATGGTGAACACGATGATCGACAGGAGACCGTCGCGATAGATCTGGATCAGGTTCACGGAGACGAGCACGTAGGTGAACCGCAACAACGACAGCCGCGGGACCGTATAGGCCTTGCGGTAGAACCAGGCCAGCCCGACGGCCAGCAAGGGGGGCACCAGGAAGATTCCGGCGAGCCCGAAGTTCGCATAGGCCTCGCCCAGGTAGGTCGTGATCATCCCGCTGGCGGCCATGGGTCGATGGGCGCTGGAGATGTCGGTGACGAACCCGCTCAGCACGGGCTTCTCGGGCCACAACGCGCGGGGAATGGGGAGCGTCAACACCGGCAGGTACATCGACCCCATGTACTTGTGGTTCTGCCGATCGATCAGGGTCAGCGCGCTGCCGAACTCGTCCAGGAACATCTGGTCCGCCGCGGCGCCCTCGCTCATGTCGCTGACCGAATCGGTCACAGCGTCCGTGACCTCGGTCGGGCTGGCCCCCTGTTGCACCAGCAGGCCGATGGTCTTCATGGGAAAGAAAGCCAGGGCGGCCACGGCCAGCGCGGCCAGCAACCCCTTCGACGGCCAGCGCCGGTCGCGCTGCTCGACCCAGATCTGCACCGCCAGGATGACGCCGATGATGACCCGGAACCGCATGCCACCCTGAACCGACATCAAGACCAGATAGAAGGCCAGCAACACCACGCTGAGCCTTCGGTACCCGTAATAGTAGATGTGGCCCAGCACGGCCAAACCGAACCACGAAGGCAAGATGATCAGGTACGAACTGGACGACCAGGCGCTGTTGGGGTCCAGGCCATCGTAGACGGCGACGCCGGGGATGGTGGCCGCGACGCGCAGCCCGACCACCCCCATCACGAACGCGAACAGCAGGATCGGTCGTAACAGGCGCGGCTCCAGAAGGATGACCCTGGCCTGGGGGGGCCGGGGCTTCTGCGGTATGACGTTCATCAGGATCCAGGTCGCGGTCACGGCCCAGAACCCGATGTCGCAATAAAGCGCGGCGCGGACGATCTCCTCGGGCATCACCGGCTCGAACAGGCCCGGCGAGTTCGTGTACAGGGTCGGGGCGCCGTTGATGAGGCCGGTGAGGCGCGTGGTGACCGTGTGGATATGGAAAATGATGTAGGGCGTTCCGGGATGCGAAAAGCGCAGGTTGGCGAACCGGAACAGCAGGCCCGAGCACAGGACCACCGTCACGATATCCATCACCAGCGCTTGACCGTACTCGTCCATGGCTTGCGGCGGTCGCTAGCTTACCATCCGCGTCTTCGGCCGCCCGGCCCGGCGGTCACCGGGGGCCTGCGCACAGTCGGTCAGCGCGCGCGCCCAGGTCTCGACCGAGAAGTTGTCGACGATCTGCCGGGAGGCCTGTCCGTAGGCGCGCCGCCGCTCGTCGCTGGCGGCCAGCGCGACCAGCGACCGCGTGATGTTACCGGTGTCGCCCGGGTCGACGATCGCGCCATTGACGCCGGGAAACACCAGCTCCATCGCACACCCACACCGGCTGGACACGATGACGGGTAGCCCCGCGGCCATCGCCTCGTTGGCGACCAGGCCCCAGGGCTCGCTGAGGCTGGGCAGGACCAGCGCGCCAGCCAGGGCGTAGTAGGACGGCAAGCGCTCGATCTGCTGGAACGCCACCAGTCGGACACGGCCACCCAGCGCGGCAGCCTGCGCCCGCAACGGGGCCTCCAGCGGCCCGCCGCCCACCAGGATCAGTGACCATCCCGCCAGGTCGGTGCCCCCGGCCGCGAAGGCTTCGAGCAACCGGGGTAGGTTCTTCTCGGGCGCGAAGCGGCCCACGTACAGGAAGAAACGTTCGGGCAGCTGTAGTGCGGCGCGCGTCGTCGCCAGGTTGGCCCGCGCCGCCGCCGCCCCCGTGGCGAAGTGCTGGTTGTCCACCACATCGTAGCCGCGCCAGATGCGGTGGGCGGGGATCCCCAGGGATTCGACGTACGCGGCCGCCGAAGCCCCCGACACGAACGCGCGATCGAAGTGACGGGAGACCCAGTACCGTTTCATACGCTCGCGCAAGACATGACGCGGCAGATCGCAGGCCTGCGAGTCCGACAGCAGCACCGCCCGGCGCGCCCGCCGGCGCGCCCAGACGGCCGCGCGGCGCATGTGCTGGTCGCCATACCCGGCGATGGCGATCGCGCCAGGCGAGAGCCGCTCGAGCAGCCTCTCCAGCCCCTCCCCCACGACGGCGGGCGGCAACTGGTCCAGGACGCCGGTGGCAGCCGTCTCGACGGTCAGCTCCTCGTGCTCCGCGCGCCAGGCACGTAACGATTCGGTAT
>Ga0207652_10001433_pt1 | contig 21127 bp, 21 predicted proteins | sample KBSC63BmetaG_FD_184334 | JGI IMG/M metagenome (GOLD analysis project Ga0207652, IMG submission 184334) | Corn rhizosphere microbial communities from Kellogg Biological Station, Michigan, USA - KBS C6-3B metaG (SPAdes) (version 2) | ecosystem: Host-associated > Plants > Roots > Rhizosphere ... | reverse complement strand
GCGCGAGCCCGGCGCCAGCGTCAGGTCTTCGGCCGAGAGCACGTCCATCCCGGCCGCGCCTTCGGTCGCGTAGCGCGGAAGGTCGAGCCCTTGGCCGTGCGGCAGGCGCTTGATCTTAACGGCGACCCGCTCAGGCAAGGGCATCGGCGATCCGCTCGACCAGCTTGAGCGCGACGCTTTCCTTGCTCATCGGCTCCCAGCTTTCCTCGTCGTTCTCGCGCACGATCGTGACCTGGTTGTCGGCCCCGCCCATCACGCTCTTGCCGTCCACCGCGGACACGTCGTTGGCGACGATCCAGTCGGCGCCCTTGTTCTTGCGCTTCTTGCGGGCGTTGGCGAGCACGTCGTCGGTCTCGGCGGCGAACCCGACCACCAGCCGCGGCCGCTTGCGGTCGGCGGCGAGAGACACGAGGATGTCGGGATTTTCGGTCAGCAGCAGCGCCGGCGGAGCGCTCGAGCGCTTCTTGAGCTTGTGCGGGATGTAATCCTTCGTCCGCCAGTCGGACACCGCGGCGACCAGCACGGCGACATCGGCGGGCATCGCGGCGGCGACCGCCTTGGCCATCTCCTCGGCGCTTTCCACGTCGATGCGCTTAACACCCGTCGGAGTGGCCAGATTCACCGGGCCGGAGACCAGCGTCACCTTAGCGCCGGCCGCGGCGGCGGCGGCGGCAATCGCGTAACCCTGCTTCCCGCTCGAGCGATTGGCGATGTAGCGCACCGGATCGATCGCCTCGTGAGTCGGCCCGGCCGTGACCAGCACGTGCTTGCCCTTGAGGGGGCCGTTCTTGTCGATCGTAAATCCGCCTGCCTGTTCCGGCGCGAGCGAGGTGACGGCGACAGGCGCCGGAGCGAACGGCTCGGCTGCCGACTGCGGAGCGACCTGGTTCGGATTGACTTCGTGGTTGAGCGCTTCGGCGTCGGTCGGCGGGGCGGCCTTGGCCTTGCCCTTCCGGGCCAGGATCGGGGCCGACAGATCCGGCGTCGCGCGAACCGGCTCTTCCTCGATCGCCAGCTCGGCGAACGCGGCATCGTCGAATTCGATCTCCTCTTCCTGCACCCGCCGGGGCGTGCTGCGCGGGATGATCGACGCGAACAGGCCGCCCAGGCTGCCGAACCTGGAAGGCGCGGCTTCGTCCTCGGCTTCGGGTTCGTCCTCCGGCTCCAGCGCCTCGAGATACTCGGCGATCTGGCGCGGGCCCGCGTCTCCGGGATCGAGGCCGAGCATGTCGGCAATCTCCAGCCAGACCATCTCCGGCTCGGGCAAGCGGCCGGCGCCGAATTCGCCGCAGGCCATCTCGCCTTCCTCGGGCTGCATCACCCGCACCCCGGCCTTCGTCAGCCAGTCGACGTTGCGCCGGGTTGCCTCGTGCTCCCACATCCGCACGTTCATCGCCGGCACGGCCAGCACCGGCTTGTCGGTCGCTAGAATCAAGGTAGTCCCGAGATCGTCGGCAATGCCTGCGGCCATCTTCGCCATAAGATCGGCCGTGGCCGGGCAGACGACGACCAGGTCGGCCTCGCGGCTCAGCTGGATATGGCCGATCTCGGCTTCGTTCTTGAGGTCCCACAGGCTCGAGAACACTTGCTTGCCCGACAGCGCGGCGAGGCTCATCGAGGTGACGAACTGCGCCCCGCCCTCGGTCAGGACGCACGTGACCTCTCCCCCGCCCTTTTTGATCAGGCGGACGAGTTCGCATGACTTGTAGGCGGCGATTCCCCCGCCCACGACCAGGAGGATGCGTGGCGTTGCCATGCTCCTTAGGTACCTTTCCGCAGTCCCAACAGCATCGCAGCACCCCTAACGCGGCGCTCCGTCCAAGGCCAGACATGGCCGATGTTGGTTAAGTTTTGCCTAGCGAGGTTAACGGCGGCAAGACTTCCCGTCACCGCTCGGCAACACGCGAGCCGTCGTTCAGCGCGCGAGACCGGCCGCGAATGGCAGCGACGAGATCGCAGACTGCGCGCGGCACGAGCGCGAGGCCGGCCCCGTAAGCCGGCAGGACGAGCGACAGCCAGTAGAAGTTGACCTGCCGGGCGAACAGCGCGGTGAGCAGGAAATAACCCGCGAACCAGAGAATGGCGAAAAGCCCCTGGCGCCCGCCGATCGCGGCCCAGCCGAGCATCGGCAACACGGCAAGCGGAGCGCCCAGCTGCCACCAGACCTTGCCGAGGGAGGATACCGACATCAGGCCGTAAAGCGTGAAAGGCAGGCCCTGCATGCCGCTCCAGCCCTCGGACGTCAGGTCCGTCGGCAAGCGTTCGGCCGCCACGGCTTGTGCGTGGAGGACCATGCCGACGGCGAACAACGCGATCACCGCGACGACGGCCCCGAATTCGCGCCAGCGCCGCTCGGACGCCGCGAAAGCGGCCCACAGCACGAGGAACGGCAAAGCCAGCTCGCGCACCGCCAATCCGCAGGCCGCCAGAAGCAGCGCCGGCCACCAGCGCCCCGGCCGGTACAGCACCAGCGCGCACGACAGAAACAGGCCGGCAATGGCTTCGTGGCTGAGACCGACCTTGGGCTGCCACGCCATCGTGCCGATGGCGCCGGCGGCGGCGGCCGCGGCCAATCGCTCTGGCCAGGTCACGCGGCGCCACAACAGGGCGATCATCCCGACAAGCGTGACTCCCCACAAAGCCAGGGCGATCACCCGCCAGCCGACGAGGCCCCACAGCGCATAGCCGTAGGCGAGCGTGGGCAGCCTGACGGCGACGAACGGCTTGGTCGGAAAACGGGTGGCGCGCTGCTCGGCCAGCGCCGCGTGCCAGTAGCTCTCCCCCTTCGCGACGCGCTTGTCGATCGTCTCGTAGAGATCGAAATCCTTGCGGTCGCCGCGCTTCAGGCGCTTGTGCAGGTCGGTAACGGCGCGGTGGCCGTAATGGTATTCGGCCGGCCCGCTCCACACGCACAGCGCGACGGTCAGCGCCAGGACCAGCGCCGCCGCCCAGCGTGGCAGCCGCCGCAAGGGGCGGTCGAGCCCGCGCCACCAGCCGACAATATCGGGAATCGCCCTCACGGCGCGCGCTATGTCCTCACGCCGCCGCGGCTGGCAAGCGGGATTTCGCCGCCCGAGGGTAGCTCAATGCAGCCACCCGATCGCGATCGCCGCCCAGACCAGCGCGGCGCCGGCGACCAGGGTCAGGCCGTGGGACAGCAGCCGCAGCGGCCACAGCCCCTTCTGGTCCCACACAAGCTTGATCTCGGGCAGCGGCGGCTGCTCCGGCGCCCCGCCGCGGGGCGGGAACATGTCCTCGATCCGGCGGACCAGGGCGGGCAGGCGGAGCACCGTCTGCACGTCCTCGCGGATGCGGTCGGCCAGCGCCGCTTCCGGCCCCAGCTCGTCGCGGATCCAGCCGCGCACATAGGGCGCCGAGACGTCCCACATGTTGATCTCCGGATGGAGCTGCGTGGCGATGCCTTCGACCATGACCATTGTCTTTTGCAGCAGCAGCAGATGCGGCTGGGTCTGCATGTCGAAATCGCGGGTGATGGCGAACAGCCCGTCGAGCATCATGCCGACGCTGAGCTCGCTGACCGGCTTGCCGCGCATCGGCTCGCCCACGGCGCGCAACGCCGTCGCGAACTCGTCGACCGAGTGGTAGCTCGGCACGTATTGCGCCTCGAAGTGGATCTCGGCCACGCGACGGTAATTGCCGGTCGTCAAACCGTAGAGGATTTCCGCCAGCCACTGCCGCGCGCGCCGGTCGATCCGGCCCATGATACCGAAGTCGATCGCCACGATCGCGCCGTCCGGCCGCACGAACAGGTTACCCTGGTGCATGTCGGCGTGGAAGAAACCGGCGCTGATCGCCTGGGTCAGGAACGCCAGGACCAGGCGGTTGGCGAGCGCCGGCAAGTCGTGCCCCGCGGCCTTCAGCGCTCCGACGTCGCTGATCTTGATGCCGTCGATCCATTCGATGGTCATCACCCGGCCGTTGGTGCGGTCCCAGTCGACCGACGGGATGCAGTAACCCTCGAAGCCGCGCATCGCTTCCGCCAGCTCGGAGGCCGAGGCGGCCTCGCGCCGCAAGTCCACCTCGCGGTTGGTCCAGCGCTTGAAGTTGGCGATCGTCAGCCGCGGGCGCAGGCGCGCCGCTTCGCCGCCGAGCGCTTCGAGATGCGCCGCCGCCCATTCGTACGTCGAGATGTCGCGCGCCAGGCGCTCGCGGATGCCGGGGCGCAGGACCTTGATCGCCACGTGCCGGCCTTCGGTCGTGACCGCGCGGTGGACTTGCGCGATCGAAGCGGAGCCCACGGGCACCGGATCGATCTCGGCAAAAAGCGCCTCGACCGGGGCTTCGAAGCTGCGCGCGATCTCCGCCCGGATCGCCTCGAAGGGCACCGGCGGCAGGTCGTCCTGCAGCGTGAGCAGGTTGCGCACCGCGTCCTCGCCGACGAGGTCCGGGCGGGTGGCGAGCGACTGGCCGAGCTTGATCGCCGCCGGGCCGATATCCTGGAAAGCGGCGGCATAGTCCGGGTTCTTCGGCTGGATCGTGCCGATCCGGGCGATGCGACACAAGCGCTTGACCTGTTGCGGGGTATTCGGATCGTTCTCGATCCCGCGCAGGGCGCCGTGCCGCGCGAGCGCCCGGCCCCACTTGAGCAGCCGCCAGATGTGCGTCGAAGGACGGGTCATACCGGTCTCCCCTCCCGCTTGCGGGAGGGGTCGGGGGAGGGTGCGAAACGCCGCACAGACCCTCCCCTAGCCCCTCCCGCAAGCGGGAGGGGGACTGGAACCGCGACGGTCAAACCTTCCACCCGGAATGGATGGCCACCAGCCCGCCCATGATCGGCTCGACTTTGGTGCGCCCGAAGCCGGCGCGGCGGATCATCGCCTCGAATTCCGGCATCGGCGGGAAGCGGCGGATCGATTCGATCAGGTAGCGATAGCTGTCGGCGTCGCCGGCGATCGCCTTGCCCAGTTGCGGCACCAGCTTGTGCGAATAGAGATCGTAGGCTTCCTTGAACCCCGGCCACTCGGTGGTCGAGAATTCGAGGCAGAAGAACCGCCCGCCGAACCTGAGAACGCGGTGCGCCTCGGCCAGCGCCTGGTCGATGTGGGTCACGTTGCGGATACCGAAGGCGATCGTGTAGGCGTCGAACATCCGGTCCGGAAAGGTCAGCTCCTCGGCGTTCTGCCGCGACCACACCAGGCCATCGATGCCCTGTTTCAGGGCGCGCTCGATGCCGACGTCGAGCATGTCCTGGTTAATGTCCGAAACGGTCACTTCGGCGCCCCGCTCGGCCAGGCGGAAGGCAATGTCGCCAGTGCCGCCGGCCATGTCGAGGATCGCTTCGCCCGGCTGCGGTTTCACCCGGTCGACGAAGCGGTTCTTCCACAGCCGGTGCATCCCGCCCGACATCGCGTCGTTCATCACGTCGTATTTCTTCGCCACGCCCGAGAAGACCTCGCCCACGCGGCGGGTCTTCTCCTGCGGATCGACATCTTCGTAACCGAAGGAAACCTGGTCGCTCATACCGGCTCCTCTAGCGGCGGGGCCTGGGGAGCGCCAGCAGCGCCTTGCCCGCGCTTGCCCGCCAGCGAGAGCACGATCCCCAGCACGATCAGCGCCATTCCGGCGAAGTGGTAGCTGTGCAGCGTCTCGCCGAGCAGCGCGGCCGAAAGAAACGCTCCGAACAGCGGCATCAGCGTGATCGCCAGCCCGGACCGTGCCGGTCCGACGGTTTGGGTCGCGCTGTTGAAGATGTAGTACGAGACGATCGACGGCAGCACCGCGACGTAAGCGAACGCGCCGAGCACCTTCGGCGTGAACGCGACCCGCTCCCCGCCGAGCAGGTCGTGAATGAAAAACGGCGTCATCGCCAGCGCGCCGATGATGAAGGTCGTCGCCACGAAGCTGGTCCCGGAAATCGCCGGGCGCAGCCGCAGGAACACCGTGTAAAGCGACCACACCAGCACCGCGACGAGGACCAGCACGTCGCCGAGGCCGAAGTGAAAGCGCAGCGCCTGCGAAGGATCGCCCTGGAACACTATCGCGGCCACGCCGAGGATCGAGCAGGCAACCCCCAGGTTCTGCAACCAGGGGCTGCGCACGCCGAAGAACAGGCGGTCGAAGATCACCACTTCCGCCGGGATCGCCGCCTGCAGCAGCAGCCCGTTGGTCGCCGTCGTATATTGCAGGCCCGAATAGAGCAGCGCGTTAAATGCGCCCACCCCCAGGAGCCCGAGCAGCAGGATCGGCTTCCACGCCGCGCGGATCGCCGGCCATTCGCGGCGCAGCGGGCGCCAGGCGAACGGCAGCAGAATCAGCGAGGCGCCGGTCCAGCGCACGAACGCCAGCGTCAGCGGGTCGACCTCGCCGTGTACGGCACGGCCGATGATGGAGTTGCCGGCCCACAGCACCATGACCAGCACCAGGCCGGCGTAAGCGCGCAAGTGGCGGGATTCGTCGGGCATCGCGCGTCGCCCTTAAGAGCGCGGGTCGCGCTTGGCGATGACATTGATGCATGGCGCCGCTAACTGCCGGCGACGATGCCCGAGCTTCCCGAAGTCGAAACCACCGTGCGCGGCCTCGCCCGCTATCTCGACGGCGAGCGGGTGGAGCACGTCGCGCTCAACCGGCCGGACATGCGCTTCCCGTTTCCCGAAGGGTTCGTGCAGCGCCTCACCGGCGCGCGGATCGTCGGGCTGGGGCGGCGGGCGAAGTACGGCCTGCTCCACACCGACCGCGATCTGACGGTGATTTTTCATCTCGGTATGAGCGGGCGCTGGCGGATCGATCCCGAGACGATCGGCAAGCACGACCACGTGGTGCTCGAAACCGCCGCCCATCGCTTCGCGCTGTGCGATCCGCGCCGCTTCGGCTTCGTCGACCTGATCCCGACCGATGCGTTGGACAAGTGGCCCGCGTTCGCCGCGATGGGGCCCGAGCCGCTCGGCCCGGATCTCACCGGCCGCCATCTGAAAGCTGCCTTCGCGGGCCGCAAGCAGGCAATCAAGCTCATGCTGCTGGACCAGCGCGTGGTGGCCGGGCTCGGCAATATCTACGTCTGCGAAGCGCTCTATCGGGCGCGGATCGATCCGCGCAAAGCCGCCGGCAAAGTGTCCGCGCCGAAGCTGGAGGCCTTGGTGGGCGCGATTCGCGAGGTCCTCGGCGAAGCGATCGAGGCGGGCGGCTCATCGCTGCGCGATTACGCCCGGCCCGACGGCCAGCTCGGCTATTTCTCCAAGCGCTTCGACGTTTATGATCGAGAGGGCCAGCCGTGCCGGCGCGACGACGGCGGCGTGGTCCGGCGAATCGTCCAGGGAGGCCGGAGTACCTGGTATTGCCCGAAGTGCCAGACCTAGATCGGCCGATTGCCGCCGCGAGCGCGCTGCGATAGACTATTTTACCCAGGGGCATCGGGGGGCGGCGCGGCATGGCCGACGACGGGCTGGCAGAGGGCGGACTCCACCGCCGGAAACGGCGGGTCCACAAGCACGGCGATCGCAAGCGCCGGAAGCTGATGCAAAATCTGCGCTGGGTCGCCGGCGGTTTCCTCATCGGCTTGCCGCTCGTCGTGCTGATGATCTACATCGCCTCGGCTCTGGCGGCACACTTTTGAAGCCGATGCATCGCGGAGATTGACGATTTGGGCCTTCGCCGCTAAGGGCGCCGCTTCCCGGCGAACCTTCGCCGCTTTCGCCGTTTAGCCGGAAGATCAATTTTACGGCCGCGAACGGCGGCCCGACAGAGGAATAGCATGGCCAATACGCCGCAAGCCAAAAAGCGCATCCGCCGCAACGCCAACCGCGCCGAGATCAACGGCGCCCGCGTCAGCCGCATCCGCAGCTTCGTCAAGAAGGTGGAGCTGGCGATCGTCGGCGGGGACAAGAACGCCGCCGCCGAAGCGCTCAAGGCTGCCCAGCCGGAGCTCGCTCGGGGCGTCGCTCGCGGGGTGCTCCACAAGAACACCGCGTCGCGCAAGATGAGCCGCCTGAGCAAGCGAGTCGCGGGCATGTGATTCGCCTTCCCGGCATCGTGCCGGGGAGCGAAATCGGGAACGAAATCGGAACGGGCCGGCGTCGAAAAACGCCGGCCCTTTTTGCATCTGCGAAGCACGCTCCGACGGTAACCTAAAGACTGTAGGGTTTTCCGCGATTCGCGTTCGCTGCTGTGCAAAAGGCATTGGAATCGTTGGTTTTTAACGCACGCCTGCGGGGTTGCGCCGAGTCAAGCCTCTATATTTCACATTTTTTACAGCCCCGCCCTTGCCCTTCGCGGCAATGACTTTTTAAGAACGATCCACGGGCCGCGGCGACACATGCCTCGGCTCTCACAGTGAGACGACGATTGACGGGCGCCGCCCTTGCAAAAGGGGTTTCCGGCGAGGGGCGGAGCATTGCCGGTGTCCCGTGTCGTTTCGGGGGTGATGGACGAAATCAGGACGGGGCGGATCGCGATGATTCGGATTGGTGCGCATGCCGGTGAGCCGGGTGCCGGAGGGGAGAGCCGTAAGGTGAGGCAAGTCGAGGACCAGGAAGCCGTAGATCTCGCCGCCGACTGGGCCGACATCAGCCAGGGCTTGCGCAAGGACCTGGGGCATCAGCTGTTCAGCCAGTGGATCAAGCCGATCCAGCTCGGCGGCTTCTGCAAGGACACCGGCACGCTCGATCTCTACCTGCCGACCGAATTTTCCGCCAACTGGGTGCAGGACCGGTTCTACGACCGGCTGAGCCTCGCCTGGAAAATCGCTCGCGGCGAAGTCCGCAACGTGCGCATCGGCGTCCATCCCGGCCGCCGCAAGCTGGGCGACATCGACTTGCGCGGGCACGACGGCTTCGGCCACCGCGCCGCGAATGACGCTGTTCCGGGCATGGCGATGGCCTCGATCGGCGAGCATGGCTTCACCAGCTCGATCGGGCTCGATCCGTCGCTGACGTTCGCCGCGTTCGTCACCGGCGCGACCAACGTGCTCGCCTTCAACGCCGCCGAGCGCATGGCGAAGACCGAGACGCCGCAGTTCTCACCCCTCTACCTCAAGGCCGCCACCGGCCAGGGCAAGACCCACCTGCTGCACGCGATTGGCCACTCCTACCTCCAGGGCCACCCGCGGGCGCGCATCTTCTACTGCAGCGCCGAGCGCTTCATGATCGAGTTCGTTCAGGCGCTGCGCTCGAACGAGATGATGGAGTTCAAGGCCCGCCTGCGCGCGTTCGACCTGCTGCTGGTCGACGACATCCAGTTCATCATCGGCAAGGCCGCCGCGCAGGAAGAGCTGCTCTACACTATCGACGCGCTGCTCGCCGAGGGCAAGCGGCTGGTGTTCGCCGCCGACCGCGCGCCGCAAGCGCTCGACGGGGTCGAGCCGCGTCTGCTCAGCCGCCTGTCGATGGGCCTGGTCGCCGATATCCAGGCGGCCGATATTGAGCTGCGCCGCTCGATCCTCGATTCCAAGCTGGTCAAGTTCGCGCCGCTGCAAGTGCCGGCCGACGTGATCGAGTTCCTCGCCCGGACCATCAACCGCAACGTGCGCGAGCTGGTCGGCGGGCTCAACAAGCTGATCGCCTACGCCCAGCTCACCGGGCAGGAAGTCTCGCTCCAGCTCGCCGAGGAGCAGCTGACCGACATCCTCTCGGCCAACCGCAAGCGCATCACGATCGATGAGATCCAGCGCACCGTGTGCCAGTTCTACCGCGTCGACCGCTCGGAGATGTCGAGCAAGCGCCGCGCCCGCGCGGTCGTGCGCCCGCGGCAAGTGGCGATGTACCTCGCCAAGGTCCTCACCCCGCGCAGCTATCCCGAGATCGGGCGCAAGTTCGGCGGCCGCGATCACTCGACCGTGATCCACGCGGTGCGCCTGATCGAGGACCTGAGGAAGCGCGACGCCGACATGGACGGCGATGTGCGCAGCCTGTTGAGACAGCTGGAAAGCTGATTCCATTATCCCCGGCTCGGGGAGGGCCTGTCGACAACCCTTTCACAGGGTTGTCGACAGAGGCCGTGCGCTCCCCTTAGGGGAAGCGAATGGCCCTGCCGCCCGACCGCCTCGACCGTTTCGCGCGCCATATCGTGCTGCCGGAGATCGGCGGCGCGGGCCAGGCGGCGCTGGCGAAGGCGCGCTTGGTTCTGATCGGCCTCGGCGGGATCGGCTCGCCGGCGCTGCAGTATCTTGCGGGGGCCGGTCTCGGGACGCTGGTTCTGATCGACGATGACACTGTCGATGCCAGCAACCTGCAACGCCAGACGATCTTCTGCGCCAGCGACGTCGGCCATCGCAAGGCCGAGCTGGCAGCCGTGTGGGTCAACGATTTCGATCCGGACATCGAAGTGCACTGGCACGCCGAACGCCTGACCGCCGCCAACGCGGCAGAGCACTTCGCCGGAGCCGACCTGGTGCTGGACGGGTGCGACAACTTCGCCACGCGCCTCGCCGTGTCGGACGCCTGCGTCAGCGCGGGCGTGCCCTTGCTCAGCGCCGCGGTGGGCCGCTTCCAGGGCCAGGTCGGCGCGTTCGCCGGGCACTTGGCCGCCCAGCCGTGCTACCGCTGCTACGTCGGCGACGCGTTCGATGCCGACGACTGCGATACCTGCGCCGAAGACGGCATGCTCGGCGCAATGGCAGGCTGGGCCGGGACCTTCGCCGCATTGCAGGCGATCCGCGTGCTGCTCGCCCCGACCGGAGGTTTCGGCGACCCCCAATGGGGCAAGCTCCACATTCTCGATGGCCTCGAGCCGAGCTTGCGGACGATGCGGATCGCCAAGGACCCGCAATGCCGGGCGTGCGGTGACTCGACCACGAACAGGTGAGCCATGACCTCTGAAGCCTACACCCCCGACCCAGGCCGCTACGACGGTCGCATGCCTTACCGCCGTTGCGGGCGCAGCGGGCTCGACCTGCCGGCGATCTCGCTGGGCTTGTGGCAGAACTTCGGCGGCGTCGACGATTTCGAAACCGGGCGGGCGATCCTGCGCCGCGCGTTCGACCTCGGCGTCACCCATTTCGATCTGGCGAACAATTACGGCCCGCCTTACGGCTCGGCCGAAGAGAACTTCGGCCGCTGGATCGCGCAGGATTTCAGGCCGTTCCGCGACGAGCTGATCATTTCGACCAAGGCCGGCTACGACATGTGGCCGGGGCCTTACGGGGACGGCGGATCGCGCAAGTACCTTCTGGCCAGCCTCGACCAGAGCCTCAAGCGCATGGGGCTCGACTACGTCGACATTTTCTATTCGCACCGGGTCGATCCGATGACGCCGCTGGAAGAGACGATGGGCGCGCTGGCCCACGCCCACCGGCAGGGCAAGGCGCTCTACGTCGGCATTTCGTCCTATTCGCCGGAGTTGACGCGGCAGGCCGCCGCAATTCTCAAGAGCGAAGGCGTGCCGCTGCTGATCCATCAGCCGTCCTATTCGATCGTCAATCGCTGGATCGAGCACCGCCTGCTGGACACGCTGGAAAGCCTCGGCGTCGGCTGCATCGCCTTCTCGCCGCTGGCCCAGGGGTTGCTGACGAGGAAGTACCTCGCCGGAGTGCCCGACGACGCGCGTGCGGTTCGCGGCGTCCATTTCCCGACGGAGGCGATCACGCCCGAGAACCTCGCGCACGTCCGCGCTCTCGATGAAATTGCGCAAGCGCGCGGCCAGACCCTTGCCCAGATGGCGATCGCCTGGGCGCTGCGCGATCCCCGCGTGACCTCGGCCCTCATCGGCGCGCGAACCGTGGCGCAACTCGACGATTCGCTGGGCGGCGCTCCGCCACCTCGACTTCAGCGCCGACGAGCTGGCGCAGATCGATTCCGCCGCGACGGACGCGGGAATCGACATCTGGCGCGAGTCGTCGGCCGTCGTCACGCCACCCTGAATCGACAGGGCGCGATCGAGGTTGACCCGCAGCCGGCTCCGGTTACATTTGTCGGAGTTTATCGGTCGGGGGAAAGCCATGATGCCTGCCACAAACTACGCCGCGCGAGCCTGGGCTATCGTTGCCCCGCTGGCGCTGGCCATACTTGCCGTGCCCGCCGGCGCGCAGAACGATGCGATGACGCCGATGGCGGCCCCGGCGCAGCCGGGCGCGATCAAGCTCGGCACCGGCCCGTTGCCCGGCGCGACGGTGGCCGAAAGCTGGCATCGCCAATACGGCAGTTCGTTCGCCCGCAACGTCACCGAAGCGACCCTGACGCCGTTCCTGCCCGATGCCGCGAAGGCGACCGGAACGGCCGTGATCGTCGCACCGGGCGGCGGATTCGTCACCCTGTCGATGGAAAACGAAGGCTGGGATGTCGCCAGGGCGCTGGCCAAGGAAGGCGTCGCCGCGTTCGTGCTCAAGTACCGGCTGACCCAGTCGCCGGCCGCGCTCGCGGAATACGCCGATTCTTCGCGCCGTCCGCCTGCCAGACCGCCGGGCGGCTCGCCCGCGGGCGGCCCGGCCTCCGCCGGCATGAAGCCGCAGCTCGACGATGCCCGCGCGGCCTTCGCCCTGGCCCGCGCGCGCGCGGGCCAGTGGGGCATCGATCCGAACCGCATTGGCATGGTCGGCTTCTCCGCCGGCGCGATGCTGACGATGAGCACCGAGTACGCGGTGCCGGAGGCCAAGCCGGCATTCCTGGGGGACATTTACGGCCCGATGGGCGCGGTCGACGTGCCGAAGGATGCGCCACCTTTGTTCGTCGCCCTCGCCGCCGACGATCCGCTGTTCGGCAACGCCGGCTTCGGCATCGTCGAAAGCTGGCACAAGGCTCACCGCCCGGTCGAATTCCATTACTACGAACAAGGCGGGCACGGCTTCGGGATGTATCCCAAAACCACCACCAGCACGGGCTGGTTCGCCGCCTTCAGCAGCTGGCTGCGGATGCACGGATTTCTCGACCGCAAGCGCTAAGCGCAGCGTAGGCGGTCAGCTTCGGTCGGCCAGCACTTCGTCCACCCACGCCGGGACCAGCTCGCTGGCCGGGCCGAGCCGCGTCTCGTCGAACCAGCGCGAGCCCTGGCTGCGCTCGAGATTGAGCTCGAGTGTCGCGGCGCGGTGGCTCCTGGCTTCCTGGACGAAGCCCGCCGCCGGATAGACCGCGCCCGAAGTGCCGATCGAGACGAACAGGTCGGCGCGGGCGAGCGCGGCGAAGATGCGGTCCATTTCGTAAGGCATCTCGCCGAACCAGACGATGTCGGGCCGCAGCGATCCCTCGCCGCAGGCCGGACAGGGCGGATCGTCGCGCAAGGTGCCGCTCCACGCGTGGCGCGCATCGCACGCCGTGCACCAGGCGCTGAGGCCCTCGCCATGCATGTGCAGCATCCGCCTCGCGCCGGCGCGCTCGTGGAGGTCGTCGATGTTCTGGGTGACGATCAGGAGATCGCCGGGCCACTCGCGATCGAGCCGCGCGAGCGCGTGGTGCGCGGGCTTGGGTTGCGCGGCGAGGATGTCGACGCGGCGCTGGTCGTAGAAGCGCTGGACGAGGTCGGGATCGCGCCGAAAAGCCGCCGGTGTGGCGACATCCTCGACCCGGTGATCTTCCCACAGCCCGTCGTCGGCGCGGAAGGTGCGCAGGCCGGATTCGGCGCTGATGCCGGCACCGGTCAGGACGACGATGTTGCGGATTTCGGCCATGGCGCGCATGAAGCACGCCATCAACGGGAGTGGCAATGGCACGGATCGGCATCATCGGCAGCGAAGGGCGCATGGGCCATGCGCTGGTGCGCGCGATCGAAGCGGCGGGCCATGAAGTCGCCGGCGGGGCCGACAAGGGCGGCGATGTCGCCGCGCTGGCCGACCGCAGCGACGTGCTGCTCGATTTCTCGACTCCGTTCGCGGTCGAGGCGAACCTCCACGCGGCGATCGGCGCCGGCATCCCGATCCTGATCGGCACGACCGGGCTGGAAGAAGGCCAGCACGCCGCCATCGATGGCGCGGCGCGGGCGATAGCGGTTCTGCAAACCGGCAACACCTCGCTCGGAGTTACCCTGCTCGCGCACCTGGTGCGCGAAGCGGCGAGCCGGCTCGGTCCGGAATGGGACATCGACGTGCTCGAAATGCACCATCGGATGAAAGTCGATGCCCCCAGTGGCACCGCGCTCCTGCTCGGGCAGGCTGCCGCGGAAGGGCGCGGGATCGAACTGGCCGACCATTCCGAACGCGGCCGCGACGGGCTGACCGGCGCGCGCGAACGCGGCGCGATCGGTTTCGCCAGCTTGCGCGGCGGCACCGTCGCGGGGGAGCATGAGGTCATTTTCGCCGGCGACAACGAGCGGCTGACCCTGTCGCACAGTGCCGAGGACCGGATGATCTTCGCCCACGGCGCGGTGCGCGGCGCGGCCTGGCTGATCGGCCGCGAGGCGGGCCGCTATACGATGCCGCAGGTGCTCGGGCTCTGACGCCGAAGCGATGACCAAGGCCGAGATTTTCGAGTTCTTCCGCCGGCTCGCCGAGGACAATCCCGCCCCCGAGACCGAGCTCGAATTCGGCAACGTCTATCAGCTGCTGGTCGCGGTAGTGTTGAGCGCCCAGGCGACCGACGTCGGCGTGAACAAGGCGACGCGCAAGCTGTTCGCCGAGGTGAAGACCCCGGAGCAGATGGTCGCGCTGGGCGAGGAAGGGCTCAAGCAGCACATCAGGACGATCGGGCTGTTCAACACCAAAGCGAAGAACGTTATCGCCCTGTCGGAGAAGCTCGTCGCCGAGCATGGCGGCGAAGTGCCCCGCGACCGCGACACGCTGACCACCCTGCCCGGCGTCGGCCGCAAGACCGCCAACGTCGTGCTCAACTGCGCCTTCGGCGAGGAGACGTTCGCGGTCGACACCCACGTCTTCCGCGTCTGCAACCGCACCGGCCTGGCCCGCGGGAAAACGCCTGAAGAAATCGAGGCCAGGCTCGAAAAGCGCGTGCTGCAGCCGTTCCGCCAGGGGGCGCACCACTGGCTGATCCTCCACGGCCGCTACACCTGCAAGGCGCGAACGCCCGAATGCTGGCGCTGCCCGGTGGTCGAGCTGTGCGCTTACAAGGCCAAAATGCTGACCCCGCCTAAGCGCTAGGATCGAGGTCGAGTCCCTTGCGCCCATGCGCGGGCGTGCCGCTTGGCGCATGCGGCGGCTCGACCTCGTCAGGCTCGGGCCTTTCGAGCATCCCTTCCCACTTGGCGATGACCGAAGTCGCGACCGCGTTGCCGACGACGTTGGTCGCCGAACGGCCCATGTCGAGGAACTGGTCGATGCCCAGCAGCAGAGCGATGCCCTCGACCGGCAAGTGGAACTGTGTCAGCGTCGCCGCGATCACCACCAGGCTCGCGCGCGGCACGCCGGCGATGCCCTTGGAGGTGACCATGAGAGTCAGCAGCATGACGATCTGCTGTTCGGTCGTCAGCGGGATGCCGTAGGCCTGCGCGATGAACAGCGCGGCGAAGCTCATGTAGATCATCGAGCCGTCGAGGTTGAAGCTGTAGCCCAGCGGCAGCACGAAGCCCGAGATGCGCCGCGGCACGCCGAACCGGTCGAGCTGTTCGAACAGCTTCGGCAGCGCGGCTTCGGAGCTGGCGGTCGAATAGGCGAGCAGCAGCGGCGCGCGGATATAGCGGATCAGCGCGAAGATCCGCCGCCGCAGGAACAGCGCGCCGATGCTCAGCAACAGGACCCACAGCAGGATCAGCGCGAAGTAGAACTCGCTGACCAGCACTCCGTAGGTCGCGATGATCCCGAGGCCCTTGACCGCGACCACCGCCGCCATCGCGCCGAACACCGCGAACGGCGCGAAACGCATCACGTAGTCGGTCACTTGCAGCATCAGGTCGGCGAGCGCCTCGGCCGCCCGCACCAGCACGCGGCCCTTCTCGCCGATCGCCGTCAGCGCCACGCCGACGAACACCGAGAACACGAGGATCTGCAGGATGTTGTTCTGGGCCATCGCGTCGAACGCGCTGGTCGGAAAGATTTCGAGCACGAAGTGGCGCAAGGTGAATTCGTTCGTCGCCAGTTCGCCGACCGGCGTCGTCGCGGTGAGGGCAAGGCCTTCGCCGGGCCGGAACAGGTTCACCAGGATCAGCCCGAGCGTGAGCGAGAGCAGGCTGGCGCCCACGAACCAGCCGAGCGCGCGCCCGCCGATCCGCCCGAGCTCCCGCGCGTCGCCGAGGCCCGCGATGCCGGTGACGATCGTGCCGAACACCAGCGGAGCGATGATCATCTTGATCAGCCGCAGGAAAACGTCCGGCAGCAGCTTGAGGTAATCGGCCCACCGCGCCAGCGCCGGATCGCCCGCGGGATAAGCCTGGTTGAGCGCGAAGCCGACGACAATCCCGAGCGCGAAGCCCGCCAGGATGAAAAGCGTCAGCCGGCGCCCCATCAGGCTTTGCCCAGGGCCCCGAGCGCGATGCGGCGGTAAATCCGCGTCAGCGCATGCAAGTCGTCGACCGCAATCGCCTCGTCGCGCTTGTGCATCGTCGCGTTGACCGGGCCGAAATCGATCACCGGCGCGAGATCCTTGAGGAAGCGCGAGTCCGATGTGCCGCCGCTGGTGGAAAGCTCGGCATCGACGCCGGTCTCCGCCTCGATCGCAGCGGCGAGCAGGTCGGAGAATTCGCCCGGCGAGGTCAGGAAAGCTTCCCCCGAGATCATCGGCTCGGCGGTGCCGCCGTGCCGCGCGGCGATCTCCGCCACCCGCCCGGCCAGCCCCGCGCCGGTGTGCAGGTCGTTGAAACGGATGGAGATGCGCGCCCGCGCGCGCGGTGGAATGACGTTCGCCGCGGGATTGCCCACTTCCAGCTCGGTGATCTCGAGGTTCGACGGCTGGAACCACTCGGTGCCCTGATCGAGCACCAGCGCGTCGAGCTCGGCGAGGAGCGCCACCAGCTTGGGGATCGGGTTGTCGGCCCGGTGCGGGTAGGCGACGTGGCCTTCCTGCCCTTCTACGGTGAGCCAGATATTGACCGAGCCGCGACGGCCGATCTTCACCATGTCGCCGAGCCGGTTCACGCACGTCGGCTCGCCGACCAGGATCAGGTCGGGCACCTCGCCGCGATTGCGGATGCGCTCGATCAGCGCGCGGGTGCCGTAAAGCGCTTCGCCTTCCTCGTCGCCGGTAATGATGAAGCTGATGGTGCCGGCGTCGGCGGGCAGATCGGCGCAGGCGGCGACCATCGCCGCGATCGAGCTCTTCATGTCGACCGCGCCGCGGCCGTAAAGCATTTCACCCCCAGGCGCCTGGCGCCTCTCCGGCGCGAACGGGCGGCTCGTCCAGCCTTCGCCGGGCGGCACCACGTCGAGATGGCCGGCGAAAGCGAAATGCCGCGAGCCTGCCGGGCCGCGGCGGACGGCGAGGCAGTTCTCGACCGGCTTAGCGCCCTCCCCGTCGATGAAGCGGTGGACCTCGAACCCGAGCGGCGCGACCATCGCCTCGAACGCGTCGAACACGGGTCCTCGCGCGGGCGTCACGCTTTCGCAGGCGATCAGCGCTTCGGCGAGCGCGACGGGGTCACTGGCCCAAACACTAGCTTCGTCCATCCTCGCCGGTTAGACGAGCCGGGTTCTCGTTTCCAGCCGGAGCGCTCATCCATGCCCAAGCTCGATCTAGACGCGATCCCGCAAACCAACCGCACGGGCTATCCGGCGCCCTATGACAAGGATGTCGCCGGCCGCTGGGTGCGGCGCCTGCGCCCCGCTGCCGGCCTGACCGATCTCGGCGCCGCGCATGTCGTGCTGAAGCCCGGCGCATGGTCGTCGCAACGCCACTGGCATGCCGGCGAAGACGAGTTGGTCGTGATCCTCTCCGGCGAAGCTGTCCTGGTGGAGGACGGCGGCGAGACCGTGCTGGGCGCTGGCGACATCGCCGCCTGGCCCAAAGAAGTACGCAACGGCCACCACTTGCAGAATCGCGGCAGTGAGGACTGCGTGATGATCGCGTTGAGCGCCGGCGATACCGACAACGACTGGGGCGAATACCCCGACATCGACCTCAAGTTCGACAGGCGGCAGGGCGACACCTACCTGCACAAGGACGGCACGCCCTATCCGGTGAAGGACTAGTCGGTCCCCATCCCGCAAGCGGGAAGCGAGAGTTATCCCGCCGCCGCGGTCTCGAACTGCTCGATCGTCCACTCCTCGGCTTCGGCCGCGTGGACCCAGGCTTGCAGCCAGTCGTGCTCCCAGACGGCCTGCATGTAGGCCTGGGCAAAGCCGGGCACGCCGATGCCATAGGTGATGAAGCGGCTCACCACCGGCGCGTAGAAGATGTCGGCGGCGCTGAAGGTGCCGAACAGGAACGGGCCGCCTTTGCCGAAGCGCGCCCGCGCTTCGGCCCACAGGCCGAGAATGCGGACGATGTCGGCGCGGGTCTCGTCGCTGAGCTGGATGCCCCCGATCCGCTTGCGTACGTTGAGCGGGCATTGCCGGCGCAGCGCCAGATAGCTCGAATGCATTTCCGCGACCATCGCCCGGGCCATCCCGCGCGCAGCGTCGTCCTTCGGCCAGAAGCGATCGCGACCGACCTTGTCGGCGAGGTATTCCATGATCGCCAGGCTGTCCCACACGACGACGTCGCCGTCCCACAGCACGGGGACTTTGCCCGCGGAAGGCTGGAACTCGCCGTCCTCGCGCTTGGTCGCCTGCCAGTCGTCGCCGTCGATATGGACGGTCAGCTCTTCGAACATGAGGCCCGACTGCTTGGCCGCGAGCCAGCCCCGCAAGCTCCAGCTGGAGTAGTTCTTGTTGCCGATGATCAGCTTCATGCAGGCAGGCCCTAAGGAGTGATGCCCGCGCTGTCGAGTTTCAACGGCCGCGCGAGGCACTTGGGAAGCGAACGAGCCTATGCTATTGGCAATGTCAAATAGGTCTGCAAGCGCTTGCGGGAGAGTCGTTTCATGAAGTCCAAGTCTTTGCTCGCCGTGGCGGCAGCGCTGGCGCTCGTGCCGATCGCCGCCCAGGCGCATCACTCCTTCGCCGCGTTCTTCGATCCCGAGAAGAGCGTCACGGTGACCGGGACTGTCACGCAGTTCCGCTTCACCAATCCGCACGGCATGATCGCGATCAACGTCAAGAAGCCGGATGGCTCGGTCGTCGAATGGCGCGCCGAAACCAACGCCCCCGTGGTGCTGGTACAGCGCGGCTGGAGCCGCGACAGCATCAAGCCCGGCATGGTCGTCAGCATCGACGGCTGGCCGAGCCGCGACGGGCGCAACTACTTGCGCATGCGCGCGGTGCGCGATGAGCACGGCAAGACGATCGGCGGCGCGCCGTTCGACCAGAAGGCGCAGAGCTGACAATGAGGATCGCCGCCGTCCTGCTCGCCGCCACCGCGGCGCTCGTCTCCGCGGCCGTCTCGGCCAAATCGAACGACCCCGCGCATCCGGATTTCAGCGGCTATTGGGGCCCTGCGATCCGCAACGATCCGATGCCGGCGAACCTCAAGGCCAAGCTGCCGCCGAACACGGTCATTCTCATCGACACCGGCGCTTTCGAGTACCCGCGCGGCGATTTCGGAGGCCTGATCCTGACTCCCGCGGCGAAAGCCAAGGCGGAGGCCTGGAAGCCGGAGGACGATATGACGCTCTCCCGCGTCTGCCGGCCGCAATCGGTGATCTATTCGGAGCAGGGCCCGTTCCCGTGGGAGATCGAGCAAGCGCCGGGGCTGCTGGTATTTCGCTACGAGTATTACGATCAGGTCCGCCTGATTCACACCGACGGACGCGGACACCTGCCGGCCGACGCGCCGCACACTGCGATGGGCGATTCGATCGGCCACTGGGAAGGCAACACGCTGGTGATCGATACCGACCACATCGCCGCCTCGACGATTACCAACAACGGCCTCAATCACTCCGACAACGTGCACATGGTGGAGCGCTATCGGCTGAGTGCGGACGGCAAGCGGCTCGAAGCCTCGCAGTGGTTCTCCGATCCGGAGACCCTCAGCAACAACGGCGCGCGCTTCATCGACTGGGCACGCGAGACGGGCAAGCACATCTACCCTTACGACTGCGATCCGAGCTTCGTGCTCGAATATCAGGGCGTGAAGACCGGCGACGCCAAGTAGCGTCGCCAGGCCTCAGATCCGCACGTCGCTCAGCACGGCGGCGCGCAGTTCGGCGATGCCCATTCCTTTCTCCGCGCTGGTCGCGTGGACGACCGGGAACGCCGCCGGATGCTTTCGCGCTTCGGCCTCCGTCGCGGCGAGGACGGCGGCAAGCTCGCTCGCCTTGATCTTGTCGGCCTTGGTCAGCACCAGGCGATAGCCGACCGCCGCCTCGTCGAGCATCTTCATCATCTCGGCATCGACCGGTTTGGCCCCGTGGCGCGCGTCGATGAGCACCAGCGTGCGCTTCAGCGCCGTGCGCCCGCGCAAATATGTCCGCACCAGCTGCTTCCAGCGATCGACCACTTTCACCGGCGCTTTGGCGAAGCCGTAGCCCGGCATGTCGACCAGGCGGAACTGGGTGGGTTCGCCGACCTCGAAGAAGTTCAATTCCTGAGTCCGGCCCGGCGTCACCGAAGTGCGGGCAATCGCCTTGCGCCCGGTGAGCGCGTTGAGCAGCGAGCTCTTGCCGACGTTCGAGCGGCCGCAAAACGCGATCTCCGGCACGTCGGGCTCGGGCAAGAACTGGAGCTGCGGCGCCGACAGCAGGAACTCGACGCGGCCGGAGAACAGCCGCGCGGCTTCCTCTGCCAAGGCTGCGTCATCGCTCACTTGTCGTCCCGCGCCGCGGCGCGGGACTTGTCCACTTTGTCCTTCTCGGCCTGGACCTTGAGCTGCGGGTGCCGCGAATAAAGATACTGCTGCTGCGCCACCGAAAGCAGGTTCGAGGTGATCCAGTAGAGCAGCAAGCCTGCCGGGTAAGGGGCCATGACGAACATCATGAACCACGGCATCAGCGAGAAGATCTGCTGCTGCATCGGGTCCATCTGCGCCGGGTTGAGGCGGAAGGTCAGCCACATCGTCACTCCGAGAATCACCGCCAGCACGCCGATGGCCAGGAATCCCGGCGGGGTGAAATCGAGCAGCCCGAACAAGTTGAGGATGTGCGCCGGATCGGGCGCCGAGAGGTCCTTGATCCACAGCACGAACGGCTTGTGGCGCATGTCGACCGACAGCTGCAGCGTCTTGTACAGCGCGAAGAACACCGGAATCTGCAGGAAGATCGGCAGGCAGCCGGTCAGCGGATTGACCTTCTCCTCGCGGTAGAGCTTGGCCATCTCCTGCTGGAGCTG
>Ga0207652_10001432_pt1 | contig 21143 bp, 12 predicted proteins | sample KBSC63BmetaG_FD_184334 | JGI IMG/M metagenome (GOLD analysis project Ga0207652, IMG submission 184334) | Corn rhizosphere microbial communities from Kellogg Biological Station, Michigan, USA - KBS C6-3B metaG (SPAdes) (version 2) | ecosystem: Host-associated > Plants > Roots > Rhizosphere ... | reverse complement strand
TCTGCGCCGTATCAGGGAAGCTCGTCGGATGCGCAGCAGATTTCACAGCCGAAGGTGCGCAGCTTTACGTCGCTCAGTATTGACCCGTCGAACCCTGCGCCGTTCACACCGGTCCTGCTTTCGGCATACGTCAGTGGAGGAGGAACCACGCCGACGGGCACGGTGACATTCGTCGATGACAATACCGGCAACACGCTCGGTACGGCCACGATCGACGGAGGCGGAAACGCGAGTCTCACTCTCACAACGCTGACAGCCGGAGACTATGAGATAGCGGCGAACTATTCCGGCGACAGCACGTACATGCCAAGCAGCTCCGGCGATAAAGAAGTGGTGGTCGCGGTACCGCTGATTCCAGCGACAATTTCGCTCAACGCTTCGCCCACCACCGGCAAATACAGCACGCCCGTATTGGCGACGGCGAACATCGCCAGCACGGGTTCAGCGACGCCTTCGGGTAATCTGCTCTTCCAGTTGGATGGCGTCACCGTCGCGACCGTAGCGATTGCCGGCGGCACAGCTTCGGCAACGATTACGCCGGCCGCAGGTCAGCACCAGTTGCAGGTGGTGTATGCAGGAGATGGGATCTCGACGCCGGCAAAGTCGAATGTGGTGCAACTGACGATCCACGGCGGCGTTCTGCAGTTCACTCCCGCTGCTGCGACAACCATCGCGGGCGTGCCTGGCGGCGTCAGGTCAGGGGCATACGGAGGCGACGGTGGACCGGCCACCTCGGCACGCCTGCATACACCGTTTGGTGTCGCTTCTTTCGGCGGTAGCACCTACATCGCGGACGAAGAGAATAACGTGATCCGCAAGGTCGCGCCCGACGGCACGATCAGCACTGTCGCGGGGCAGCAGTATGTCGGCAGCATCTACACGACGCGTTTTGGCGGCGATGGCGGCCCGGCGACGAACGCCTATCTCGACGACCCCACTTCTGTTGCGCTGGATAGCGCCGGCAACCTCTTTATCGCCGACTACAACAACAACGTTGTCCGCAGAGTGGATGCCGTCACCGGCATCATCACGACGTACGCCGGCGATGCAGCGCACCCGGGATACAACGGCGACAGCGGGCCGGCAACGTCGATGCATCTGGATAATCCAATACAGATTACGCTGGACGCGTCCGGCAATCTCTATATCGCAGACAGGACCAACAACCTCGTCCGCAAGGTCGACACCAGCGGCAACCTGACCACCGTGGCGGGGCACTATGGCTATTACAGCGCGCCTTCGTACGGCGGCCTGGCCACCAACTCGGCGCTGAACAAGCCGAGTGGCGTGGCTGTGGATTCGCAGGGCAATCTCTATATCGCGGACACGTACAACTACGTCGTCGCGAAGGTGGACACCAGCGGGACCGTGACAAAGTTTGCCGGTGGTGGCACCACGTATCAGCCGCTGCAGGGCGATGGCGGCCCGGCGCTCAACGCACAGCTCAACCTCCCATTCCAACTGGCGATCGATCCGGCCAGCAATCTCTATATCGCCGACTCAGGCAACGATGTAGTCCGCAAGGTCGATACCAGCGGCATCATTACGACGGTCGCGGGTGTCATGGGCGCATCGTCTTCGGGCAGCTACGACCCCAAAGGAGCGCCGGCAACACAGGCGCCGCTGGTGTCCGCGGACAGCGTCGGGATTGATTCGTCCGGCAGCCTGCTGGTCTCTGACAACTACAACCAGACGGTGTGGCGTGTAGGCCCGCAGGGGGCGCTCGTATTCGGGCCGCAGGCGGCGGGAGCGACGAGCGATCCGCAGTTTGTGACGCTGAACAACGCAGGCGATCAACCGATCACCTTCGCCGCGACGCCCTACACCGTGACAGGGGATTACGTTGTTTCTTCCGAGGGGACGTCGCCGTGCAGCTTCTCGGCGGGGCTCGCGGTTGGCGCAAGCTGTACGCTGGCGGTGCGCTATCGCCCATCGACCGGCGCACTGACCGGCGACATAACGTTCGCCGGCAATATCTCGGGCATGTCGACCATCCACATCGTGACGAACACCACACGTTTTGCTACGAGCGTTCAGTTGCAGGTCTATCCGCAACCGGCGCAAATTGGCGATACCGTGTTGCTCTATGCAGGAGTCAGTGCGGCGCCTAACGCTGCGCTTCCGACGGGCAGCTTCAGCTTCTACGACGGCAGCACCCTGCTGGGCTCGTCACCGGCGACGATCGCCTCGGGGTCCGCTTATGGCTACGTGTATATCAGTACGCTCGCGTTTGGCGACCACTCGATCACGACGACTTATAGCGGCGACGGAAACTATGCGCCGAGCACATCGGACCCGCAAGTCGAGACCATTACGCCGATCCAGACTGCCGTGGCGCTCACGGCGGATTCTACCTCCATCACGCGGGGCAGCAGCGTGACATTTACAGCGAAGGTAACAGCGCAAACCGCGGGGACTCCTGTGACCTCGGGCACGATGACGTTCTTCGACGGCCCCACAGCGTTACGGGCAGTCACAGTCGACGGGACCGGAACAGCGGTCTTCACAACCTCTTCTTTGAACGTCGGTACGCGGTCGATTACGGCTGTGTACGCGGCGCAAGGAAACTACGCCACGTCGACCTCAGCCGTCCTGACGGTGACTGTGTCGGGTACGGGCGGTGGTGGTGGCGGCGGCGCGACGGGATTCGATTACGTCATCCAAAGCCTGGGTGTACCGGTGGTCATCCATCGCGGAGACACGGCGACGCTGGCGTTAAGTGTGACGCCGATCGGTATCTATTCCGGCACAGTGCAGTTGAGCTGCGGCACGCTGCCGAGCTACGCGACGTGCACCTTCTCGAACCCGAGGCTGATCTTTAACGGCGGCTCGCAACAGGATTCGCAGACGGTGGTGTGGACGATCACGACCACTCCGCTGCCGGCGGGAGCGGCGCAGGGAGCATCCGCTTTGATCGGCGGCAGCGGATCGCACGCGTTGCCAGGTGTGCGGATTCAGTAGCCAAAAAATTGCAAGAAATTCTGCGCGGCGATTGTTCCGAAATTTCAGGCCGCGCGATCCATTAGTAGCAGCAATACAAATTCAGAACCACAGCGAGGGAACACCATGAAGGCAATCAGCAGCAGAATGTCGGAGAGCTTGAAGAAGGCCGCAACGGCTGCGCTGATAGCTCTGGTCACAGCGAGCATCACGCTCCCAGTCAGCGCACAGCAGGCGGCCGCCGCCGCAAAGGCGAAGGGCACGGCAACACCTGTGGCCAAGCCCGTTGTGCAGGCCGAGGAAGAAGAGGCCGCGCCTGCCCCGAAGAAGCCTGGGCAAGAAGGCATCAAGGTCCACGGCCATTGGGTGATGGACCTGAAGGACAAGGATGGCAAAGTCATCGAGCACCGCGACTTCCAGAACTCGCTCGACCGCAACAACGGCACCAATCTGCTGATCCAGTTGCTGACAGGCGTAGTTGTTGGCGGCAACATGGAAATCGACGCCATCAAGACTGGCACCACCGGGACGTTCGGCGGCGGCGGGGTCGATTACTCGATGTTTCCGGCCGGGACAAATGTCAGCTCTGCGACCTGCACCACCGGCACTTCCGGCTTCAGCAATTCCCGGTATTGCTTCAACAATATGACGACGACCATCCAGCATGATCCGGTCGACTCCGCCGGAAGCATGATTCTCCATGGCCAGTTCACCGCGGCAGCCGATGTGGTCATCGACACCGTCCAGACGCGCAATGGTGGCTGCTTTGTGACCTCCGGCGATTTCGGTCCCGCCCAGTGCGCCGCCGGCACCAATCTGCCGCAGTATGCGCAGTCCATCTATGTCTTCACTGGCACGGGCATCACTCCGCTGACTGTCCTCGCGGGCCAGACACTCGCGATCACCGTGACCATCAGCTTCTCCTAAGCGCTCCCGCAGGCGAGCGACTTTCACCGGAACCAGGCGCGAACAAGAGGAGCGGCGATGCTAAGCGGGCGTGTGGCGACCAGCCAAACCGCTGGAACAATTCGAGGAGGTAGACGGATAGCGCGGCGCGACTTGCGCAGCCTGTTCCCGGCGATAGCTCTGGCGATTGTTGCCTCAGCGCTTGCCGCGGCGCTCGCTCCCGTCGCGATCGGCCAGACGGTGGAGTTTGCCGCTGTGCCTACCGTCTTCCCGGCGACCGGGTCGAACACCGGCACGACGCAGACTATCGCGGTGCACGTGGTCACGGCCGCAGCGATCTCCAGCATCACTGTTCCGGTCAGCTTCGTCGCGAATCCTGATTTTGTTGTCCTGGGCCAAACCGGATGCACGGTCGACGGAACTACGGTGAATGCGGCAGGCACTACATGCTCGGTCACGGTAGGTTTTCGTCCAGTCGCGGCGGGCGTTCGCACTGGCACGCTTCTGATCACAGACGGCGCCGGCGCCACAACAGCCTTCGGTCTTACGGGGACCGGCTACTACTCGCAGGTTGCGATTACGCCAGCGGCAGCGCGAGTCGTCGCGGGACTCGGTCCAACGGTCACAGGCTATGCGGGTGACGGTGGGGCCTCCATTGCTGCCACGCTGAACGCGCCTCAGGGCGTCGCCGCCGATAGCTTTGGCAATGTGTTCTTCGCGGATACTGGCAACAACGTCGTCCGGATGCTCGACGCGTTCGGCAACGTAACGACGGTGGCCGGCGGAGGTTCGGTGGCAGGCTCCGCGGCTGATGGCGGACCAGCGACTGCCGCTGCGCTGAACCAGCCGACGTGGTTGGCGGTCGATTCGGCCGGCAATCTCTACATCTCTGAAACCGGCAGCAACGTCATTCGCCGCGTCACGATGAGCTCGACCAAAACAATCTCGACTGTTGCGGGATCGTATGTTGCGGGATCGAGCGAAGGCACGTCGGCACTTACGGCGCAATTGAACAACCCACAAGGCATCGTCGTCGATGTAAACGGTAGCCTGTACATCGCGGACAAAGGGAACCAGAAGATCCGTCTCGTCGATCCTTCATCGGGCTTGATCTCCACCGTCGCCGGAACCGGCGAGGTGGGACCCGCCGCAACCAGCGTCGGCGCACTGGGCGCCCAGTTCAACGGACCTGCCGGCCTGGCTCTGGATCAGTCCGGCAACCTCTTCATTGCGGACTCTGGCAACCATGTGGTGCGTGAACTCGCGAACGGGAACGTCACGATTGCTGCGGGCACAGGCACTGCCGGACATACAGGTGACGGCGGCGCAGCTACCGCTGCCACGCTCGCTACTCCGTCTGGTCTCGCGATCGACGCAGCGGGCGATCTGCTGATCGCCGATGCAGCCGCCGGCAACGTGCGCAAAATCGAAGCCGGCACCGGCATCATCGATGTTTACGCCGGAGAGGCCAAGGACGCAGGCAGTTACACGGCCGGCGTGTCGCCCTCGACCAGCACGCGGATGAACGGGCCTATGGGCATCGCTCTCGATGCGACACAGAATCTCTACATCGCGGACACGGGCAACAATGTTGTTCGCCTCGTCTCCGGTTCTCCAGGTGAGGTTGCTTTCGCGGCCCAGGCGGTCGGCAATACGTCTTCGGCAGCGACGGTCCGCGTGTCGAACATCGGCAACGCCCCGCTGACGTTCAATAGCGTTGCCGCCATCAGCGGCACCTCGACGAACTTTGTTCTGACGAATAACGGCGGCGCCAGTTGCTCCGGCAGTGTCGCCGCGGGAGCGCATTGCACCTTCACGGTCGCCTTCGCGCCCCAGGCGGCCGGCTTCATGGCGGGTGAGATCGACCTCGTCGACAACGCCGGCATCAACTCCAACTTTACCTATACGCAACAGGTGTATCTGATGGGCGGCGTGCAAACGCCTCTGACCATCGGACCGGCGACATTGCCTTCGATCCTCGAGGGCCATGCATACAGCGCTACGGTTACTGCAAACGGCGGCTATGGCACGGTAACGCTCCAGACCTCCGGCACATTGCCTCCCGGAATGAACTCCCAGATCTCGGGCAGCACGTTGACACTTTCCGGAACACCGACGACGGCAGGCACCTATACTTTCACCGTCTATGCTTCAGACACGCTGAATCAGCAGGCATCGCAGACGTACACCATTACCGTGTTGCCGCAGACGATCACCTTCGCGCTGACCGAAGCAGTCCACGTCACCGACGCCATTACGAAGATCCCCGAACTGGTCCTCAACATAACCGAGGGAGTCCACGTAACCGACGCGAGGAGCTATCTACCCGGCCTTTCGCTCAATGTGACGGAGTCGGTCCATGTAGCTGACGCCATCACTAAGACCCCAGGACTGACTCTCAATATCACCGAGACGGTCACCGTCACCGATACGTTGCAGAACATCCCGACCAAGTTGTCGCAAACGATCACTCCGTCATTCATCGGTACCCGTGCCTATGGCGATGCACCGTTCTCTGTCACTGCGACTGCTAGCTCGGGACTGCCCGTAACGATAGCGGTCCAATCGGGCCCAGCGGTGCTGACGAACGGCAAGCTGGACCTGACCGGCGCGGGCACTGTGACACTCATCTATTCGCAGGCAGGCAATGCGACCTACGCGGCTGTATCGTCCACGGTGAATGTCAAGGTAGAACGCGCCACCGCAACGATCACCGCCGGCAGCGCGACGAGGAGCTTCGGGCAGCCCAACCCTGCGTTCACGTATAGCGTCTCGGGGCTGGTCCATGGCGATGCGGCGATCAGCGGAACACCGTTGCTCTCGACGACCGCCGTGGTCAACTCGAACGCGGGCACGTATCCCATTACTGCTTCGCAAGGCAGTCTGTCGGGCGTGAACTATAGCTTCAACTTTGTGCCTGGAACGTTGACGATCACGGGACACGTCGCGCAGACCATCACGTTCCTTACTATTCCGAACGTGCCGCTCTCGGTGAGCACTCTGACGCTGACCGCACACAGCACCTCGGGACTGACGGTGAGCTACGACGTGACTGGACCGGCAACGATCTATAAGAACAAGCTGACACTGACGGGTGCGGGCATAGTGCGAGTCACAGCCTCGCAGCCGGGCAACATGACCTTCGATCCGGCGACTACGGTTGTCCGCAGCTTCACGGTGACTCCATGAAAATTGTGACTTACCTCCATAAGCGTTGTGCAGCCGCCATCACAGCAGCGGCGCTGATGGCCCTGCTGAGCGGCTGCGGAATCGGGCTTTCCGGTGGTGGCGGAACCCGTCCTCCGGGCGGTGTAACGGCACACATCACCGGCAACGTGCATGGCGGGCAGCAGCCGGTTTCGAAAGCGACGATCCAGCTTTACGCTGTCGGCAATACCGGCGATAAATCGGCAGCGACGGCTCTGATTTCGCAAACGGTGCTCACGGCCGATGCTGGTGATTTCAATATCACGGGCATGTGGAACTGCAATAATACCGCGGTGTACGGGAGCGATCCGCTGCTGTATCTCGTCGCTACGGGTGGCAACCCGGGATTGAAATCCGTTACGACGAATCCGGCACTGGCACTGATGACCGCTCTCGGTCCGTGCAGCGGCGTCACGTCGTCGACGTTTATCTCGGTGAACGAAGTGACGACAGTGGCGTCGGTGTATGCGCTGGCTCCGTTCATGGCGGACTACGCCCACGTGGGGGCCGCAAACCAGGCAGCGCTGAAGAATGCATTTGCGACCGTGCAGAGCCTGGTCGACACCAGCAGCGGATTCGCGCCCGGCCCCGGAGCCGTTGCCGGAGCGACTGTGCCGGTGGCGACTCTCTATACGCTCGCCGATGCCATGGCGGCCTGTATCAACTCCGACGGCACCGGCGCTTGCGACACGCTGTTCGCGGCGACGAAGCCGGCGGGCGGCACGACCGCTACCGAAACCATTGGCGCCACGTTGCAGTTGGCGCACGCGCCCGCAGGAAACCCCGGCGCGATTTTTTCTCTCGTTGGAACGGACGTCCCGTTCCAGCCGACGCTCTCCGCAGCCCCGTCGGACTGGACGCTCGCCGAGAGGTTTACGAGCGGCGGCCTCAGCTCACCGGCGGGCATTGCTATCGATGCCTCCGGCAACGCGTGGGTCGCGAATGCCGGCGGCGGTAGTGTCACGGAATTGAGCAATCAGGGTTTGCCGATGACCGGCACGAATGGATACGCCGGCGGTGGCACGATCTTCGGCGCGCAGGGCGTTGCGGTCGATAAAGCCGGCAACGTCTGGCTGTCGGATACGCTGTTGAGCACGGTCGTCAAGGTGACCTTGGCGGGCGGCGTCATCCAGCAGAGCGCGAGCTACTCCGCGGCGCTCAACGGTCCGGCTGCACTCGCGGTCGATGGCCAGAACCATGTGTGGGTCGCGAACTTCGGCGACGGCAGCGTCACCGAACTCGACAGCAACGGCACACCGATGGGTGCGAGTCCGCTGACCGTGGGTGGAACTCTGCAAGGGCCGGTGGGTGTGGCCATCGATGCGGGCGGCAATGCATGGGTGACCGACAACGGCCTGGGCGTGGTCGTGAAGTTCGACAAGAACCTGAATGTTCTCAGTGGAACAGGCTTCTCGGACGGCGCGATGCTCGCGCCGCAGGGCATTGCCATCGACGCGCAGGGTAAAGCCTGGGTGGCGGACAACGGCAATGCCGCGGTGAGTCTATTTGCCGCGGATGGAACCGCCGCGGCTCCGTACACTGGCGGCGGCCTTACGTTGCCGGCAGCCATCGCGATGGATGGCGCAGGCGTGGCCTGGGTGACGAACAATGTCACCGGTGGCGGCCTTACGCAGATTGCGCCGGGCGCGTCCGCTACCGGACCGCTCGGTACTCTGAACGCTCCGACAGGCGTTGCCGTCGATGCCAGCGGCAATGTCTGGACGGCGAACTCGGGCGATAACAGCGTGTCGAAGTATGTGGGACTGGCATCGCCTGTGGTGACACCGCTTGCCGCAGCGGTGGGACCGTAGAGATCGCTACCGCCAGTGTTTCGCAATAACTGGATCTGCGAGGGCTTTGATGAAGACACCGCCGACAACAGACCGCGCCTGAAAGCCCATCTGTTTGCCGCTGACCGTGTCGTAGAAATCCGTGGTGGGGACGCGCGATGGAGTGGAGTCCGCCCAGACGACCAGCCGATGGATCAGGTCCTGATACTGCGACGATTCGGGCGCAAGCGTGGCCGTCCAGACCTCCCAGTCAAGCTTGGTTATACTCTTGCGGTTGTCCAGCGGAAGCCCGTAGGGCTGCATCTGTTTCGCATAAAACGCCCACTCGCTCTGCATCACCCTGGCCGGGAAAAGATGAAGGTCGAGGAGGTTGTCCCAGACGAGGTTGTACTTCTGGCTCCATGTGCCCGGCTGGTCGAATGCGAGCTTGTAGTGGTCGCCGTCGAGCGCCATGCGCTCCCACTCCGCGGGCATTTTCTTTACGGCGGCTTCATACCGGGACGCGAGCCGCGCATCGCCGACGCCGCGGGCAATCTGCACGAACGCGCCAAGGGCTTCAATGGCTTTGATGGAAAGGTTCGTATTGTGCGCGAGGTGTCCGGCGAAGTCGTCTGTGCTGAGCTGGTTCTCGGGGTCGAGACCTTTCTCCTCCAGATAAGCGGCCCACTGCGTAAGCTGGGGCATGTAATGGCGCGCGAAGTCCCAGTTGCCTTCCGCGCGCCCTAACGCGGCCATCATCAATAGCAGATTGCCGCTTTCTTCTACCGGCATCTGGTTGTCTTCATTCACTTCACCGCCGCCGTACACCTGGCCGTTCGCAAGGGGAAACGTGCCCAGGTCGTGCGGTGCGAAGGGAAACTTCCAGCGCGGCAAAGCTGCATAGCGCATCAACGGCTCAAGCTGCGCCTTGAGCAACTGCGGGTTGAAAAAGAGAAAGAAGGGAGAGGACGGATACGTTACATCGACGGTGTCGATGCATCCGTTGCTGTCGTTCTCTTTGGAAAAGAGCATGGGCGTGCCGTTGATATCGGCCACCAACTTGTGGGCCGCGATGGTCTGGCGAAACAGCAGTGCTGTGAGGTAAGCGTAGTCATCCCCTCCGGTCTTGCGCATATCGGCAGTGAGGTCGGCGTCGAACTTAACGCCGCGCGCCTCGAGCGAGACGTACTCCTTCTCGGAAGTCGCCAGCAGTTGAGCTTCCGTCATGCCGTTGCGCTGCCAGTATCCATGAAGGCGCTGGCCAAGGTATTCGATGGAATCGTTGTCGGTGTAGGCGAGCAGAACATGGCGCTCAACGGGTCTGGCTGACACCTCACCAAACGGCAGCTTGAGGGCAAGATGCGCCGCGCGGAGACCCGAGTCACCTGCCGGGCGAGGCATGTTGAGGTCGTCAGCGTCATCGAGATTTCCGCTGCCGATGAACTGGGCAGCAGCGCTCGCGGAGAGTTCGGTGTTGGAAGGCTCTACATCCGGAACCGCTAGATGGAAGTATCCCCAGTCGATGCGGATGCGATCGCCGGAACGGTTGAGAGCTGCCTGGTCACGCGTGCCTATGTTGAGTACGGTGAGACCGCTCGCATGGGCCCGCGACCACGTCACCTGCTCGGCGGCATCGTTCACGGCGATGGCAGGGTCGATGTCGAGCAGCAGGTCGACGCTATGGGGCTTGCCGTCTGTCGAAACAGCGCTCCAGCTGAGATAGGTGACCGGGCGGGAAAGCACATCGAGGTCTTTAGGAAAGAGCGGTGTGAAGAACGTTACGCGCAGTTCCATGCCGGAGGCAGTGAAACGGTACCGCGAATGTAGCGGCGTGATCTCAACGGATTCCTGCTGCATGGGCTTGACCTCGGGAAGGCGGAAGCTCCGTACCGGGCCTCCCATCCAGCGAAAGGTCTGGCCGTCGATGCGCGCCAGCCCGGTAAAGGGTTGCGCGGCTTCCGACCAGTGTTTCGTAGGGCCATCGGTAAGCTTGTCAGCCATCGACCAAAGGCTGAACGATGGATCGTTCGCGATGAGAGGAACAGCAGGGGGCCGATGCTGCTGGGCCAATGCGTTCGAAAAAAGAGACAGAACGACGACGAAGCTGAAAGAAGAAACGGTGCGGTGCGTGGAAAGACCTTTGCTGAACATGAGTTCCAATATATGACCGTTGGCAAAACAGTGTTCAGCAAGGCATCTCGAACGAATCTTTCATTGTTGTCCGTTGCCGTGACTTTGAAAACTCATTGAATGCGGAAGACTGGTCCTCGAGGGACGAAGGGCAATCGGCTGGCCTTGGGGACGAGGAAAGCGTGCTCGCGGTGGATCGCGAGGCGGTCGCATTGACCGTCGGTGATGATGAGCAGAGGGCCGTCTTTGGGGAAGTCGGGCGCTCGTTCTAAAAGATCGATGGCAGGCTGTAGGATGGTTCCACCGCGACCCTTAACTTGCACGCAGTCGGCGAGAGCGTCGGGGACCATATAGCCCTGATCGTAGGTCGCAGCGTCGCAGAACACAACGCGGACACGGGGCACGTCGTGGGTGAGCGAGTAACTGGCGATGGCGCCGAGAGACTTGGCGAGCAGAACGCGGTCCATGGAGCCGGAAGTGTCGAGCACGACGCCGAACGTGCGGCCGTCATCGCCTTCTACCTTGGGCACGTAGCTTGGGCGTGGGATATCCGGGGTGGAGGCCTGGCGGCGGCTGGGGCGTGCGTAGGTGCGGACCTTCTCGATAGGTTCGAACCAGTCGTCGAACCAGCGAGCGAGCTCGACGTCCCATGGAATCGCTGGCTGGTTCAGAGCGCGGATGGCTTCGATGAGACCAGCAGGCAAGTACCCGCGACCCTCTGCGATGTGGTATTCGAGACCCTGTGACATGGCGCTGCGATAAAAGTCGTCAAGGTCTGTCCCGTGAGAGTGCGGGCTATGAGCACGCGGTCCGAGCATGTCGCTGAGGCCAAGACCGCGCATGGTAGCAAGCTTGCGGAAGCGGCGCATGTCGGTGACGATGCGGTCGTAGATGCTTTCGGCGGAGAGACCTTTGAGTTCGGGATCGTAGAGGCAGCCGACATTGGGCAGAGTGCCGATGCCCATCTCGATCAACCACCCGTTGACCACGAAGTCGCAGGCGATGTTCCAGAGATAAGCGTCGCGGCCATCGGTGCGATGACTGTGAGAGAGGCCGACGTGGAGCACTTCGTGAGCAATGACGAAGCGGCACTCCTGCTCCGAGAGGCCGATGCCGGGATTAATAAAGAGTTCGCGGGTGTGGGCGTTAACCGCGGCAACGGTAATGCCTTCGCGAGCGCAGATGCCTGTATCTTCGATGACCTCAAAGGCCGCGATCATGGCCCCGAGCAATGGATAGCTGCTGATAAACCAGGCTCGTGCCCGCTGGGCGCGGGAGTTGAGAGGTTGGTGCGAAGAGAAGGTGGCGATGCGGCCGGCGGCGACGTCGATGGCCGCCTGCACTGCCTGCGTAAGCCCAGCGGCGAAAGCCGCCTGCCACAGGCTGCGTCCAGAGGCGGTGGAGCGGGCACTGTAGCCGGCGGCGTTGAGATAGAAGAGGTCTACGCGAGCGGAGCCACCGGGGCTGAGGTCTTGCAGATGTTTCGGGATTCCGTGCAAGCAGAAGTGATCGTAAAGAGAATCTTCGGTGCCGCCGGGAAGTTCGGTGGGGCGGAGTGCTTCGGGTGGGCGGCCCAGCCTCATGTCGGCGAGAAAGCGGGCAACGACGACATCGCAGGCGGCGTTCCACTCCAGAGTGCGGCGCTCGCGGTGGAAGTGGTCGAAGGCGAGGTGCAGAAGGCAGTGGGAAAGCACGTAGAGCCACTCGTCGGAATCGGCCCGGCGGGTAGGGTGAACGTGGATCGCGCCCGAGTCGACGACGACAGCCCAGCCATCATCCGGGCAAAGCTCGCTCTGTTCCCGAAAGACCGTGGCGCGAGCGGCGAGCGGGGCAAAAAGCGGGTGCGCCTTCAGCCTGGCTACCGCGGCAAGGAAACTCTTCTTTGCCGGGTTGATCTCACCCTGGTTAGACTTTCGCGCCATCGCGTTTCTCCACCAGGCGAGGGAGGTCCCTGACGATCTCGACGACGAACCAGTCGGGAAGGGACTGCTGGTCGTCCTGTGCGACGACGGTCTGCGCCATCTCGAAGCTGATTGCGGCGAGGTCTTTGAGCAGCGCCTTCGCCTTGTGCGCGAATTGTTTGGTGTGGTCGGCGATGTCGTTGCGGTCTTCGGGCAGTTCGCGAATGATGCGTGTGCGGAAGGACTGTGCGAGGAAGTAGAGAACGTCGCGGTCTTCTGGCCTGTGCGGCCAGCTGACTTCGCCCTTCAGAATGGCTTCGAGCTGGAAGCGGCTTCCGGTCTGCTTGTGGAACGCTTTGAACTGTCCGGCGTGGTGCGGAGAGAGGCAGCCGAAGGCGATGGTTTCAAGCTGCGCGTCGGTGATGGTGTCTCCAAAAGCGTGCAGGGCGTCACTGACGATATGCCAGGCGCGGGGCGTGGAAAAAGGTTCTTCGTGCTTCGGCGGCTGGCTCCAAAGATGGTCGGAGCGCAGACGGATGTAGTCCAGCACGAGGGGATGGATATCGTTGACCTCGGCCCAGTCAAGCCACTCGCGGAAGGAGACCCGGAGATGCACATGCACCATGCGGTTGAGCAGTGCGGACGACATCGGTTTGACGATCACGCTATCCTGCGCGCGGTTGCCGGCGCCGATGACAATCGAACCCGGGGGCAGATGGTAGTCGCCAATGCGGCGATCATGAATCAGGCTATAAAACGCTTTCTGCACCTCGTGCGAGCAGGCGTTGAGTTCATCGAGGAAGAGGCAGTAGGGCTCCTTGCGGGCAATGGATTTTGGCGGGCAGAAGCGGCTGGTGCCATCTTCGATTTGCGGAATGCCGATAAGGTCTTCGGGGGCAAGCTGGCTGCCGAGGAGTGAAACGCAGTCGAGGCCGACAGCCTTCGCGAACTGCTCGACGAGAGACGATTTGCCGATGCCGGGAGCGCCCCAGATAAAAACCGGGCGTACGGGAGCGATATTGAGCAGCAGCTCGCTGAGTTCCTTTGGTGTAACTGACCTGGAGACGTTCATATCCTTCGCAAGTCTACGCTGAGAGCCGCCGCTTCGGTTCCTACTTGCCGATGCAGAAGGTGGAGAAGATCAGCGCGAGAATGTCGTCGCTGGTGGTCGCTCCGGTCAGGGTGTCGAGCGCGGTGAGGGCGGCGTGGAGATCGACCAGCAGAAGCTCGTGGGGCAGATGGTTCTGGTTGGCTAAAGCTGCGGAGTCGAGTGCGGTGAGCGTCGCGGCGACGGCTTCGTGCTGACGTAGGTTGTTAAGCGAGGCTTCCTCGGCTCCCACAGCACCCGCGCGGAGGTGTGTGAGGATGGCGCCGCGGAGTTCGTCCAGCCCGAAGCCGGTGAGCGCGGATGTGGGGATTTCGTCCCCGGGTTGGGCAGCGGCGTCGGCTACGAGGTCGATCTTGTTGCGAACCCGGATGGTGGGGCGATTTTCCAGCAGCGGATCGAGGTCGAGTGTTCCTGCGCCAGCGGCATCGCGAATAACGCTGGCGGCATCGCGAACCAGCAGGATGAGGTCGGCCTCGGCGAGGGCTTCGCGGGAGCGCGCGATACCAAGGGCTTCGGCTTCGTCAATCGCGGCTGAGGTGTTGAGGCCGGCGGTGTCGATCAGGTGGATGGGGATGCCGTCGAGGGAGAAGGTTTCTTCGATGGTGTCGCGGGTGGTGCCGGGGGTGGCGGTGACGATGGCGCGGTCGCGATCGAGCAGGCGGTTGAACAGCGAGCTCTTGCCGGCGTTGGGGCGCCCGACCAGCGCCAGCTTGATGCCGTTGCGCTGAATGCTGCCGAAGCGGAACGACGCGGCAAGCGCAGTGAGCGGCTCCTGCACGGCGGTGATGGCCGCGGCGATGCGCGCGGGCGGCATGGTGTCGACGTCGTCGAGCTCGCCGCTGGCGAAGTCCATGCCGGCTTCGAGCATGGCGATCAGATAGACGAGCTGCTGCTTGATGGGCGCGATGCGCCGCGAAAGCGCGCCTCCAAGCTGCTGGGCCGCGGTGCGTGCCTGGGCGAGCGTTTGCGCGGCGATCAGGTCGTGGATGGCTTCGGCCTGGGTAAGGTCGAGCCGGCCGGCAAGGAAGGCCCGCCGGGAGAACTCGCCGGGCTCGGCTATCCGCGCGCCGAAGGTCAGCGCCCGGCGGACGATGTAGTCCAGCACCACCGGCGAGCCATGGGCGGCGATTTCGACGAGGTCTTCGCCGGTGTAGGAGTTGGGGGAGAGGAAGGCTGTGACGATGGCTTCGTCGATGGTGGTGTTGGCTTCGTCGAGGATGCGAGTGAAGCGGGCGTGCGCGTGGCCGAGAGGCTGTTTGAGGGCGAGCAGATTTCGCGCGATGGCCAGCGCGTCAGGGCCGGAGAGGCGGACGATGCCGATGCCTCCCCGGCCGGGTGGGGTGGAGATGGCGACGATGGTGTCTTGCTCGGGCATGGCTGAGTTAAGGATGCCATGTTTCGCAACGTGAACCCGTATTGGAGAAGACCACTGTTGCGTCGGATCGCGACAAATGACGCGTGATAGTTCTTGAGGTGTGCGTCCAACCTGCGTTATAGGGAGAGAGTCTCGTGGTCACTGTTCGCCGGATGCGCTCTCTCGTTCCAACCGCGGCGGTTTGTGCTGCACTTGGCGGGTTCGCGCAAAGCGGGTTCGCGCAGACCGACGCCGAGAGGCCACCTGACAATTCCCTGCCGACCATGACGCTGAAGCTATCGGCGCAGTTGACCATGCTCGACGCCTCCATTGAAAGTGCGAAGACGGGGGAACGCATCACCGGTCTGACGTTGGAGGACTTCAGGGTGACCGAGGACGGCGTCGCGCAGAAATTGACCTACCTGAGCGAAGACCGCCTGCCGCTTTCCATTGTCCTGATGTTCGATGTCACGGATTCGGAGCAACCAATCCTTCACGCACTTGCAAGCGGTGCCGCGGAGGTGGTCCGGCATCTGAGGCCGGAGGATGAAGTGTCCGTGATGGTCTTCTCGTCAACGGCCCGGCTGCTGCAGGACTTTACCCAGGACCGGGAGGCGCTCGAACGAGCTATTCAGAAGGCGGCGACCATCCACGACCGCGGCACGCCGACTTTCATTCAGGAAGATGTGTACGAGGGCGCGCTCCAGGCGGAGCGGGCCACGGTCCCGAACAGCCGCCGGGTGATCGTCTTCCTGACCGACGGCACCACACGCTCGGAGAACTTTGAGGACAACTACTTCAGGGCCAGGCCGCAGAAGGGCATCGCGGAGCCTGCCCATCACGAAGACGCGCTGGCCGAATTGCGTCGCGCGCGGGCCACGGTCAGCGGCCTGATCGACCATAGCTGGATGACCTACATGATCGGAGGCGGCTGGACGCAGAACAACCACATGGGCGCCATCGCAGCGTTCGGCCCGGAGACAGGCGGAACATTTCTGCCGACGCCGCGCAAAGAGGTCGCACAACACCTGGCGCGGCTGATCGATACGATGCGGCAGAGATACACGATCGGGTACAAGCCGTCGGTGGTCCATGACGCGGGTACCGTGTGCCACGTGAAGGTGACGCTGAGTCCGCAGTTCTTCGCGCGCCACATCAGCCTGAGCCCGGAGACGGTGGCGATTCGGAGTCCGGAGAGTTATACGCGTTGATGTGGGCGGTCCCCGTGGGCAAGCGCGCGCTACTGGAAATTTGGTAATGTCTCAGTTTGAGAGCTGATGATTAGGGTCTCAGCTGAGGGATAGAGAGATTGAAAGAAACGCGGGAAAGCTTCGCTTGGACCGCGCTTCCGTCTGCCGCGATCTGATACGACCGCCGAAAGCAGCTCCCCATCGAACGTCCAAAACGCTTGGCATTGTTGCGATACTAAACTCGACCGTTGCGATTTCAAACTGAGACATCACCAAAATCCTGGTTGATGCCGGTGGAGTTTCGTAGCCCGCGCGCGGATAGTGGTCTTAAATTCAGGGCCGTTGCAGTGACAAAAGCTTGCGTTCGAGGACGTTAAGGCAGTCACGGATGCTACCGTTTGCCTCTTTGACGATGCGGGCAAAGTTCGGCGGGACCGCGTCAAAGCCTCCAGCTTCAGCGGTCCAAATCCTCCAGAAATGCCGTGGTCACTGGCGCGATGCCGTAGGAGGAGAACTTCAGTTGAAGAAGACGGGATTTGAAACCGTCGTCGAGAGGTGCGGCATCGGTTTCCTCCGCGGCCAAAGCCGAATCGCTATGACTTAGCTCACGTATGGGCTTGAAGACCGTATCCTTCAAGGATTGATTTTGTGCGGCACGCTCGGATCTAACCGCGCAAGTTAGTGGCCAACAGAGTGGCCAATGCTGCCCTAATCAATTGGTAATCCATATACTATGAAATAGTTGACAGGAATTACTAGTGGCCAAATATGGCAATTAACGAAACCCCGAGCCGCATTGAGCCAGCCCGTATCGACGAGCCTACAGCCGCATTAGCTGATACGATTGCCGACTTAAGTGCATCGGCCGCCATTCTGGGACGCGCCTTGCATCCGCTGACTGCAGCCAATCTGGCTGATCTTGTCCGCGTCATGAACACGTATTACAGCAATCTGATTGAGGGTCACAACACGCGTCCCCGTGACATTGAACGCGCTCTTGCGGGAGATTTTGACGTCGACGAAAAGGGCCGGAGCCTACAGATGGAAGCTGCGGCGCATGTGCGCGTACAGCGTCAGATCGATTTCCTATTTGCAAGCGGACCGCCCCCGGTTTCAACGTCCGAGGAGTTTATCCGCTGGATTCATCGGGAGTTTTACCGCGATGCATCGGAGTCCATGTTGCGTTTAGAAGGTGGCGGACGCGTGATCGTGATGGAGCCAGGAGCATTGCGCAGCAAGCCGGAGCACGACAATGCCGTGGGGCAACATCTCCCTCCTTCCAGCGAATACGTGGCTCATTTTCTGCACTATTTTTCTGAAAGGTACGACATCTCGAAGATGGGGACCGCTAGCCGTATTCTGGCAATCCCGGCAGCACACCACCGCTTCAACTACATCCATCCCTTTCCGGATGGCAACGGTCGAGTGAGCCGCTTGATGAGTCACGCCATGGGACAAGAGGCCGGGATAGGAGCGCATGGCTTGTGGTCGGTTTCCCGTGGTCTTTCGAGAGGACTCGAAAGCCGGAGCGAATATAAACGGATGATGGCGCTGGCAGATACGCCGCGTCTCAACGATCTGGACGGCCGTGGCAACCTGTCACTGCGCGCATTGCAGGAGTTTTCAGCGTGGTTCCTGAGGGTATGTCTGGACCAGGTGAGGTTCATGACGGAACTCTTCGATCTGGAAACATTGCGCAAGAGGTTACGTCGGTATGTCGAAAGCAGCCAAACGCTTCGACCGGAAGGCGCGTCCCTGCTCGAAGAGGCCCTGTTTCGTGGGGAGTTCGAACGCGGGGAGATCAGCCGTATTACGGGTTTGCCGCGTCGCACGGCGTCGCGCGTGATGTCAGAGCTCGTAAAAATTGGACTGCTGGCTTCCACTACGGAAAGAGGGCCACTCTCGCTCCGTTTTCCGCAAGACTCTCTGGAGGCCCTGTTTCCGCTTCTCTATCCACGGGTTTAGAGTTTTCGCCTACACGTTGAATTTGAAGAAGAGGATGTCGCCATCCTTGACGACGTACTCCTTGCCTTCGGAGCGCAGCAGGCCCTTTTCTTTTACGGCTTGCTCGCTGCCGTAGAGGAAGAGGTCGCTGGAGGCGTAGGCGTCGGCCTTGATGAAGCCGCGTTCGAAGTCGGAGTGGATGACGCCCGCGGCTCCAGGAGCCTTCGTGCCCCGTTTGATGGTCCAGGCGCGGACTTCCTGCACGCCGGAGGTGAAGTAGGTGATCAAACCAAGTAGACGGTAAGCCGCGTGGATGAGGCGGTTCAAGCCGGGTTCGGTCAGGCCGGCGGCTTCGAGGAATTCGGCGCGCTCGGCGGGTTCCAACTGGGCGATTTCGGCTTCCATCGCGCCGCAGATGCGGACGACTTCGGAGCCTTCTTCTGCGGCGCGGGCTTCGACGAGTTTGGTGAACTCGTTGCCGTCGGCGATGCCGGCTTCATCGACATTGGCGACGTAGAGCTGCGGCTTCATGGTAATGAGGAAGAGGTCGCGGGCGACCAGCTTTTCGTCGTCGGCGAGGTCAGCCGTGCGTGCGGGCTTGCCGGCGTTGAGGACTTCGAGGAGCTTCTGGATCGTCGACAACTCGGACTTCTGGGCGGCCGTGGCGGAGTTGGACTTGGCGGCCTTCTCGGCTTTGGTCAGGCGCTTTTCGACGGTGTCGAGGTCGGCGAGCAGGAGCTCCGTGTTGATGATGTCGATGTCGTGGATAGGGTTGACCGTGCCGGCGACGTGGATCACTTCAGGGTCGGTGAAGCAGCGGACGACGTGCAGAATGGCGTCGGTCTGCCGGATATGGCTGAGGAACTGGTTGCCCAGGCCTTCACCCTTGCTGGCGCCTTCGACGATGCCGGCGATGTCGACGAACTCCATGGTGGTGGGCACGATGGAGTTGGGCTTGACCATCGTGACGATACGGTCCATGCGCTCGTCGGGCACGGGGACGATGCCCACGTTGGGGTCGATGGTGCAGAAGGGGTAGTTCGCCGCCGCGGCCTTGGAGGCAGTGAGGGCGTTGAAGATGGTGGATTTTCCCACGTTGGGGAGACCGACAATTCCGCAGTTCAAAGGCATTCGATATGTGTCCTGTTGTTATTGGAACATATGGCGGCGGTTTCGCCGAGATGTCGCTACACTGAGAGAAACCTGGATTGAGGACGACGTTTGATGCAGCTAAAGACCGAGCTTTCCGCGGGCGAGATTCGTGAGGCCTCGCGCCTTTTGCGGCCTAAAAATTTCTGGCTGAAGTTTCTGCTTGCCAGTTGGTATGCGACCGCCCTTCTGCTCGTCGGTATGTTTGTGTTGATCAACAACACTCTGATTCAACATGAACCGCCGAAGTGGGGGCCGATTGGCATTTTCTTTGCCCTCGCTGCATTTCGTTACACGGTCTCCTGGTCGCGTTGGAATGCTCGGCAGGCGAAGGCCCAGGGTGCACTGACGCCCGGGACGGGCATGCGTTCTCTGGAGTCAGGTGGTATCCAGACAACGCTTGCGAATGGAGCGAATTCCTTTGTTCCGTGGTCGGGTTACGACAAATGGGTCGAAGGGGAGAGCGTTTTCGTTCTGACAGGAAGCGCTGGGCCGGTAGTGCTTCCGGTGGACACTGGCAATCGCGACTCTCTGCGTGGATTGCTGCAAAGCCGCATCGCCTATACAGTCGCGCCTACCAGCTAAAGCCTCCGGACGGTGGCGGCCATGCGCCCAGCATCTGGCGCATCAGGACGAAGCGTCCGAAGTGGTAGGCGTTGTGCGCGGCCAGCGAGATGAGCTGGTCGCGGACAGACATGGTTCGGGTGGGGTCGCCGGGCCGTGATGGGCAGCGGACGAGGCGGTCGAGCGAGGCCGTGTCGCGGGCGATGGTTGCGGCTTCTGCGCTGGTGCGGAGGAAGCGGGCGCAGAGCTGGTCCCAGGGTTCGGCGGCGATGTTTTCGGCGATGGGGAAAGGAAGCTCAGGCGTAGCAGGGTATGCGGTTTCGAGGCCGCGCATCCAGTCGAGCGACATCTGCTGCCAGAAGACGATGTGCCACAGCTCGGCGTAGAGCGTTCGTGGAGCGCCGGGGATGGCCTGGTGGACGAGGGTGTCGCCGAGGCCTTCGATGATGTGCGTCGGTGGGGCGGCGTAGCTGTCGCCGACCAGGGCCTGCTCCAGTTCGTTCATGCGGTCCGCTCCTTTTTCGATTTGCCGGGTTTGATTTTAGCGAAACCGGTCACGAAAGCCTTGTGATGAGGCGGCGGCCCGCGTAGGCTGGTGTCGAAGTACGAGGAGAAAGCGATGCGGCAAGGGTTTCGGATGTGTGTGTTGGCGATGGCGTGTGGTGTGACAACAATGGCGAGCATGGCGCAGGCACCGGCCGCTCCGAGTGCTCCGGTAGCGAGTGGACCGGCGGCGGAAGTACAGCGCAGCTATGCGGGGGTCAAGAAGAACATTCTGAAGTCGGCCGAAGAGATGCCGGCGGAGAACTATTTGTATAAACCAGAGCCGGATATCCGCACGTATGCGCGCGTACTGAACCACGTTACCGAGGCGCAGTTTGGCAGCTGCGGCGCCGCGAATGGCGTGAAAGACATTGCCAAGCCTCCTGCCGAGACCGCCGATAAGGCTGCCATCATCGAAGCCTTGAATGCGTCGTTCGC
>Ga0207652_10001431_pt1 | contig 21145 bp, 21 predicted proteins | sample KBSC63BmetaG_FD_184334 | JGI IMG/M metagenome (GOLD analysis project Ga0207652, IMG submission 184334) | Corn rhizosphere microbial communities from Kellogg Biological Station, Michigan, USA - KBS C6-3B metaG (SPAdes) (version 2) | ecosystem: Host-associated > Plants > Roots > Rhizosphere ... | reverse complement strand
CAGGATGCGGATCCGCTTCCGCACTACCCAGTCCGATCAGGGCACGGTCCAGATAGTCAAGCCGGGTGGCAAGCTGATCCTCACCCTCGCCCGCGACACCTACCTCAAGCGCTACCACTTTCACACCTACTACTGGGACGGCCGCACCCGCAATGACGGCATCGCGCCGCCGGGCCGCTACAAGCTGCGGGTCAAACTGCTCGGCCAGAACCGCGTCCTGGTGCCGCCGGGCACGATCAAACTGCACCGGGCGAAGCGCAACCCAACCAAGGGCTGCGAGCGCCCGGTGTCCGGAGGCAAGCCGTGAGCGACTTCCTCGCCGGCCTCGGCGTCCTGGTTGCGGCCTGCGCCGCCGCGGGCGCGATCCTGCTGCCCGCGGGACGCCCGCGCTCGGCGGCGATGCTCGTGGCGCTGGTCCTCTTTCCGGTCCTGATCCTCGGCGACCAGTGGCACTCGCACCAGATAGCCGATTTGCGGCACAGCAGCGGCCGCCTCGTCGCCCTTGGATTTATGGGGCTCGCGACCACGGCTGCGCTCGCCTATGTCTTCAGGCGTTGGCCGGTTCTCCTGCCGCTGGCGATCGTTGCCGCACTTCCGTTCCGGGTGCCGCTCCACGCCGGCGGCGACACAGCGAACCTCCTGGTACCGCTCTATCTCGTGATCGCAGGGGGGGTGCTGGCGACCACGCTGCGAGCCTGGCGCGCAAGTCATCCGCTTCTGCCGGGGGGTGGCGCCGTAGGGGGTGGGGGGTCCCCTGCGGTGACAGGACCCGCCGGCCCAAGCGCATGGCTGCCGCGGATCCTCGCCGCGGTGGTTCTCCTCTATGCCCTCCAAGTCCTCTACTCCGAGGACTTCTCAAAGGGACTGCAGAACGTCTGTTTCTTCTTCGTCCCGTTCGGTCTGGTGTACGGGCTGCTGCGAGATGTCATATGGGATCGGAGGCTACTAACGCTCGTTCTCTGGGTCGTCGGGATCGAGGCGGTCTGTTTCGTTCTCGTCGGCTCGGTGGAGTTCGCGATGAAGAGCCTGTTCTGGAACGACCAGGTGATCAGGTCGAACGAATTCCACACTTACTTCAGGGTCAATTCGGTCTTTTGGGACCCGAATATCTACGGTAGGTATCTCGCTCTAGTCGCGGTGGTCGCAATGAGCGCGCTGCTGTGGGCAAGAGAGCGAAAGGCACTCGCCCTGATCACCGCACTGCTCGCGGTGCTTTGGATCGGCCTTGTGCCGACCTTCTCGCAGTCCAGTTTCGCCGCCCTCCTCGCCGGGCTCGTCGTCCTCGCCGCCCTACGCTGGAGTCTCAAATGGACCGCGATCGCAGCGGTGGCGGGGGTGGTCGCGACGATGCTGATCGTCACCCTCGCCGGCAGCTTCAGTTTCGACCGCATCAACATCGATACCAGCGGCCGCGCCAACCTGGTCTCCGGCGGCGTTCACCTCTTCACCCAACGCCCGATCTACGGCTACGGCTCCGGCAGCTTCCCCAAGGCCTACCGCAAGCATGTGAAGACTCGCAAAGCCCCCGTCTCGGTCTCCCACACCGAGCCGATCACCGTCGCCGCCGAGCAGGGTCTCGTCGGCCTCGCGCTCTACGCCGCTCTCGTCGTAACAGCGCTGTGGACGATGACCGCAGGCCTGCGTCCCTCGCTGTCTCGTCTATCCACCTCGCGCGCGCGCCAGGTGACCCGAGCAGCGATCCTCGCCACCTTCATAGCTCTCCTCGTCCACACCATGGCCTATGCCGGCTTCTACGAGGACCCCATCACCTGGGTGCTCCTGGCAGCCGCTGTGTCCCTCGCGGCCGCCGGTCAGGCGCCACCTCCTCTGCTCTCGGGCGGACGCGCCGATAAGCGCCGCCGATCTCGCGTCCGTCCTTCCGCGTCCGGGGGCGGCTAGGGTCAGCGCGTGTCGGGATACCTCCGCCGCCTAGCGACGACCGGGGCCGCCTACACCGCGGCCAGCATTGTCTCGAAGCTGATCGCGGTGGCGCTGCTGCCGCTCTATACGCGCTACCTCACGCGCGCCGACTACGGCGCCGCGGAAGTGATGTTCGCCGCCGTGGTCACGGCCAGCATCGTCGTCCGCCTCGGCACGATCGAGGCCCTGTTGCGCTTCTACTACAAGGACGACGAGGATCCGGGCCGGGTCGTCGCCAGCTCCTTCGCTGCGCTCTTCTGGCTGGCGACTCTAGTCGCGCTCCTCGCCCTGCCCTTCGCCGAACCGATCTCCGAAGCGCTGCTTCCCCATCCCGCGCCCGAGCTGGCGCGGATCTCGATCGGCGGCCTCTGGGTGCTGACGATGAACGAATTCCTGCTCACCCTCTTTCGCCTCGAGGAGCGCGCCCGCGCCTTCTTCCTCACCACGATCGTCAACGTGCTGCTGGCGATCGCCCTCACCGTCGTCCTCGTCGTCGGTGAGGGCGAGGGCGCCCGCGGGCTGCTGATCGGCAGCTACGGCAGTGGCGCCGTGGTCGTCGCTGCCCTGATCGTGATCCACCGCAGGCGCCTCTCGCTGCGTTTCGAATCGCCCCTACTGCGGCGGCTGATGCGCTTCGGGCTGCCGACGATGCCGGCCGAGCTCTCGCTCTACGGGCTCAACTTCGTCGACCGGATCATCCTCGCCCGCTCCGCCGGCCTCGCCGAGGTGGGCCTCTACTCGCTGGCGGTCAAGTTCGCCCAGGGGGTCAACGTGCTCGTTCGCGGCTTCCAGCTCGCCTGGCCGCCGCTGGCCTACTCGATCCGCGACGACGACGAGGCGCGCCGCGCCTATGCGGCCGTGGTCACCTGGTTCGTCGCCGGCTGCGCCTTCGTCGTCACCGGCCTCTGGCTGCTCTCGCGCCAGATCGTCCGCCTCCTCGCCGCGCCGGAATTCTTCGCCGCCCATGAAGCGATCGGACTGGTCGCCACCGGCGTCACCCTCTACGCCCTCTACATGGTCCTCGTCGTCATCCTCGGCCGCACCGGCCGCACCGAGTTCAACTTCCCTGCGACCTTGGCCGCGCTCGCCGCCAACATCGCCCTCAACCTGCTGCTGATTCCGCCGCTCGGCATCGTCGGCGCCGGCCTCGCCCTCCTCGCCTCCTACCTCGTCGTGCTGGCGCTGATGTACGGCTTCACCCAGCGCCTCTTCCCGGTGCCCTACGAATGGGGGCGCCTCATCCGCCTCGTCCTCGTCTCCGCCGCCCTGGTCGGGTTGGCTGAACTGCTCTTGCCCACCGCCGGCCTTTTCGGGGCCGTGCTTCGGGTGGCGCTCTGGCTCCTCTTCCCGCTCGCCCTGCTGGCGACCGGCTTCTTCACGCCGGGCGAGCGGAGGTGGTTCGCTCGCCTGCGCCGCCCGGGCCGGCTGGCGAGCGAGCTGCGCGCCCTGCGCCCCGCGCCCGCCGGAGTCGACGGCGCGGTGCCCGAGACCTACGAGGCGGAGCTGCGCGACGAGGACGCCCGTCTCTGAGGACGTGGCCCGCGCATATCGGCGTCCTCGGTCGCTCCCCGCGTCCTCGATCTGCTCGATGCGCCCCTCAGAGCAGGTCGCTGAGGCTCCGACCTCGACCGGGAGAAAGGGCCTGCCGAGCGTGGGCCCAGTAGATCCGCGCCGGTTGACCACGCATGACGGTGGCGGCGAGTGCTCGCACGGCGTATGACCAGGCGGTGAGCAGCCTCACTGCCAACGCGGAACCCCGGCCGTGGTGCTTGCGCATGTAGCGGTCCCGGTTGCGGTGGAATTCGACGATGCGGGGGAGACCGGAGCTGAGGTCGGTGGAGAGCTGGTCGTGGTGGACCGCCTCGGCGGCGGGGACGAAGAGGCTGTGCCAGCCGGCTTCGGCGAGGCGCTTGGCGAAGTCGCACTCGTCGTAGTAGACGAAGAAGGCGGGGTCCATGTAGCCGATCGCGGCGGCCGCTTCGCGGCGGACCAGCAGCGCGCTCGATTGGCCCCAGTCGACCCGGCGGGTCGAGCCGCCCTTGCTCTGCACGGTCAGCCGGCGGTGCAGGAAGAGGGCGCCTGCCAAGGCGGTGCCGACGCCGGGAAAGCGCCAGGCGCAGGGCACCGGTGCGCCTCCGGAGTCGAGTAGCTGCGCCGTTGCGGCCGCCGCCTTCGGGTCGGCGTCAAGGGCCTCGACCAGCGCCGCGGCGGCTCCCGGGCGCAGCTCCGAGTCCTCATTGAGCAGCAGGCAGTACTTGCCCTTTGCCTCACGCATCAGGGTCGAGTCGTTCTCCCCCTTGCCGATGCGCCGCTCCCGCTCGATCAGGCGAATATCGTCGTCACGGGCGCGCACTGCCGCGACCGAGCCGTCGCCGGAGGCGTTGTCCAAGACCAGGATCTCCCGCTCGAGCGCCTCGGGGTGCGCGCGCTCGATCGCCGCGAGGCAGGCGAGCAGGTAATCGCGACCGTTCGTGTTCACGACGCAGTAGGAGAGCGTGGGCGCCACCGCGGTCACGATAATCGCCCCGTCCGGTAGTTACCGGACGCTTGCCCCGATGAAAGTCCAACTAATCGACCCCTCGGCCTTCACGCCACCCTATGACCGTGCGCTTGCCGCCGCGCTGGCTCAGCGCGGCGCGGAGGTCGAGCTGCTGACCAGCCGCTTCCTCTACGGGCCGGTGCCCGAGCCCGAGGCCTACCGAGTACGCGAGTGCTTTTATCGCCGCAGCGCCGAGCGCGGTCTCGAGGCGCCCGGCCGCCGCGTTTTCAAGGCCGCGGAGCACCTGCGGGACATGCGAGGGCTGCGCGGCAAGCTGGATGGCGACGTCGTCCACTACCAGTGGCTCACCATGCCCGTCCTCGACGCCCCCCTGCTGCCGGCAAAGCGCCCGCGCCTACTCACCGCCCACTACATCCTTTCGCCCAGACCCAGCCGGCGTGAGATGAAGACCGCGCGGCGTCTCTTCTCCCGCATGGATGCGGTCGTCGCCCACTCCGAGCACGGCGCAACCCGCCTGCGCGAGGAGGTGGGCCTCGACCCCTCCCGCGTCCGCGTCATCCCCCACGGTGCTTTCGACTACCTCACCCGTATGCCCGAGGAGAAGCCGCTGCCGCCCGAGCTCGAGGGGGAGGAGGGGCCGGTGATCCTCTTTTTCGGCCTGCTCCGTCCCTACAAGGGCCTCGACCTGCTGCTTGAGGCCTTCGCCCAGGTCGAGGGCGCCGAGCTCTGGATCGTCGGCAACCCGCGCATGGACGTGGCGCCACTGCGGGCCGCGGCAGAGGCTGCCCCCGGCCGCGTCCGCTTCGTCACCCGCTTCGTCGAGGACGCCGAGATCCCGCCGATCTTCCGCCGCGCCGACCTGGTCGTCCTGCCCTACCGCGACGCCGAGCACTCCGGCGTCCTCTACACCGGCCTCGCCTTCGGCAAGCCGATGGTGCTGAGCGCCGTCGGCGGCTTCCCCGAGGTCGCGGCCACGGGCGCCGCCAGGCTGGTGGCGCCCGATGACGCTGGTGCCCTCGCGGCCGCGCTGGCGGAGCTGACCGCCGACCCGGCCGCGCGCGAGCGCCTGGCCTCCGCTGGTCGCGAGGCCGCCGCGGGCCCCTACTCGTGGGACGCGGTCGCCCGCCAGACCCTTGCGCTGTACGAAGAACTCACACCGTGACGAGCTTTCCGGTGTGCCTTATCTGGCCTATGACCGCATAAAGCCCACCGGAAGCCGATAATCGCCTGATGCTCGCCGCGATCTTCTGGGTCTCCGCCGCCCTGATCGTCTACACGCACCTCGGCTACCCGCTTGTGCTGCGCCTGCTGGTCGCGCTGCGGCGGCCGGTGAGGCAGGCGGCCGAGCCGACCGAGTTGCCGCGCGTCTCCCTGATCGTCGCCGCCTACGATGAGGAGGAGGTGATCGAGGCGAAGGTCGCCAACGCCCTCGCCCTCGACTACCCGCGGGAGCTGCTCGAGCTGGTCGTCGCCTCGGATGGCTCCGATGACGCCACGGTCGAGCGGGCGCGCGCCGCCGGCGCCGACCTCGTCCTCGAGCTGCCCCGCGGCGGCAAGCTGGCGGCGCAGAACGCCGCCGCCGAGCAGGCCTCCGGCGAGGTCCTCGCCTTCTCCGACGCCAACAGCGAGTGGCGCCCGGACGCCCTGCGCCGGCTGCTCGCCCCCTTCGCCGATCCACGGGTCGCCTATGCCTGCGGCCAGGTCCGTTTCCTCGGCGCCGACGGCGACAATCTCGAGGGCGCCTACTGGCGCTATGAGATGGCGGTCCGCGAGATGGAGTCCTCGCTGGCCGGAATCACCGCCGGCAACGGCGCGATCTACGCCGTGCGCGCCGCCGACTACCTGCCGCTCGACCCCTCGGGTAGCCACGATCTTTCCTTCCCCTTCGCTTTCGCCAAGCGCGGCAAGCGCTCGCTCTACGTTCCGGCCGCCCGTGCCGAGGAGAAGATGGTGCCGACGATGGAGGGCGAGTTCGCCCGCAAACGCCGGATGATGGTCGGCCTCTGGGACATCGTCGTCGGCGAGGGGATGATCTCGCCGCGCGGCTACTCGGCCCTGTACGCCTTTGAGCTCTTCTCGCACCGCCTGCTGCGCTACCTGACCCCGTTCCTTCACTTGGTCGCCTTCTTCGCCAACCTCGCCCTGCTCGGCAGCGGCACCGTGTACGTGGTCACCTACGGCATCCAGGTCGCCGCGATCGCCGCGGCGCTGTTCGGCGGCAGCTTCCCGGCTGGCCCGCTGCGTGTCGCTCGCTATTACGCGATGACGACGCTCTCGATTGCCGCCGGGCTCTGGGACCGCTTCCGGCGCGGCGCCCCCGGTACCTGGGAGAAGGCGCCCGGGACGCGATGACGCATCTTGACCGACGCATGTCGGCGTCCTCGGTCGTTCGCGTGCGAGAGCACGCAACGTCCCCAGCGTCCTTGATCTGCTTGGCCACGATGCCTCATCGGTAACTGAATGCCCAGAATTTTGGATATCGCTATCGCCCTGATCGCCCTGATCATCTTGTCGCCCGTGTTGCTGGTGGCTGCAGTGGCGATCAAGCTGGGCAGTCGCGGGCCGATCCTCTACCGCCAGCGGCGCGTCGGGCTGAACGGCGAGGAGTTCGAGATGCTGAAGCTGCGCACGATGGTCGCCGGCTCCGATCCGGTCGGGGTCGGAACGGTCGTCACCCGCGACGATCCGCGCGTCACCGCCGCCGGCCGCGTCCTGCGCCGCACCTCGCTCGACGAGATCCCCAACCTCATCAACGTCCTGCGCGGCGAGATGGCGATCGTCGGCCCGCGCCCGACGATCCCGGCCCAGGTGGTCGACTACACGCCGCACCAGCACCGTCGCCACGAGGTTCGCCCCGGCATCACCGGCTGGGCCCAGATTCAGGGCCGCGCCGGCATCCCCTGGGAGCAGCGGATCGAGCTGGACGTCGATTACGTCGACCGCCGCAGCGCCGCCCTCGACGCCCGCATCCTCACCAAGACGCTCTGGCTGCTCGTCACCGGCCACGGCCTCGCCCCGGACTGACGGGGACAACCTCGCCCCGGACTGACGGGGACAACCTCGCCCCGACTGACCGGTGCAACGCTTTGTCCTCCTGCCCGGGGGACAAAGCGTTGCACCCACGGGAGGGGAGACGACGTAGGGTCTTCGTCGTGAGTGACCGCCCAAGTGTCAGCCTTCGCCCGTTTGAGCCCAGCGATGCCCGCGCTGTGCACCGCTGGTTCAACAACCCGGCCGCGACCGCATCGCTGATGGAGCAGCGGGACTCGTTCTCTGAGGCCGAAGCCGAGGCCTGGGTCGGGCGGGCGATGGACGACTCGGGCGAGGACCGCAAGTACGCGATCGTGGTCGAGGGCTATGACGAGCCAGTTGGCTTCACCGCCCTCTACGGCCTCTTTCGCCAGACCGCACCGGAGCTCGGCGCCCTGATCGGCGACGACGTGCGTGGCAAGGGGGTCGGCCGCCGCGCCGAGGCGCTGACCCTGGCGAAGGCCTTCGACGAGTTCGGCGCCCACCGGGTCTACGGCCGCATTCCCGCTCGCAACGAGGTGGCGAAGAAAACCGTCGCCGGCCTCGGCTGGAAGCACGAGGGCACGATGCGCGCCCACCTGCGCCGCGAGGGCGCCTCCGCCGATGACTGCGAGGTTTGGGGAGTCTTGCCTGACGAGTTCCGCGCCGCCGCGGCTGACCTGCTCTCGTGAGCGTCGCTCGCGCCGAGCTGATCGAGGATCGCGGCCAGGCGGCGGTGAGCGAGGAGTTCTTCCGGTCGCGGCCGTTCCTCGATGCCGAAGGAGTGACGCACACGCTGCACGTCACGAGCGAGGCGGGGGACCTGGCGGCGCCGCTGATCGTCCGCGAGGTCGACGGCGGGCCAGAGCGCGACGCGATTTCCCCCTACGGATACCCGGGCCTGGCTCCCGTCGCCGGCGCACCGGACATTGACCGCAGCGGACCGGGGCCAACGTCGGACGCGCCGCTCGATCCAACTGAAATCGACTTCAGCGCCACCGGCCTGGTCACCATCTTCCTCCGCCACGCCCTGGGCGGTCCGCCCCTTAGCGCACCAGCGCCCGCAATGTGGTGCAGATCGCCGACCCGGCCCTGCCCGCCAAGAGTCGCGGCAGCGATCGCAACCAGATCAACAAGAACCTGCGCAACGGTTATGCGCTGAGCTTGGTCCCGGGGCCCGAGACAAGCGCCGTCCAGCGCGCTGGGTTCCTCTCCGCCTACGAGCAGACGATGCACCGCACCGGAGCCGACGAGCGCTATTTCTTCGCCGCGGCCTACTTCGACCGCATCCTCGAGTCCCCCCGCACCTGGCTGGCACTCGCGACGGCTCCCGACGGGACGATCGCCGCCGCCTCGATCGCCGCCGGCAGCGACGGCTACCTTCATTACTACCTCAGCGGCAGCGCCGACTCACACCTGCGCGACTCGCCGATGAAGAACGTCGTCGCCTCACTGGTCGAGCTTGCCTCCGAGCTCGGTGAGCCGCTCAACCTCGGCGGTGGCATCAGCCGCGGCGATCGCCTCGAGGAGTTCAAGCGCGGGTTCGCCAATCGCGAGCTGGCCTGGCACACATCGGAGATCGTCGCCGATCGTGATACGTACGACCGTCTCGGTGGCCACCGATCCGCGGACGGCTTCTTCCCGGCCTACCGGGCGCCAAGCGCTTAGCCGACGGTTGGTTCGACCGGGGTTGGGCCGGTGAAGGGGAAGCCTTCGGCAGGCTCGCGGCCGTGCCCCCAGGTCTGCTTGCCGAAGTCGCGGATCGCGTCGAGCGTGATCGCGCCCTTGTATTCGTTGCAGCCAAGCAGGTTGCGCCAGGTTGTCGCCGCGACTTCGTAGGGCATGTTGGTGTTCGGGAAGAGCAGCGTCGCGCCGTACATGGAGTCGTAGAGCCCGATCAGTTCCAGCTGCGCGCTTTCGGACAGGTCCGGTGAGTACTGGATCTCGAGCCGGCCGTGCTCCATCGAGTGGACGAAGTCAATTTCCTGCGGCATTTCCTTGTAGGCGCCGTCGGCCTGCTGGTAGGGCGGTTCGACGTGGTTGCCGGAGGTCGGCGGGTTGGTTTTGTATTCGGGCGTCGGCGCGGTCGGCGGGATGTGCACGTGCCCCTCTTCGGGAAGGTGGAGGCGCAGGTCGCAGCCGGCCTTTTTCGCCGCCTCTTTGAGGTTGGTGACTTTGACCGCGGCGACGGTGGTGCCGCTGCGGGTGTCCGGCTGCACGCCGTTGGTCGAACCCGACTGCTGGTCGATGTGGGCGTTGCCGCTGTCGTTCTTGTTGGCCGCCGAGACGATCACCGCGACGATCCCAACCAGGACGAGGATTCCAACGATGCCCGCGGCTCCGTAGCCGATCATCAGTCGACGTTTCGCGGAGCCCGCCTGCTTCTGCTCGCGCTCCTGGCGAGCTTGGCGGAGCCGCTCCCTCTCTTCCTCCCTGCGATTGGCCATGCGACGCCCAGTTTACTCAGAGTGACTTGGCCAAGTCGCCGCTGTCGTCGCGGCCGCGCTCCCAGGGTCGGGCCGCCTGCAGCGAGCCCAGTACCGCCCGGGTCGCCGGCGCCCGGTTGAGCGCATAGAAGTGGATGCCAGGCGCGCCCGCCAGCAGCAGCTCCGAGCACTGCTGGGCCGCGTAGGCGACGCCGAGCTCGAACTCGGCCTTCTCGTCACCACCGGCCGCGGCGAAGGCGGCCTCGAGCCGCGGCGGGATCGAGGCGTCGCAGAGGTCGCAGATGCGCTTGGTCTGGGCGAAGCTCGCCACCGGGATCACCCCGGCGATGATCGGCACCTCGACCCCGGCCGCCCGAGCCGCGGCGACGAAGTCGAAGTAGACCTGGTTATCGAAGAAGAGCTGGGTGATCAGGAAGGAGGCGCCGGCCTCGACCTTGGTCTTCAGGTAGGCGAGGTCGGTCTCAAGATCGGGCGCCTCGGGATGGACCTCCGGGAAGCAGGCGCCGCCGACCGTGAACGACCAGCGCGAGCCGATGAAGGCGGTCAGCTCGGCAGCGCTGCCCAGCCCACCCTCGGGCTGGATGAAGTCCTCCTGGCCGCGCGGCGGATCGCCGCGCAGGGCGAAGACGTTCTCGATCCCCGCCGCCTCGATCTGGTCCAGCGTTTGTGCCAGCCCCTCGGCCGTCTCGCCGACGCAGCTCAGGTGCGCCATCGTCTCGTAGCCGAGCTCGTCCTTCAACTCGCGGGTGATCTCGACCGTTCCGTCCCGGGTCGAGCCGCCGGCCCCGTAGGTGACCGAGACGAAGTCGGGCTCCAGCTCCCGCAGCGAGCGCGCGGTGGCGAGCAACCCCTCGCGCCCCTCCTCGGTCTTGGGTGGGAAGAACTCAACCGAGAAGGTCGGGGCTTTCGCGGCGATGATCTCGTCAATCCGCATCGAAGCAGCGTAGCTAGGCGATTCAGGGCCGCGTCGTCCGCCCCGTCTGCCATCCGCGCGGTGTGGAGTTGCTGGTTGGCAACCCGCGAGAGTTGGCCAGGGCATACAGCGAGGCCCAGGGCGAAGCTATCGAGGCCGAAGTCGGTCTTGATGAGGAGCGGACGGGCCGAATTCGCGGAGTTTGCGGGAACGTATTCGTCGCCCCCCTAGCGGTCGGCAAGGGTGCGCGCTAAGTTGAGATTGCGACTGGGAGAGACGGGGTCCGCGGAAGCCCACCGGACACCGCCTCGAAGGTGGCGCGACGAGCTTCAGCGAGCGAAGGCTACGCACGCGGCAGGCAACCGAGCGTCCCCGCCAGTCGCATTTTTGTGCGTTGGCTTCGGTCGGCCAGATGCGCGCCTGGCGCTCGCCGGCCATACATCTGACCTCCCCCAGACAAATGTAGATCTGTCTGGGGAGACCCCTATGTTGGGCTTTGGTCGTCGAGCTCCTGCCCTTGTCGACCAGCGTGCCGGGACGCAGTGCCGGGAGTCGGGCGTTGTTGGTGCCCCGTGAGTGAGTCCAGCAACTAGCCCGCCCACTCCCATAGCCTTGTGCGATGAGCGGGAACCTTCGCTACGAGCGCGTTGGCGCGGCCGCGGTGATGACGATCGATCGGCCCGAGCGTCGCAACGCGATCGACGCCGCTGCCGCGGAGGCGTTCCGGCAAGGGTTGAAGGAGTTCGAGGCGGACGAGGGTGCCCGCGTGCTGGTCCTCACCGGCGCCGGCGGCCAAGCTTTCTGCGCCGGCGCCGACCTGAGGGCGATGAATCTCGACGTCGATCATCCCGATGGTCCGATGGGGCCGACGCGGCTGACTCCCGCCAAGCCGGCGATCGCCGCGATAGATGGTTGGTGCCTGGCCGGCGGCGTCGAGCTGGCGCTCTGGTGCGACATGCGGATCGCCACTCCGCAATCGACCTTCGGCCTCTTCGAGCGCCGCTGGGGGGTGCCGCTCGTCGACGGCGGCACCCAGCGCCTCCCCCGCGTGGTTGGCATGGGACGGGCGCTCGAGTTGATCCTCACCGGCCGCGCGGTCGAGGCCGAGGAGGCCCACCGCATCGGCCTCGCCAACGAGCTGGTCGAGCCCGGCAAGCACCTCGAGCGCGCCCTCGAGTTGGCTGAGCGGATCGCCGCCTTCCCGCAGGAGACGATGCTGGCCGATCGCCGCGCCGCGATCGAGGGCTTCGGCCTGCCGCTCGCCGAGGGGATCGCGCTCGAGCACCGGCTCGGCCGCGAGGTGCTCGAGGTTGCGGTCGAGGGTGCCAAGCGCTTCGCCGATGGGGCAGGCCGTCACGGCAAAGGCGTTTGAGTCGCTCCGGAACGCGGAAGCGGGGGCGCAAGATCGCCGGTCGTCATGAGTGCGGCGCGCTGGGGGGAGGAAGCGACGCTTTACGCTGTGTGCTCGCGCGCCACGCGCCGCATCTCGTCTTCGGCCGCTTCCGGGCCAATGTAGGGCATCAAGACAGCGAAGACGAGGTCGGGGAGGATGCGGGTCAGCTCCGGCCCTCGCCCGGCGCGAATCTCGTCGAAGATCATCGATGCAGCGCCGCCAATCGCAAAGCGAGCCGTGTCAGCGGGTAGTTCCTCGCCCTGGCTCGCGTACTGGCGGCCCTCCTCGAGGAACGGAGTGAAACGCGCCAGGGCCGAGCGGTAGCGGGCGCGGGCGTCGTCTCCGGCGGCGGTCACCTCGACCATCGAGAGACGGGCGATGCCGGCCTCGATCGAGAGCAGTCCGACAAGGGCACCGAGGGCCGCGGAGACCCGCTCGGGCCACGGCCGCCCGGCGGCGGCCTCGAAAGCGCTGCTCATGTGGGCGAGGAGGACATCGAAGACCGCCTCGTAGGCCTCGAGGAAGCAGCTCTCCTTGTCGGCGAACATCTGCTTGAAGGTCTGCTCCGAGACCCCCGCCACCTCAATCACGTCTTTGACGGTGGTCGCTTCGTAGCCTTTCGCCGCCGCGACGCGCAACATCGCCTCCAAAAGACGCTCTCTTTCGGAGCGCACGAGGTAGGCGCGCGGCAGGCTTTGCGTACCGTCCTGTGTTTCCTCCGCCTTCGTGGCTGGGGATGAATCCATCGGTTCAGAGTAGGGCAGTGTTCTCAGGCTGTCCAACCCGCGGGGTCCACCGCGGCAATCGAGGCAGCGAACCTTCTCAGGCTCTTGCGGCCTTCATCTCGGTGCCGGCGACCTCGGCTCCGAAGTAAGGCAGCACCGCGAAGTACATGAAGTCGGGCAGCAGCCCGCGGAAGCCGTCGCTGTCGCCCGTCGCCAGCTTGGCGTGGACCACGGCGTGCATGCCGGCGACGATCCCCTCGGCGGCGATCGGCGGCGGCGTCTCCGTGCCGGTTGAGGCGTTGCGCGCCGAATCGATGAAATCGGTGATCCGTTTCATCGCTTCGGAGCGAATTTGCAGCGCCTCGGGGCCCGCCGCGTGGACCTCGACGATCAGCGCCCGGCCGATCGCGGGGTCGGAGTCGAGGGCGTCGAGGACGGCGCCGATGCCCGCCCGCAGCTTCCCTCGCCAGCTCTCTTCCGGCTCTGCGGCAGCCCTGGCGATGGCTTCGAATTTGGCCACGCCGTAGGCGAGCGCCTCCAGGTAACAAGCGTCCTTGTCGGCAAACTCGTCATAAAAAGCCTGCCGGTAAAGCCCGGTTTGATCCAGCACCATACGCACGGATGCGGAGTCGTAGCCGGCATTGCCGACAGCCTCGAGCATGCCCTCGAGAATGCGCTGACGCTTCGGGGAACTCACCAGTCTGAGTGTGGGAGCTTCGGGGAAGACCTTCCCCGCTGCGCCGGTCCCCTCAGCCCCTGCCCGGACCTTGGTTGCGGCCTGCTTGCCCATCCGACCTTCCTCTGCTGATCAAGGGAACGGGTTGTCTGGAATAAGGAACAGTAGCGGTATCTGGTCAATCCGTCCAGCTTGGAAACGGATTCTTATAGAGGTACCCTGGCGTTCGTGCCTGATCGAGCTCCGCAAGCAACGAGGATGCCACCAGGTCGGCATCAGTTGCCGCGAGAGTTCATCGCCCAGCACCAGCGGGCTCGCATAATCGCCGCCCTCGCCGAGGAGACGGTAGAGAAGGGCTACCGCGCGGTCACGGTCGCCGACATCGTCCGCCGCGCCGGCATCGCTCGTAACACTTTCTATGAGAACTTCTCCTCCAAGGAGGACTGCTTCCTCGCCGCCTCGGAGTTCGCGGTCAAGGAGGCGTTGCGCCGCGTCGTCGACGCCGCCAGCAAGGTCGATACCTGGCCCGCCCGGGTCAACGCCGGCCTTGCCGCCTTCCTCCATTACGTCGCCAGCGAGCCCGCCCTCGCCCGCACCTGCATCGTCGAGGCGCTCTCGGCCGGCCCCGCCGCGGTCGACCGCTACGAGCGCTCGATCCAGGCCTTCGTGCCGCTCTTCCGCATGGGCCGCAAGGTCTCGGCCAAGGGCGAGGAGCTGCCGACGACGCTGGAGGAGACGATCGTCGGCGGGATCTTCTGGATCCTCTACCAGCGCATCATCATGGGGCAGGCGGAGCAGATCGAGCAGTTGCTGCCGGAGCTGGTCGAGTTCTCGCTCACGCCTTACCTGGGCGCCGAGTCCGCCAAGCGGATTGCCGGCGAAGAAACACCGACACCGACTGCGGGTTGAGCCAGGGGCGGGGATTGGGGGTCCCATGACCTAGTGTCGCCTCACGCGAGTACGACCCGTTCTGGCGGCGTCCGGCCGCGCTTGGCGGCGCGCAGCGGACTCGCCGATGCGCCGCATCGCCTTCGCCCGCCGCACCTGCCAAGCACACCCGGCCACTCGCCAGAGCCGGGCCGTACCCACGAGAGGCGGCACTGTGCTTGACCTGGAGACCCGTGAGCGCGCCGCCAGTCCCGAGCGCGAGCGCATCGTCGAGGCCCTGATCGAGATCGCCGCCGAGCGCGGCTATGCCGAGACCACGATCGAGCTGATCATTGAGCGAGCCGGACTCGACCGGCCCGCGTTCGACCGCCACTTCCGCGGCAAGTACGACTGCTTCCTCTCCGCCTGGCAGGAGATCAACGAGGGCTGCATGCGGGAGATGCTGGAGGCCTACAACAGCCAGGAGAGCTGGCCCGATCGCCTCCGCGCCGTTGCCTGTGAGATCGTCGAAAACCTTCGCAACGCCCCCAGCCGGGCCTCCTTCGCGGTCGAGGTGCTGGCCGCCGGCGACGCCGCCCGGGCGCGGCGCGACATGACGATGCGGGTGATCGCCTCGCTGATCGACGCCGGCCGCAACGAGATGGAGGACCCGGAGTCGGTCCCGCACACCACGGCTGAGGCACTGGCCGGCTCAGCTTACGGCCAGGTCTACGCGAAAGTAGTACGCGGCGATGCCGACGAGCTGCCCGAGCTGGTCCCGCAGTTGATGTCCGCCGCGGTAATGCCGTATCTGGGAATCGAGGCCGGCCTGGCCGAGTTGTCGAGGGGCTTTGATCCGCCGGCGCGATATCGTCGGGGTGTGGCCAAGAAGAAGCCCTCCTCCCGGGACACGGGTGACTCGGGAGTGTCAGCGGAGGAATACCCGCCGGAGCTCGCGCGCCTGCCCCCAGGCCGCCACGGCTTGCCGCGCGAGTTCGTCATCCACAACCAGCGCGAGCGCCTGATCGCCGGCCTCGCCGAGGCAATCGCCGAAAACGGCTACTCCGGCACGACGATCGCCCACATCACGCGCCACGCCGCCGTCTCTCGCCGCACCTTCTACGAGCACTTCTCCAGCAAGGACGAGTGCTTCGTCGCTGCTTACGACACGGTGATGGAGGAGTTGCGCGAACGCGTCTCGACCGCCTTCGACGGCGAGGACGACTGGCCGCACGCGGTCAAAGCCGGAATCGGGGCGATGCTCGAGTTCCTCGCCGCTGAGCCGCACCTGGCCCGCCTCTGCATGGTCGAGGCGCTGGTCGCCGGGCCGGTTGTGGTCGAGCGCTACGACGCCGCGATCCAGAGCTTCGTGCCCTACTTCCAAACCGGCCGCGAGGGCCGTCCGCCCGAGGTCCTCTCCCGCCTCTCGCCGACCACCGAGGAGGCCCTCGTCGGCGGCATGGTCTCGCTGATCTCCCGCCGCATCATCGCCGGCAAAGCCGAAGAGCTGGAGGAGCTGCTGCCCGACCTCGTCGAGTTCACGCTCACTCCGTATCTGGGGAGCGCCGAGGCGGCGGAGCTGGCGCGCGAGTAGCGGACTGGACCGGTCGGGGTCAGTCTTCCTCGGGCAGGTTCTCCAGGTCGAGCAGATCCTGCGTGCGGCTCTGGGCCTGCTTCATCTCACGCAGCCGTCGAAGTGAGCAGATCTTGACCGGCACCCCCAGAAGTTCGCTCTCGACTGCGTCTTCAGCAAGCTGGGCGTAGCTGGGCACGCCTTGCGCTCGCTGTACGACGTCGAGCGCACCGAGTCTCGTCGACGCAGTGACGTTGCCGCCGCGACGGATCACCCCGGCATCGCGCGCTGGGTCAAAAGGCCGATCATCCACAGTGGGCAGCGTGGCGTCGAGTTCCGCGAGGACTGCGGCGAGGCGTTGGAGATTGTCTGGGTCTGGCTCCGGGACAAGGTCAAGATCCTCGGTTCCGCGTATGAAGCCGTGAGCGCCCACCGCGACCCCGCCGATGACAATGAAGCTGATGTCGTGACTGTGCAGCGCCTCGAGCAGGGCCCGGAGATCGAATTCGGTCAATGTGCTTTAGCGGCGCCCTTGATGGCGCTCATCTGCTTGCACAGGGCATGGACCCGCGCGAGGCGCTCGCTCATCGGCGCCTGCCTGTCGGCTTCGAGCCGCATGGCGCGCGCGCGCGCGAGGTCGTTGATGCTTCCGTTCAGCGTTCGCTCGGCCATACCCGAAATTCTAGTCGTCTATTGGCTGCAGTTCCGGAGAGCCCAGTTCCAGCCAAGCCTCGTCCTCGCCGAAGTAGTTGAGCACGGCGAGGTGAGCGAGGTCGGGAAGCAGGCGCTCGACCGTCGCCGCCCGTCCCGCGCCGATCTCGGTCGCGATCGCTTCCTCGACCGCGCCGACGACGAACTGGGCGGTGAGCGCGGTCGCCGTGACCCGGGCGCTCGGCTCGTGGCGAGCGGAGTCGACCGCGCCCGCGAAGCGCTCGATCAGCTGCTGGTGCTTTGCCCAGGCCTGCCCGCGGGCGGCCCGCACCTCGACCACCAGCGCCTTCGCCAGCAGCGGCTGCTCGGCCACCGTGCGCAGCAGCCTGGCGAGGGCGGCGCGGAAGCCCGCCCGCCAGCTCTCGGCCTCACGGCCCGCCTCGAGCACTTCCGCGCAGAGTCGATCCGCCGCCATCTCGTAGGCCTGCGCGAAGCAGGCCTCCTTGCCGCCGAAGCGACGCTGGAAGCGGTCGCGGGAGATGCCGCTGCGCTCCAGCACTTCCTGCACCGTGGCCTTGTCATAGCCACGAGCACCGACACTGAGCAGCATCGCTTCCAGCGCCCCCTCATCCGACGCGCGCTGCGGGATGGCCTCGTCCCAGGACCTCACCGCGCGCAGTGTGGGTGGTGCATCCACTCCGAGGTACCTTAGCCCATCTTTGGGAACTATCAACACTTCATATACTGCCTTCGTACCAATGGGAACGCGCGCTATCCTGACTGCGTGCGTGCATTGCCTGGAAAGGCTTCCCGGCGGCCGCCGGGCCCCGAGCCGGTCAGCCGCGCCGCGTCCGCGGAGGACCAGCGGCACCGGATCCTCGAAGCCACCGCCGAGTTGATCGCCGAGCAGGGCTACGCCGAGACGACGATCGAGCAGATCGTGCGCCGGGCCCGCGTCGGTTACGCGACCTTCTACAAGCACTACGCCGACAAGCAGGAGGCCTTCCTCGCCCTGATGGACGCTGCCGTGGAGCGGACGGCCTACGAGGTGGAGGAAGCCTTCGACCGCGAAGACGGCCCCTGGCCAGACAAGGTCGGGGCGGGACTCGGCGCTCTGCTGAAGATCGCGGCGGAGCATCCCGGTGTGGCGCGCGCCTGTCTGGTCGAGGCGCCGACCGCGGGGCCGGAGGCGGCGGCGCGCCACGAGGCCGCGCTGAAGCGCTTCGCGCCGCTGCTGCGGCCGGGTCGCGAGCTCAACCCGCGCGCCGACAAATTGCCCGAGAGCCTCGAGGAGACCCTGGCCGGGGGGGTGCTCTGGGTGATCAACCAGCGCCTGATCGCCGGCGAAGCGGGAAAGCTGCGGGCGCTGCTGCCCGAGGCGCTGGAGTTCCTGCTGCGGCCCTACGTGGGCGAGGACGCGGCCGCGCGTGAGGCCGGCGGCGCCAGCCACCAAGCGACTTCTGCCTGAGCGCACCAGATGGCGGACGAAGAGCTCGGCCCCCTGCCCGCCGGCCGCCACGGCTTCAGCCGTGAGCAGGTTGCCCACAACCAGCGCGAGCGCCTGATCGCCGGCCTCGCCACGGCGGTCGCCGAGACGGGCTACCGCGCGGTGACGATCACAGACATCACCAAAGCCGCGCGGGTCTCGCGCCGCGTCTTCTACGAGAACTTCGAGGGCAAGGACGAGTGCTTCCTGGCCGCCTTCGAGGTCGTCGTCGGGCATATTCGCGAGCTGGCCCAAGAGGCGGTCGCGGACGCCGGTGAGTGGCCGACTCAGGCCGTCGCGGCCGCACGGGCGGTGCTGCTCTTCTTTGCCGCCGAGCCGGACCTGGCTCGCCTCTGTCTGGTCGAGTCGCAGGCCGCCGGCCCCGCCGTCTCGACCAGATTTCACGAGGCCGTGCACGAGGTCATTCCGTATCTGGAGCAGGGAAGGGGCCTGCGCGAGGGAGAGCGCGAGCTGCCGCCCACCACCGAGGAGTCGACGCTGGGAGCCCTGGTACTGATGGCCGGCCGCAAGGTGGCCGCCGGCGAAGCCGAGCAGCTCGAGCAGCTGCTCCCCGAGTTCGCTGAATTGATCCTCGCGCCGTACCTCGGCGCCGAGGCTGCGGGTCGCCTGGCCCATTCCCAAGCCGCCTGATTCGGTACCCCCGTATACGCCCAGGGAACGTCTCTGGGAACGATCTTTTTCTTTTGGGAACTTTCGCTTGACAACCCTTGAACCGGGTGCTTCACTGCCGCCACTGGTCGGTACCAGGCTCACTTTCTAGGAACGAAACACACCTAGCCAAAGCGCTCCAGGGAACGACCGGTACAGGGACATAACCGAGCCTCGAGGAAGCCGCTAAGGGAAGCGGCGGGCAGAGGGGCTCACGGGACAAGGAGAGAGATTTCAGATGTTCTCGACGCTACGCACGCGCTTTGGCATACCCGGAGTGATCTCGGTTATCGCCCTGGTCTTCGCCATGTTCGGCGGCGCTTATGCCGCCTCCAACTCTTCAGGCGGCCACGCCGTCGCCTCCAAGGCCAAGAAGGCCAAGACCGGCCAGCGCGGTCCCAGGGGGCCCAGGGGCGCCACCGGCCCGGCCGGGCCGCAGGGACCGGCGGGATTGGCGGGACCTGCCGGTCCGCAGGGCGCCAAGGGCGATCCCGGGACGGCCGGCTCGCCGGGCTCCGCCGGAACCAGCGTCACCAGCACTGAACTCTCGATCGGCGATGAAAACTGCGAAAACGGCGGCTCTGAATTCACCTCGGCCAGCGGCACCACCTACGCCTGCAGCGGCGGCGAAGGGCCGGAAGGGCCGGCGGGCGCGGACGGCTCGCCTTGGGCCGTCGGCGGCCTGCCCGCCGGTGCAACGGAGATGGGGACTTGGGCCACTTACGTGATCAACGAAAAACAAATCACGCTCGCACCGATCTCATTCAACGTGCCACTGGCCGCCGGCAAAAAACCGATCGTTCACTTTGTGAGGACAAACGGCGAAGAAGAACTCTTCGGCGTCCCCACCGGCGCCGCGACGACCTGCCTGGGGACGGTGAGTGAACCCACCGCTCCTCCCGGCACCCTTTGCGTATACGCGGGAGCCGAGATTCGCATGACCTACCAAAGCTCGAACGGGCTAACAAGGGCAGGGGCAAGTCTTCGGCTCCTCTCCACAGAATCTTTTCCCGAAGGAGAAAAATTCGCCGAAGGGCGCGGAACCTGGGCCGTCACCGCCCCAACCTCCTAGGCATCACTGGTTGGAACCTTGAAATTGAGGCTGAGGGCTCGATCGGCAAGTGTCGAGCCCTCAGCCCGGCAAGAGTGGAGAACCATGCTGAATAAGAACCTCTCATCGTTCCGCAACGACGCCGGCAAGCGACGCCGAAGTGCGGTCGCTTCTCTGCCGGCCTCTCTGCTCTTGATCGGAGCGCTGTTGTACGTGCTTGCCGCGCCCGCCCAAGCGGCCCACGTGCACTCGCTGCTGTCCAGCAACGCGCTGCCCGAAGAAGCCCGCCCCAACAGCGTCGCCGTCAATCAGACCACCCACCACATCTACGTGGTGGCGTTCACCGGTTCAAACAGCCAGGGACTGGCTTTCTTCAACCTCGATCCCGACGGCAAACCCGACCCCGCCCAGCCCGAACTGCCCGGCGCCGAAACCCTGCGGCCGCTCTACGTGGGCGTCGACAACTCAGGCGGTCCCCACGACGGCTACATCTACGCCTCGAGTTCCTTCACCGAAGCAATCCAACAATATGACCCCTCCGGATCGCAGACGGCGCTGAAGATCACCGCGGCGGCGATACCGCTGGACGGCACCCCGCAGGGGGAAGGGTTGCCGGCGGTGGTCAACAACGGCAAATTCGGGCCAAGGGCGGTCGCCGTCGGGCCCTCGGGGAACGTCTATACGTATGACCTGAGCAACGGGACGATCGACGAGTTCACGCCGGAAGGAACCTTCGTCAAGCAGTTCGACCAGGGGGGGTATCAGGATGGTGTGTTTGCCGAAGGAATAGCGGTAGACGCCGCCGGCGGTCTCTACCTCGCCGGCCATAACAGCACTTTCGGAACAGGCCTCTACGAGTTCAACCCCGCGGGCGAATGCGTGCCGGCGAGTTGCTTGCCGATAGCTGAACAGGGTCCCAGCGTCACCGATCGTGCAGTGGGAGTCGCCGTCGATCGCAATGCCGGACGAGTCTTCATGACGGGCCAGTCCGAAGAAAGCGAAGGCAGGGAAGGCAAGTTCAGCGAATTCGACTCCACGGGGAACAAGCTCGGCACCACCTTCATCCCCCACGGCACGCAGCGCTACTCCCCCCAGGGGATCGCCGTCGATGAAGCGAGCGGCAAGCTGATCGTCGCCGCCAATGCCGAACCAAGCAGCGAAAGCTCGCTGCAGATCTACGGCCCGGTCGAAATCGTCCCCGACGTGGAAACCGAAGCGCCCTCGGGAGTAACCGACGACTCGGCGACCTTCCACGGCAAGGTCGG
>Ga0207652_10001428_pt1 | contig 21177 bp, 17 predicted proteins | sample KBSC63BmetaG_FD_184334 | JGI IMG/M metagenome (GOLD analysis project Ga0207652, IMG submission 184334) | Corn rhizosphere microbial communities from Kellogg Biological Station, Michigan, USA - KBS C6-3B metaG (SPAdes) (version 2) | ecosystem: Host-associated > Plants > Roots > Rhizosphere ... | reverse complement strand
GGATAGATCCCAAGGCGAGAATCTGTATAAAAAGTCTATCCACTATCTACTCTAAACTATCCACTTCTATTTCAGCAGCTGATACGCCAGCAAACTCGTCACATACGCCAACCCCGTCATATAAATAAATTGAATGATCGGCCATTTCCAGCCGCGGGTTTCCTTTTTGACCACGGCGAGGGTGCTCATGCACTGCATGGCAAAGGCGTAGAAGATCATGAGGGAGACGCCGGTGGCGAGGGTGTAGACCTGTGCGCCTTCGTCGGTGCGGGCATTGGCCATGCGCTGCCGAAGGGTTTGCGGGTTGGCATTTTTTCCTCCTTCAACGCTGTACAAAGTGGCCATGGTGCCGATGAAGACTTCCCGTGCAGCGAAGGATGTGATCAGGGCGATGCCGATTTTCCAGTCATAGCCCAGGGGTTTGATGGCGGGCTCAATGGTCCTGCCCAGTATGCCGGCGTATGAATTTTCCAGCAGGGCGGCGCCTTTTTCCTTCGACTGTGCGGGAGCGCTGTATTTCGCTGCTGCGGCTCGCATGCGTGCCGGGGGACCGTATGTGCTGAGTCCCCAGAGAATCATGCTGATCACGATGATCACTTTCCCGGCGTCGCGCACAAATATTTTTGCTTTCTGGATCATCGTGACGCCTACATTCTTCCAGCGCGGCGCACGGTAAACGGGTAGTTCCAGGATGAAAAAGCTTTTTTCTTTGGAATGGATAAAGCGCTTGGCCACATAGGAAACGACGAGTGCGGCCACCATACCCATCAGGTATAACCCCATCATCACCAGTCCCTGTATGTTCAGCAGGCCGAGTACCCGCTGGTTGGGCACCACCAGCGCAATCAGCATGGTATATACGGGCAATCGCGCGCTGCAGCTCATCAGCGGGGTTACCAGTATGGTTAGCAGCCTTTCCTTTTTATTTTCGATATTCCGCGCGCTCATGATGGCAGGTACCGCACAGGCAAATCCGCTGATCATGGGCATCACGCTTTTGCCGTTGAGCCCCACTTTACGCATGAGCTTGTCCGTTAGAAAGCTGATGCGGGCCATATAGCCCGTGTCTTCCAGCACCGTGATGAGCCCGAAGAGGATCATGATCTGCGGAATGAACACGAGGATGCCGCTGAGCCCCGCGAGTAACCCGTTCACCATCAGGTCGCGGAACCAGCCATCGGGGAGCTGGGCGGAAACCCAGGTGCTCATTTTGGTGAAGGTCCAGTCGAGCCCGTCCATCGGGAACTGGGCAAGCCAGAATACGCTCTGAAAGAGCAGAAAGAGCACCACGAGTAAGATGGCATATCCCCAAACGCGGTGCAGCAGGATATTGTCCAGCTTTTCGGTCAGGAGTGCTTTTTGCAAAGGATCGGGCTCCGTGGTGGTAAGCTGCATTACCTGTTTGATGCGGGCATAGCGCTGCATGATCTCTTCGGCCTGCACACGGGTATGGTTGAACTGATTTTTTTCTTCAATCCCCTCGATGCGGTCGTGCTGGGCGGAGTGAAATTGCAATCCTTCGTGATTAATGAGGTAATGCAGAGCGGTATAGTCGCTGATATCCGGAAAGACCGTTTTGAGCTGGGAAACGGCATCCTGCGCCAGGGAACGGTTCGGAATAAAATCCCGCGCTGGTGCGTGGGAGAGTTGCTGTGCGCGCTGGGAAATGATTTTTTTCAGCTGGGCGAGGCCCTTATTCTTCCGGGGATTGACGGGCACTACAGGCACACCGAGTTCCCTCTCCAGTCCGGGCACATCGATCTCGATCCCTTTTTTTGCAGCCAGGTCCATCATCGTCAGCGCAATCACCACCGGAATTTTCAGATCGATGATCTGGGAAGAGAAGAGCAGGTTTCTTTTCAGATTGCTGGCGTCCACGAGCAGGATCACCATGTCCACTTTTACATCATCATCCTGGTTCAGCAATACTTTATAGGTCACCCATTCGTCGGACCGCTTTGGGTACAGGCTATAAGTTCCCGGCAGGTCCACGATGCTGGCGGCATAACCCGGCGCCAGGTCGCTGGACCCGGTTTTCTTATCGATGGTGACGCCCGGAAAATTGCCCACTTTCTGGTTGAGTCCCGTGAGGGCATTAAACAAGGAGCTTTTTCCGCTATTCGGATTACCAACGAGACCGATATGTATTTTTCTCTTATTCAATAAACTAGTCCGGATTTAGGCGGAAAATAAGGCAACAAAAGTAAACTTGTGCAACGGGATTAATTTACGAATTCCGGAGTTAAATAAATTGGCCCGGTACCGTGAAGGGGTCTTGTCATATAAACCAACCCAGCAGCAGGCAGATAAAAACGATCACCGGGGAGGGCAGGCGGCTGTACATCAGCAGCAGGAATGTGAGAATGGTGACAAGGATTTCGAGGCCGAGGACCAGGTTGTTACCAAAGCTGAAGTCCTTGGTCATATAAAGGCTGCCCGCAACCATGATGCCCACCACCACCGCGTTAATACCTTCCAGGGCCCGGTATACCGTGGCATATTTCTTCATATTCGACCAGATGGGGAAAAAGAAGAGTACGAGCAGGGCGCTGGGGAGAAAGATCGCGACGGAGCCGATCACGCAGCCCAGGATCTGCATGGGTTTGCCCATGTCCTTCATGGCCATGCCACCCATATAGGAGGAAACGGAGAAAACAGGTCCGGGTATTGCCCTTACCATGCCGGCGCCCGTATAAAATTCGTCCTTCCCGATCTTTACCACATTGGGATTGCGTTCAATGAGTTTTTCGGATTCGGGCCGGGCCACAAACTGTTCATACATCAGGGGTATCAGTACCTGGCCTCCGCCGAAAACCAGACTCCCGAAGCGGTAGGTATTTTCAAAAAGGTTAATGGGGCGCCGGTGCGGCCAGTTATTTTTCCTGGCCATTTCACTGCTGATACCCGCCAGGATAAAAATGATGGCAAAGAGCCAGATATTGGCCCACTTGATTTTCCGGGTGATCACGTGCACCTGCGGAATACGTTTACTGCTGAGGTTGGTAATTACGCCGCCGAGTACGATCACCACCGGAAAGATCCAGGGTGTTTTGAACAGGAAGAAAGTAGCCAGCGTGGCCGCCAGCAAAATACAATGGGTAATAGTATTATGTACCGATACCTTGAATGCCTTCCAGGATGCATAAATCAAAAATCCAACCGTCATGGGCTGGATATATTTGAACAGGTCGGCATGACTGCCTTTCTGATTCATGAATTCAATGAAGAAGGAGAAAAACCCCATGATAATACAGGCCGGGGTTATCCAGATGAGCAGGGTCAGCACCGCCAGGGGAATGCCGCCGCGTTTATACCCGATCAGCGTAAGCACCTGCGTGGAAGAGGCCCCGGGCAGCAGCTGGCAAAAAGCATTATAATCCATCAGCTCTTCTTCCGTAATATCCCTTCTCCCCCCCACAAAGGTTTTCATCATCATCCCCAGATGCCCCTGCGGCCCGCCAAAAGCAGAAATGCTGTACAGAAATACAGCTTTGAGGAAGCGGAGATGGCGGAGAAGAACCATGGGGCAATTTACTGGAGATTTTTGGAGTCGGGGAGATTTGGTTGACGGTTGACGGATGACGGTTGACGGACTCTACGCGAATCATAAAGATTAAATTCTGTCAGATTGCAGCATTAAAAGTCCGTCAACCGTCATCCGTCAACCGTCAACCACTCTAATGCTTCAACCTCCCATTCCGCAAAGAATCCTCCCTTTTAAACATATCGTCCTTGTGCGAAACGTCCGGATGGGCGAGGTTGTAGCGGAATTCGTCGCTGGCGAGTTTGATATAATCGAAGAACTCGTAGTCGGTTGCGGATTTGCTGAACTGGTAAGAAGGGCGGTAGGCGGTCATAAAGGAATCCAGCTGGTCGCCGTCGAGTTTGCTCAGTCTTTTAATCAGCCCGCGGTTAAAGCGATGATCAACGAATCTTTCTTCCTCGTCATCGATCAGTCTTTCGCGGAAAGCGACCGAACGGCGGATCTGCCGGAATTTGAGCATATTGATGAGGGCGTCGAGGTCGAGGCCAACGCCGAGTCCGCTGGAAGGATCGGTCAGCGCCAGACCCGGTTTCTTATAATTAAATGACTTCTCGTAGTCGATCCGGTTCTGCAGGGAGTCCATGTGGTAATTCCGCGGGGCAACCCGCACTTCATTCAGCTCCGTGGCGCCCACGTGCAGTGCAATGTCGAAACCGGTGGTCGGGTTCATGTCCTTTACCGGAAACATCTGGGTAGCCCGGCCGAGATAGGAAAAACTCAGAGAATCGTTTTGGTTTACCCGGATCGAATAGTTCCCTTTGGCATCGGTGGTAGTGCCGCGGCCGGTATTGGAGACCACGCTTACTGCTTCGAGCGGGTGGGTCCGGTACATATTAAAAACGGTTCCGCGGATCGTTACCTCCTGTGCGACGGCCCCCGTAGCCAAAAAAGCGAGCGAGGCCGGTAAAATCCATTTTCTGAAATATGCGTAAAAAACAAGCAATCAGGCCGATTTTAGGTGAATGGGAAGCAAAATAGCAAGAAGCCCCCGATAAATTATGGGTTTAACGTTAATTTGGATTCCATCCACCCGGCGATGATTGCAGGGTAATGGGCATGCTCCAGGGCATGAATTTTTTGCGCCAGGCTATCCGGATTGTCAGCCGCTGAAACCGGGCAGCGCGCCTGGAAAATTATTTCTCCGTGGTCGTAAATTTCATCTACCTCGTGGATGCTGATCCCGCTTTCCTGTTGCCCTGCATCAAGCACCGCCTGGTGAACGGCCCTTCCATACATGCCCTTTCCGCCAAAAGCGGGCAGCAGGGCCGGATGTATATTAATGATGCGGCCCGGATAAGCCCGGATCAGCTCCGGGGGTATTTTCCATAAAAACCCTGCCAGCACCAGAAATTCAATATTGGCCTTCCGCAACTCCTCCAGGTAGTGGCTGCCACGGAAAAATTCTTCCCGTTCAATTATCAGGGAGGGAATTCCTTCCTCTGCCGCAATTTCCAAAACCCCCGCACCCGGTTTATTGCAAACAATCAGGGCAATCTCCACCGGGCGGCCGGCAACCCGGTTTCCCTCCCCGTGAAAATAGTGAATGATTCTTCCGGCATTGGTTCCGGCGCCGGAGGCGAAGATGGCGATCTTCAGGTTTTGGTTGACGGTTGACGGTTGACGGTTGACGGAAGAGATTGATGGATCAGGCAACTGTATTTTTTTGTAAAATAGACATTAAAAATAAAAAATGGAGAAACGAAATTACGATTCGTCAGGCAGTTTGCATCGCCGCATCTGCCGTCAACCGTCAACCGTTAACCGTCAACAAATTCCTTTCAACCGCCTGCGATTTTGCTTAAAATTTCTACGCAATTTCGCATGACAATTGAATGACAATTTTTTTGGAACAATTTATATAATCCGCTGAAACGCAGGCCAGATCAGGGAAAAAAAATTTAGGACATGTTGGTATTTTGTTAATTTCATGACTTACTTTTGCAACCGACTGAGAAGATTTTCCACATTTATACAACGAATTGTATATATGCATCATTACAGACTTAGTGCATTCAGAATATCCTATAGCCTCCTCTTCACCACACTGTTTCTGCTTTTTGGTAATTTTTCGATGGCTCAGGATGGAAAGGCTTTATTCCAGAGTAATTGCGCCTCCTGCCACAATCCCATCAAGGTAGTCACGGGACCCGCCCTCAAGGGGGTCACTGAACGTGTTCCCGATAAAAAGCTGTTGCATGCCTGGATAAAAAACAATACCGCCGTACTGGCTTCCGGCAACAAATACTTCAACGACCTCTATCTTCAGTTCAGCAAAACCCCGATGAATACGTTTCCGGGTTTGAGCGATGCGGAAATAGACGCCATTCTGCAATATGTTGAATCTTTTAAGGAACCGGCTCCGGCAAGCGGCACACCGGGAACACCGGCAGCAGCGCCACAGAGCGACAACAGCCTGCTTTACGGCATTCTCACGCTGATCCTGGCGGTGATCATGCTGGTGCTCATGCAGGTAAACAGTAACCTGAAAAAACTTTCCGACGACAAATCGGGCATTCCTTCCAGCGAACCTATTCCATTTTATAAGAACAAGGCCTATATAGCGATGGTCGTGCTGGTACTTTTTGTGCTGGGAGGCTATTTTCTTGTTCAGGCCGCGGTGGGTCTTGGCCGTCAGCAGAATTATGAACCCGAGCAACCCATATTCTTCTCCCATAAAGTGCACCCGGGAATTAACCAGATCAGCTGTTTATATTGCCATGGCGGAGCCTGGGACAGTAAACACGCCGGCGTGCCCTCCCTCAATGTTTGTATGAATTGCCATGCCGCCATCAATGATTATCATGGTGAACCTTTGCACCGGCCCGACGGCAGCGTGGTGGATGCCAATGCAGAAATTCAGAAATTATACAGTTATACCGGCTATGATCCGGCTTCCGGGAAATATGATAAGCCGGGTAAACAGATTGAATGGGTGAAAATTCACAATCTGCCCGACCATGTTTACTTCAACCATTCCCAGCATATCCGTGCAGGTAAAGTACAATGCCAGACCTGTCACGGGCCGATCACAGAAATGAATGAGGTAAAACAATTTGCGCCGCTCAGTATGGGCTGGTGCATCAACTGTCACCGCACAACGAAAGTGAATTTCCCGGACGGTAAGGGAAATGGAAATAAATTCTATAGCATTTACGAAAAATTCCATAAGGACCTGCAGACAGGTAAGATGGATAGTGTTACTGTTGAAAATATCGGCGGCACGGAATGTCAGAAGTGTCACTATTAATGTGCTGATTTGAAGATCTGGAAATTAAAAAAGCTTTGTTACCGGGCCTGCGCTGAATCTTCGGCGAACAAAACCGGCTTCTTTTATAACAGCCCGTTGACTGGCGCAGAGAATTTTCAGATTTTCAGATCATCAAATTTTCAAACCCGAAAATAAATGAGCGAGAAAAAGTACTGGCAAAGTTTTGGAGAACGCAGTAATTCTGCTTTCTCACAGGCGTCAGCAGAAAATGAGTTCCAGGAAGACCTTCCCATGGAAAGTTTCGACAGCAAGGGTTTGCTGGATGTAAAAACACCAAGAAGGGATTTTCTGAAATATCTCGGATTCAGTACGGCAGCCGCCACCCTGGCCGCCAGTTGCGAGGTTCCGGTAAGAAAAGTGGTTCCTTATCTGAATAAACCGGATAATATGATTCCGGGAGTTGCAGACTATTATGCAACCACCTATGTTGCGGGCGGAGATGCGGTTTCCATCGTGGCGAAAGTGCGCGACGGCCGTCCGATCAAGCTGGAGGGAAATGAATTGTCCGGTATAACAAAGGGAGGAACGTCCGCAAAGGTTCAGGCCTCGGTGCTGGACTTATATGATACCGCACGTTTGCGTTTCCCGGTGCAGATGATAAACGGCGTTCCGCAGGAAGTGACCAGCTTCGAAGCATTCGATAAATTGGTTGTGGCATCCATGGCAGGGCAAACCGCCCCGGTGGTTTTGCTCACCGGCACCATCACTTCTCCAACCAGCAGGCAGATCATTACAGAATTCCTCGCCAAATATCCGGGAAGCCGTCATGTACAATACGATGCCGATTCGTTCAGCGGCATGCTGCAGGCGAACGAAGCAGCTTACGGAAAAAGAGTTCTTCCCTCCTATCGTTTTGACAATGCAAAAATAATTGTGAGCCTCGGCGCCGATTTTCTCGGAACCTGGCTTTCACCTATTGAATTTGCCCGGCAGTATGCCAAAGGCAGAAAAATTAATGAGCAGGCACCGGCGATGAACCGGCACTATCAGTTTGAATCTTTGCTGAGCATGACCGGCGCCAATTCCGACGAACGGTTTGTGCACAAGCCCTCAGAATCCGGTGCGGTTGCGCTGGCTTTGCTGGCGGCGCTGGGGGGAAATGTTACCGCTCCTGCGCTTTCTTCCGGAAAATTAAAAGAAGGTATAGCCAAAGCAGCTAAAGATCTGGCGGCGGCTAAAGGAAATGCGCTGGTTGTTTCGGGAAGCAATGATGTCAATATCCAGCTCATAGTGAACGCCATCAACGAAGCAATAGGCGCCAACGGAACCACGGTAACCTGGGCGGCGCCCCTGTTAAGCCGTCAGGGTATCGACAGTGAATTCAACAGCCTGGTTGCCGATATGAACGACGGAAAAATCAGCAGCCTGCTGATTTATGATGCGAATCCGGTGTATGATTATTATGATGCGAAAAAATTCAAAGCGGGTCTTGCCAAAGTAAAGACCAGCGTTTCTTTCAACGGAAGGCTGGATGAAACCACGGAGCTCTGCAAATTTGTTCTTCCTTCTCCTCACTTCCTCGAAAGATGGGGTGATGCGGAAACCAAACCCGGTTATATTTCCATGATGCAGCCGGTGATTGCTCCGCTTTTTTTAACCCGGCCTTATGAGGATTCGCTGATGAAGTGGTCGGGCAACAATACTACTTACGACGAATTCTTCAAACAATACTGGGAGAACAAACTCGGCGGTCTCGAAGCTTATGAAAAAGCTTTGCAGGACGGGGTGATTGAAACGGCGGCAACGGTTGCTGTAAGCGGAGAAGGCAAGGGCGCAGGTGCTATCTCTGCATCCGGTGAAGGCGGACAGGTAAGGAACGGAGTAGCGGCCTTCAACGGCGCAAAGGTTTCCGATGCCGCGGCCGCAATCGCTTCAGCAAAAAAAGGCGGAGCGCTGGAACTGGTCCTGTATCAGCAGGTAAGCATGGGCGTTGGTGCACAGCCCAACAATCCCTGGCTCCTGGAATTGCCGGATCCCATTGCCCGGTCAACCTGGGATAATTTCGCGATGGTATCGCCGAAATTCCTGATCGACAATTATGATATTGACCTGGGCAATCAGCACCAGGCGGATAAATTTGAAGTACATCCGGAACGCCCGGTGATTAAAATAAAAGCCAACGGGAATGAAATTACCATTCCGGTTGTTGCCGTGCCCGGCGTTTGCGACGGCGTCATCGCCATTGCCACCGGATACGGTCATCAGAGCGCCGATCCGAAAAATACGGCCAGCTTTATCGGCCGTGCGGTGCCCGGTGCAGGAAGAAATGCTTTTCCGTTTGCCAGTTTCAACGGGACGACGGTCGACTGGCAGGCAACGGATGCCAGTTTTGAAAAGACCGACGAAGAATACCAGATCGCGTTCACCCAAACGCATAATTCATTCGAAGGCCGTACTTCCGTGATCAAGGAAATGGACCTGGAAGAATTCGTTAAGAATCCGAATGAGGTGCTGGAGGAAAGAGAGCAAGAGCTGAAACATTTCGGAGGCATTGAAAATTTTGAGAAACAAGGGACCCTGTACGGGTATTATGATAAGCCCGGCATTCACTGGGGTATGTCGATAGATCTGAATTCCTGCATCGGTTGCGGCGCCTGCGTCGTTGCCTGTCATGCGGAAAACAATGTGAGCATGGTCGGAAAGAATGAAGTGATGCGCTTTCACGACATGCACTGGTTGCGCATCGACCGGTACTTTACAGGCGACTATGCCGATCCCCACAGCGTGCAGACGATTTTCCAGCCCATGCTTTGCCAGCACTGTAATAATGCACCCTGCGAGAATGTTTGTCCGGTTTCCGCCACCAACCACAGCAGTGAAGGTTTAAACCAGATGGTTTACAACCGCTGCATCGGCACAAAATATTGCGCCAATAACTGTCCTTTCAAAGTGCGCCGGTTCAACTGGGCGGATTATACAGGATCAGACAGTTTTCCGAATAACCAGGATCAGCGCGGCGTGGGCAGGCTGAACGATTCGGTGCTGATGATGGAAGATGATCTTACCCGGATGGTGCTGAATCCTGATGTAACGGTCAGAGGCCGGGGGGTCATGGAGAAATGTTCTTTCTGCGTGCAGCGTTTGCAGGATGGAAAACTGAAGGCAAAGAAGGAAGACAGGCCTTTACTGGATATGCAGGACGTGAGAACATCCTGCCAGCAGGCCTGCCCGACCAACGCCATTGTTTTTGGAAATATCAATGACAGTAAAAGTGCTGTGGTGAAGGAGCGGGTGGAAAATAATCACCGCCTTTATCATGTACTCGAAGAGTTGCACGTATTACCGAATATCAGTTACCTCGCCAAGGTCCGTAATCCGGAAACAACAGCGAAAGTATAAAGAGAATTTATAAAGATGCCGGCGAAAACGGTATCAGATCTTAAAAGTATTAACCGACTATGGCACTATTAAAATACGAATCACAGGTGAGGCCTCCGCTGATCGAGGGCGATAAATCCTATCACCAGATCACCGAAGACATAGTGCGGCCCATTGAAGCCAGGCCATCAAAACTCTGGTGGTTCGGGTTCATATTTGCCGTTTTGCTTTTGATATTCGGAATTTTTTCGGTAACCCGCGAAGTAATCTATGGGATCGGCCAGTGGAACCTGCACAAAACAGTGGGTTGGGGATGGGATATCACCAACTTCGTATGGTGGGTAGGGATTGGTCATGCCGGAACGCTGATTTCCGCGATCTTACTTTTGTTCCGTCAGGGCTGGAGAACCGGTGTGAACCGTGCTGCAGAGGCCATGACCATATTCGCGGTAATGTGTGCCGGTCAGTTCCCGATCTGGCATATGGGTCGTGTATGGATGGCTTTCTTTGTGCTGCCCTATCCGAATACCCGCGGATCCCTCTGGCCGAACTTTAATTCGCCCCTGCTCTGGGATGTATTTGCGGTAGGTACTTATTTTACCGTTTCCGTTCTGTTCTGGTATTGCGGGTTGTTGCCGGATCTGGCTACCGTGCGGGACCGGGCAAAACTGAAATGGAGAAAATTCTTTTACGGGCTCACTTCCTTCGGCTGGAGCGGATCCACCAAACACTGGCAGCGCCATGAATCTTTGTCGCTGATACTGGCAGGTCTGGCTACGCCCCTGGTGCTCTCCGTACATACCATCGTGTCTTTTGATTTTGCCACATCGGTTATTCCGGGCTGGCATACAACGATCTTCCCCCCTTATTTTGTAGCCGGTGCGGTATTTTCCGGATTCGCGATGGTGCAGACCCTGCTGATCATTACCCGAAGGGTGTTCAGGCTGCAGGAGTACATCACACTCGAACATATTGATGTGATGAATAAGATTATTGTAACCACCGGTTCCATTGTAGGTATAGCATATCTCACGGAACTGTTTGTTGCCTGGTATAGTCAGAATCCTTACGAGCAATCGCAGTTCATGCAGAGCCGTGCGAATCTGTTTACCCCTTACGGTTGGGCGTATTATATCATGATGAGCTGCAACGTGCTTTCTCCCCAGATCTTCTGGTCGCGTAAAATGCGGAGAAATCTGACCGTTACTTTTTTTATGAGCATCATAGTAAATATCGGGATGTGGTTTGAGCGGTTCGTGATCATTGTGTCCTCCATTTACCGGGATTATCTGCCCAGTTCCTGGGCTACGTATTATTCACCCAGCATCTGGGAGGTTGGATTTTACCTGGGAACCTTCGGATTGTTTTTCACCTGTTACTTTTTGTTCTCGAAATTCTTCCCGGTGATTGCCCTGGCTGAAATAAAACATATTCTGAAGAAATCCGGCGATAACTATAAAGGGAAGATGGGTGAAGCGGAGCGGGAGACGCCGGAGGCATTCGCACATGAGATGGCGCATGCGCATTAGGTAAAGAAAGGGTTCGGCTTTTATTTTTTGATTTTTGATTTTACGATTATGGCAATTAAAAAATTTGTTGTCGGCAGTTTTGAAGACGAAGCGGTCCTGTTCCAGGCAGTGAAGAAAGTCCGTTTGGCCGGATACAAGCTGCATGATGTTTTCACACCGATGCCCATTCATGGTTTGGATAAAGCCATGGGGCTGAGGGAAACGAGCATACCGACAGCGGGGTTTATATACGGGATCACGGGAACCACAACAGCTTTGTGCGGTATATCCTATGTGCTTGCATACGACTGGCCGCTGAATATCGGTGGTAAGCCGCATTTTGCGCTGCCAGCCTGGATCCCGATCATGTTTGAGCTTACGGTTCTGTTTTCGGCAGTGGGCATGGTGCTGACTTTTTGCTATCTCTGCCAGATGGCTCCGTTTGTGCGGAAACATCATTTCAGTCTCCGCGCTACCGACGACCGGTTTGTAATGGTGGTGGAATGCACGGAAAAGACCAATGAGGAACAGTTGAAAAGCTTTCTGCAACAGGCCGGCGCTGACGAAATCAACACACAAAATGCGGAGACCGGCTGGTGGCTCGGATCCTACAGTAAGAATAAAAAACCATTTGAAAATCCAAACACTATTCTGGCATAAACGAAATGAACCTTGCAATGCGGATCACAAAAATCATAATCCCCTTCTGTTTAGCCATCTTTTTACTCGCTGCCTGCAGTGATGAAGTGCGCCGGAGTCCGGGGAGAGTTTATATGCCCGATATGGCATACAGCCGTGCCTATGAAACGTATTCCGTAACACCGGAAGAAAAGGAAGCGCTGCTGAAAAAGGGAATTCATTACAGCAATATTCCGGTGGCAGGAACCATTAAAAGGGGCGAGTTATTCCCATTTGCACTGACAAAGGATAAGGAAGGGGATTCTACGAATTATGTTGCTTCAAAAGCTGTAAAGAATCCTATCCCCACCCTGGATTCTGCCAGCATGGTGGAAGCGCACCGCCTGTACCTCGTGAACTGCGGAATTTGTCACGGTCCGAAACTGGATGGGAACGGTCCCCTGTACAAAGGTGGTGATGGTCCCTTCCCGGCAAAGCCGGCAACCCTGGTAGGCGATGCAAAATATGAGGCGATGCCTGAAGGACAGATGTTTTATTCCGTCACCTATGGTAAAAACAAAATGGGCAGTTACGCCTCGCAACTCAGCACCCGTCAGCGCTGGATGGTGATCGATTTTGTGAAGAGTATGCAGGCGGGAGTCAAAGCATCGCCGCATGCAGGAGGAGCCGCGGCAGATTCCACCGCAAAAGCGAAGTCCGGAGCGGCGGATTCGACAGCAAAGAAGTAAAGTAAACTGAGAACTGAATAAAAATACTACGAATGTCACTTAAAGAACGTTTTGAAATTACTCCCGGTTTCAGGAAATGGTCACTGGGTTTGATCGGAATCGGAGTTCTTTCCCTGATCATCGGATATATTGTGTACGGGACCGGCGATGCGTCCCACCAGGCGTATTTCTGGGGAGCACTGCTGCACAACAGTATTTATTTTTTACTGGTTACCAATGCCGTGATGTTTTTTTTCTGCGCCACGACGCTTTCCCTGGCCGGATTTCAAATCTCTTTCAAGCGGGTAACCGAAGCGATATCCGCCTGCGTTCCCGTGATCGGCGCCATTACTTTTATCGTGATGCTGTTCATTGTTTTCGGCCATAAGGACATGGTGTACGAATGGCTTAACAAAGCGGATGTTTCCGGTGATCATGTACTTGCCGGGAAAAAAGGATTTCTGAATCCCGGATTTTTTCTTACCTGGACGGTGCTGGCGATCGGATTGTGGAGCCTGCTGGGATATAAAATGCGGAGCATCAGCCGTAAGTCGGACCACCACCCGCTGAGCGTGGAGGAAGGAAAGAAATTCATGTTCAGGAATACTACCTGGGCATCCCTGTTTATCATCTGGTATGCGCTCACCATTGCAGCCGTGATTCCATGGCTCTGGCTGATGAGCCTGAACGCACGCTGGTATTCAACCTTATTCAGCTGGTATGTTTTTGCAAGCTGTTTTGTTGCGGGCATTGCACTGATCAGCGTGTTTGTTGTGTACATGAAGAACAAAGGTTATCTGGAATACACGAATAAGGAGCATCTGCATGATCTCGGAAAGTTTCAGTTTGCCTTTTCCATATTCTGGACCTACCTCTGGTTCGCGCAGTTCATGCTGATCTGGTACGCAAATATTTCTGAAGAAACCATTTATTTCAAAGCCCGCGCCGAAGGAGCGTATTCCGGAATATTCTGGCTGAACCTGATCATCAATTTCCTGGCGCCCATACTGATTTATATGAGTACGCCTTCCAAACGCAATTATACTGTCGTAACTTTTATGTCTGTAGCTTTGCTGTTTGGCCACTGGCTGGATTTTTATCAGATGGTGTTTGGAAGTGTGAGTCCCGATCATGTTCCCATGGGATTGTTTGATTTCGGCATTGCTGCCGGATTTGTCGGGGTGATCATTTACCAGTCGGGCAGGGTGATGGCGAAATTCCCGCTGCTGGCGAAGAATCATCCATACTTTAAGGAGAGCATTATTCATTATACTTAAAATATCATGTCAACAGTTTTTCTAATTGCGATTTTATTACTGGGTTTTGTAATCACGTTTCAGATTGCCAAAGCCAGTGAATATGTAGGCATCCTGAAGGGCGAAAAGAAAAATTTCCAGCAGAATAACAAGATCAACGGATTTCTGATGATCGTTTTCCTGGTGCTTGGCCTTATCGGCGTGTACTGGTGTAATGAATTATTCAAAGGAAAGATTCTCGGGGAAGCGGCTTCGGATCACGGGAAAAAGATCGACACGATGCTGTATATCACCATTGCCATTACCGGCGTGGTTTTCTTTATTACGCAGATCCTGTTATTCTGGTTCTCGTACAAGTACCAGCATTCCGAAACAAGAAAAGCCTACTATTTTCCGCACAACAACAAACTGGAGCTGATCTGGACCGTGGTTCCCGCCATTGCCCTCACCGTGCTGGTAGGCTTTGGCCTGATGTACTGGTTCCAGATCACCGGCGAGGCCCCGAAGAATGCCATGGAAGTGGAAGTGACCGGGAAGCAGTTTAACTGGATCTTCCGGTACCCGGGCAAAGACAACGTGTTCGGGAGAAAATATTATAAAAATATCAGCGACGCGAAAAACAATTCACTGGGCCTGCTGTGGGATGATGAACGCGGGCACGATGATATCGTGGTTTCCAATACCATGTACCTGATCAAGGGGAAACCGGTAAAGCTGATCATTAATTCCCGCGACGTGATTCATGATGTGGGCATGGTGGCTTTCCGCATGAAGATGGATGCTGTGCCGGGAACACCGACAACCATCTGGTTCACGCCATTATATACTACAGCCGAAATGAAAAAGAAAACCGGGAATCCGGATTTTGAATATGAAATTTCCTGCGACCAGATGTGCGGCCGGGGACATTATTCCATGCGGGGAGAAATCCAGGTGGTAACTCCGGAAGAGTTTATTCTGTGGCGGGCCAAACAGCAGTCGAATTATGCGCAGGTAATGAAGGACCAGGCGGCGCCGGCTCCTGAAAAAACAGATACGACGGCCATTGCACCATCCGCAAAGATTAAGATGGCCGGTGCAGCGGTGGCAAAGACGGATTAAAAGATTACAAAAGAGAAAAATTTTCGATAATGAGTAACGAATTGACGGTACACGGAGCAGTCGTTTCACATGATACACATGATCTGGGGCATGATGGTCATCACCATCATCAGAGCTTTATTACGAAGTATGTATTCAGCATGGATCATAAAACGATCTGCAAGCAGTTCCTGATTACCGGGATTATCTGGGCTATGATCGGTGGCTTAATGTCGGTGATATTCAGACTTCAGCTGGGATATCCCGATTCCACTTTCCCCTGGCTGGAAGACATTCTCGGGCACTGGGCCAAAGGAGGGAAACTGACGCCGGAAGCTTATTATGCGCTGGTAACCATGCACGGCACCATCCTGGTATTCTTTGTACTCACGGGCGGCCTGAGCGGAACCTTTGCGAATTTCCTGATACCGCTCCAGATCGGTGCAAGGGATATGGCTTCACCTTTTCTCAATATGCTCTCGTACTGGTTTTTCTGGACAGCCAGTGTGGTGATGCTTTCTTCTTTGTTCATTGAAACCGGTCCTGCAAGCGGCGGGTGGACGATTTATCCGCCATTAAGCGCGCTGGGAGATGCAAACCTGGGCTCCAAGGCCGGAATGGATTTTTGGATAGTGGGTATGGCATTGTTTGTGATCTCTTCCCTGCTCGGCGGATTGAATTATATCACCACGATCCTGAACATGCGCACCAAGGGAATGAGCATGACCAGGTTGCCGCTGACGATCTGGGCCCTGCTCTTTACGGCGATCCTGGGTGTATTATCTTTCCCTGTATTGTTGTCCGGTTTGATCCTGTTGTTTTTTGACCGGCATTTTGGAACCAGCTTCTTTCTCTCCGATATATTTATTACGGCAACCCAAACGGCGCTGCCCAATGAAGGAGGAAGTCCGATCCTGTTCCAGCATTTGTTCTGGTTCCTGGGTCATCCGGAAGTATATATTATTATCCTGCCGGCCATGGGACTGGTATCGGAGGTCATGGCCATCAATGCCCGCAAACCGATTTTCGGTTATATGGCAATGGTAGGCTCGTTGTTCGCCATCACGATCCTGGCCTTCCTCGTATGGGCGCATCATATGTTTGTGACGGGACTCAATCCGTTCCTGGGATCGGTGTTCGTACTATTAACCCTATTAATTGCGGTGCCTTCGGCAATTAAAGTGTTTAACTGGCTCACGACCCTCTGGCGGGGGAATCTCAGGTTCACGCCGGGGATGCTGTTCGCGATCGGATTTGTGAGCATTTTTATTTCCGGGGGACTTACCGGGATATTTATCGGGAACTCTACACTCGACATTCATTTGCATGATACGTATTTCATGATCGCGCACTTTCACCTGGTAATGGGTGTGGCGGCCTTCTTCGGCATGTTCTGCGGTGTTTATCACTGGTTTCCGAAAATGTTCGGTCGATATTTGAACAATACGATGGCGTATATCCATTTCTGGGTAACGCTGGTGGGTGCTTATCTCATTTTCTGGCCGATGCATTACGAAGGACTTGCGGGTATGCCCCGCCGTTATATGGACTACAGCGGATGGAGTTCCTTCAATATGTTTGCGGGTCTGAACCAGTTCATCACCGATGTGGCCATGGTGGTATTTGCCGTTCAGCTCATGTTTGTATTCAACTTCTTCTATTCCATTTTTAAAGGGAGAAGGGTAACGACGCTGAATCCCTGGGGAGCGAATTCCCTGGAATGGACCACGCCCATCAGGCCGGGTCACGGCAACTGGCCGGGCGAAATTCCGGAAGTACATCGCTGGGCATACGATTATGGTAAGGATGGAAGGGATTTTATTCCGCAAACTGAACCTCTTGGAGCCGATGAACAGCACCATTAGTTCCGGGAATAAATCTGATTATTTGATGGATCAGGATACGGTCAGGCAATCCAGCTCTTTCAGGTTGGCGGCGAAATTAAAAGACTATATGCTGCTGGTTAAGTTCAACCTCAGCTTCATGGTTGTATTTTCGGCGGTGGTGAGTTATTTGCTGGCCCCGAAGGTTACCGGTTTTGACCTGCAGGCTATCATCTTACTTTTTGTTGGCGGTATGCTGGTAACCGGCAGTGCGAATGCCATCAATCAGGCGTTGGAAAAAGATACAGACGCAATGATGAAGCGGACGGCCGGACGACCTGTCGCGGCCGGGAGAATGACGGTGGCAGAAGCCATGTCGTTTGCTATCATCTGCGGATTGGCAGGTGTGATGCTGCTCTGGCATTTTAATTTTCTGACAGCGGCTTTATCTGTCTTCAGTCTTTTTTTCTATGCCTTTATATACACCCCGCTTAAGAAAGTGAGCTCGGTAGCGGTGCTGGCGGGGGCAATACCCGGAGCCATGCCCTGCCTGATCGGATGGGCAGCGGGGAATGACAGTCTTACCGCGGGTGGATGGATTCTTTTCGCCCTGCAGTTCTTCTGGCAGTTTCCCCATTTCTGGGCAATTGCCTGGATTGCGCATAAGGATTACAGTGCGGCCGGATTCAAATTGCTGCCATCGGGCGATGGACAAACAAAATATTCCGCCCTCCAGGCAGTTATTTATTCTCTCGTGCTGTTGCCGGTTGGCGTAATGCCATATTTCAGCGGCATGAGTGGCGTGGTAAGTCTATTCGTTGTGCTCGTGGCCAATTTGTTTATGATCGGGACCTGTGTGAGATTATACCTGGATATGACCAGCCAGGCGGCGCGACGAGTGATGTTCGGAAGTTATATTTATCTCCCGGTGGTGTTGCTGGCTTTACTGATTGATAAAGTTCATGTACTGAATTGAGCAGGATGAGACATTCAATAGAATTAACGAACGTGGTTGATCAGAATAACAGAATTCATCCCCATAAATTTACTTTATGGGTGGGCATTGCGAGCATCTGTATGATGTTTGCCGGGCTTACCAGCGCCTATCTGGTGAAAAGAAATCAGCCGGGCTGGACAAGTTTTGAAGTGCCGGTCGCTTTCTTTTATTCTACAGCGCTAATCCTGATCAGCAGTCTGACCATGTATTTTTCCCTGAAGTTTTTCCGGGAAAGAAGCATGATAAAATATAAAAATACGATTGCCGTTACCGCTTTGCTGGGTCTTGCGTTTATGGCGCTCCAGTATTTGGGATTCCGGCACCTCTGGCTGAACGGAATGGTATTGAAGGGTTCGGGGGCCGCCCAGTTTTTGTATATTATTGCCGGCCTGCATGCGCTTCACGTACTGGGAGGGGTAATTGCCCTGCTCACCCTGTTCGTGCGGTCGAGGAATAAACGGATCAGGAGCTATAATAATGTACCGGTGGAAGTGGTGGCCACCTACTGGCATTTCGTGGATATTCTGTGGGCCTATCTGTTCATTTTCTTTCTGTGGTTACAGTAAGTATGCTTTTTGTTAGATAAATTTGCGAACCAGACTAAAATAATCTCATGGCACAAGCAGTTCCTGCGGGTCAAAAATGGTGGAGTGGCGGAAAAAGTCCTTTTCATGTGGAGTATGGTAAACTCATGATGTGGTATTTCCTGATGAGTGATGCGTTCACTTTCGGGGCGCTGCTGATTTCCTACGGAACCATCCGCATGTCCTCCAATTCCTGGCCTAATCCCAATGAGGTATTCAAAACTTTCCCGGTTATCGGGGAAATGTCGGTGCCGCTGGCTTTTGTGAGCCTGATGACCTTTATCCTGATCATGAGTTCCGTGACCATGGTAATGGCGGTGGGATGCGGACACAATAACGACCGCAAGGGAGTGATGAAATGGCTGCTTTTTACAATTATCGGCGGACTTGCCTTTCTGAGTTGCCAGGCCTGGGAATGGACGCATCTGCACATGGACGGCGCCTGGTGGGGAAGGAATCCGTTTATGAATATCGACGGCACCCAGTCATCGACCAATTTTACCAATTACTTTTTTACGATCACCGGATTTCATGGATTTCACGTTTTCTCAGGGGTCATCATAAACATTATTATGCTCATCATGACCTGGAAGGGGGTTTTTGAGCGCAGGGGACATTACCTGATGATTGAAAAAGCCGGCTTATACTGGCATTTCGTTGACCTTGTGTGGGTATTTGTATTTACCTGTTTTTATCTGTTATAATTAATTTATTCCGTATGGATTCTGCAACAACTGCAACGCCGCAAACACAGCACGCCGACAAACATAGTTTTGACACACGGCTGATCTGGAGAACATTCTGGGTGCTAACGGCGATCACCGTATTTGAACTTTTCATAGCGATCCTTTATTATGAAACGGATTTTCTCCCGAAACATATTCTGAACGGTGTTTTCATTATCATGACGCTGGCCAAGGCTTTTTTCATTATCGCGGAATTTATGCACCTGGGACATGAGATCAAGAATATGGTGATGACGGTTGCCATTCCCTGTTTATTGTTCATTTGGTTTGTGCTGGCGTTTTTGCTGGACGGGAATTCTTATCTGAATCTGCGCAACAGGTATGACCGGGATTTTTATGAAAAGAGCAGGACAAAGGTTCAGAAAGTAGAACATAAACCGGAAGCAAAGAAGCCCGGCGTTGAGTAACGGGTGGCTGGTATAACATAAAAATAATTTAAACAACCATTGCCTGCCGGTAATGGTTTTTTTATCTGTAAAACTTTTCATTTGAGTAAAAAAGCGCTGATTGCCATTTTAATTGCCCTGCTGGTGCCCATTACCGGTTATCTGATCATGCAGAAAGCCAGTGAGACTTCTATCAACATGCCCCGGCGGTATTTTTATGATACGGTGATGACCAGCATGAGAGACGGCAAACAAATCACAGACACGGTTTGGCATCATATAGCGGATATCCGGCTGACCAACCAGCTGGGTCGCACCGTTTCTTTACAGCAGGATACAAAAGGGAAGGTGATCGTGGCCGATTTTTTCTTTACACGTTGTCCTTCTATCTGTCCTTACCTGACAGCCAACATGAAGAAGTTCCAGGATGCGCTGATCACCAAAGACCGGTTCAAGGAAATCAATCCGAATTTTGTTCAGTTCATTTCTTTCACGGTGGATCCGGAACGGGATTCCGTGCAGGCGCTGAAAGCTTATGCGGATAAGTTTGGTGTGGATCCGGATTTCTGGTGGATGCTGACCGGTCCGAAGAAAGAGATCTATGATTTTGCACTGAATGAACTGAAAATGGGACTGGTGGATGGCGAGGGCGTGGATTCCAATTTCATTCATACCCAGAAAATGGTGCTGATGGATAAGGATCACGTGGTCCGGGGATATTATAACGGGCTGGACAGCGCGGATCTCTCGAAGCTGGCTAACGATATCGTGTTCATCATGCTGGAGAAAGACAAGAATTATGTTTCGCCACTGCAGGAACTGAAGCCCATGATCCCGATGATCATTATAATTATAATTGTGATCGGAACCGTCATTTATTTTCTTTTCAGGCAACCCCGGTATCCCGTTAAAAAGAAGGAAGTGATATGAAGGAGCAGGAAAAAAATCCCGTAAAGCCGCAGGATCTCTTTTTGGGGGAGCAAAAGGCAAACAGTATGAAGCATCGGAATCTGCGCCTGCCCATTATTATCATCTCTGTAGCGATTCCCCTGGGCGTGGCCGCCCTGATCCTGGGTCCGCAGTCGAAGATTAATCTGGGTTTTAATACCTCCGCGCTTCCGCTGTTTCATGCCGTGCTGAATTCCACTACGGCGATCCTCTTACTGGCGAGTTTATACTTCATCAGACATCAAAGGATCCGTGCGCACCGGGCCGCCAATTTAACGGCGGTTGTCTTGAGTGCAATATTCCTGATTTCCTATGTAGTCTATCACAGCGCGAACCCCTCCGTCCGGTTCGGGGATATCAACCACGACGGCCT
>Ga0207652_10001427_pt1 | contig 21179 bp, 18 predicted proteins | sample KBSC63BmetaG_FD_184334 | JGI IMG/M metagenome (GOLD analysis project Ga0207652, IMG submission 184334) | Corn rhizosphere microbial communities from Kellogg Biological Station, Michigan, USA - KBS C6-3B metaG (SPAdes) (version 2) | ecosystem: Host-associated > Plants > Roots > Rhizosphere ... | reverse complement strand
ATCGTCTACCGGTGACGCAGGATCTCGACCAGCTCTGCATCAACACGATCCGCACGCTGTCGATCGACGCGATCCAGAAGGCCAACTCCGGCCACCCCGGGACCCCGATGGCGATGGCGCCCGTCGCCTACGCGCTCTGGCAGCGCCACCTGCGCTTCGACCCCGAGGACCCGATCTGGCCCGGCCGCGACCGCTTCGTCCTCTCCGCCGGGCACGCCTCGATGCTGCTCTACTCGCTGCTCCACCTGGCGGGCGTGAAGGCGGTCGACCCCGACTACGAGGTCGTCGGCAGCGAAGCGGTCGCGATGAAGGACATCGAAAGCTTCCGCCAGCTCGACTCCAAGGCCCCCGGCCACCCCGAGTACCGCTGGACCTCGGGGGTCGAGACGACCACCGGCCCGCTCGGCCAGGGCGTCGCCACCTCGGTCGGCATGGCGATCGCCTCCAAGTGGCTGCACGCCACCTACGACGCCGGCGACGCCGACCTCTTCGACTTCGACACCTACGCGCTGGCCGGCGACGGCTGCCTGATGGAGGGCGTGTCCCACGAAGCGGCCTCGATCGCGGGCCACCTGCGCCTCGACAACCTCTGCTGGATCTACGACAACAACCACATCACCATCGACGGTAAAACGCACCTCACCTACGACGACGACGTTGCCGCCCGCTTCATGGGATATGGCTGGAACGTCACCCGGGTCGGCGACGCCAACGACCTCGCCCTGCTCGACCGCGCCTTCGAGGAGTTCAAGCGTGAGGAGGACCGCCCGACCCTGATCATCGTCGACAGCCACATCGGCTGGGGCTCCCCGCACAAGCAGGACACCGCCGCCGCCCACGGCGAGCCGCTCGGCGAAGAGGAGGTCAAGGAGACCAAGCGCGTCTACGGCTGGCCCGAAGACACCCAGTTCCTCGTCCCCGACGGCGTCCGCGAGCATTTCGCCGGCGGCGTCGGCAGGCGCGGCGCCGAGGCGCACGCCGCCTGGATGCTGCGCTTCGAGGACTTCAAAGCCACCTCGCCGGAGCTTGCCGCCCAGGTCGACGCGATGCAGCGCCGCGAGCTCCCCGACGGCTGGGACGCCGCGATCCCCTCCTTCGAGGCCGACGAAGCGAAGGGCATGGCGACCCGCAAGGCCTGCAACAAGGTCGAGAACGCGATCGCCGAGCACCTGCCCTGGCTGATCGCCGGCTCCGCCGACCTCACCGACTCGACCTCGGTCCGCCTCGCCGAAGACGTCGGCGAGGACCTCGAGCCCGGCAGCTACGCGGGCCGCCAGCTCCACTTCGGCATCCGCGAGCACGAGTCGGCGGCGATCGCCAACGGCCTCTCGCTGACCAAGCTGCGCCCGCTCTGGTCGACCTACCTCACCTTCTCCGATTATGCCCGCCCGGCGATCCGCCTCTCGAGCCTGATGGAGCTGCCGATCGTCCACGTCTTCACCCACGACTCGATCGGCCTAGGCGAGGACGGCCCGACCCACCAGCCGGTCGAGCAGATCGCCTCGCTGCGCGCGATCCCCGGCCTCGACGTGTTCCGCCCCGCCGACGCCAACGAGGTCGCCGAGGCCTGGCGCCTGGCGATCGACCGCCGCCACCAGCCGGTGGCGCTGATCCTCACCCGCCAGGACGTGCCGATCCTCGACCGCACCAAGTACGCGAGCGCCGCGGGCACGCGCCGCGGCGGTTATGTGCTCGCCGACCCGCCCGAGGGCGACCCCGAGGTCATCCTCATCGCCACCGGCTCCGAGGTCGCGCTGGCGATCGCCGCGCACGAGGAGCTGAGCGCCGCCGGGACCCGCTCGCGCGTCGTCAGCCTGCCCTGCTGGGAGCTCTTCGACCGCCAGGACCAGGCCTACCGCGACGAGGTCCTGCCGCCCCGGATCCGCGCCCGGGTGTCGATCGAGGAGGCCTCGACCCTCGGCTGGGACCGGTGGATCGGTCCGGAGGGTGCAATGGTGGGTATGCACACCTTTGGAAGCTCGGCGCCCCTGAAGGATGTGATGAACGAGTTCGGGTTCACCCCCGACAAGGTCGCCGACGCCGCCCGCGGCGCGATCGAGCGCGCCGCCCGCAACGAAACTTCGAATTAGGAGAGAAGGAGCCACCATGAAACCCACGCAGAAGCTGCACGAGCTCGGACAGAGCCTCTGGCTCGACAACATCACCCGCGACATGCTCCGCGAGGGCACCCTGAAGCGGTACGTCGAGGAGCTCTCGGTCACCGGGCTCACCTCCAACCCGACCATCTTCGACAAGGCGATCAGTGGGGGCGAGTCCTACGACGAGCAGATCGCCGAGGTCTCCGGCGTGGCCGAGGACCCCGACGGCCCCGGCGCGAACTCGAACGAGAACGTCTTCTTCGAGCTCGCCCTCGCTGACCTGCGCGATGCCGCCGACCTCTTCGCCGACGCCCACGCCCGCACCGCGGGGGTCGACGGCTACGTCAGCCTCGAGGTCTCACCGCTCCTCGCCGACGACGCCAAGGCGACGATCGAGCAGGTGGCGAGGCTTCACGCCAAGGGCGAGCGCTCGAACCTCTACATCAAGATCCCCGGCACGCCGGCCGGCAACGTGGCGATCGAGGAGTCGATCTTCGCGGGCATCCCGATCAACGTCACGCTGCTGTTCGACGGCCAGCAGTACCTCGCCGCCGCCGGCGCCTACATGAAGGGGATCGAACGGCGGATCCAGGCCGGACTCGACCCGGTGGTCCACTCGGTCGCCTCGATCTTCATGAGCCGCTGGGACGTGGCCGTCGCCGAAGAGGTCCCGGCGGAGCTGAAGAACGGGCTCGGCATCGCGATCGGCGGCCGCGCCTACCACGCCTACCGCGAGCTGCTCGACTCCGACCGCTGGATGCGCCTCGCCAACGAGGGCGCCCGGCCGCAGCGCCTGCTCTGGGCGAGCACCGGGACCAAGGACCCCGACGCCTCCGACACGCTCTACATCGAGGCCTTCGCCTCGCCGTTCACGGTCAACACGATGCCCGACAAGACGCTAGAGGCCTTCGCCGACCACGGCCAGGTCGGCGACCTGATGGATCCGGGCGGCGGCGCCGCCGAGGGGGCACTGAAAGAGTTCGAAGGCGCCGGGATCGACCTCGCGGCGCTCGCCCAGCGCCTCCAGGACGAGGGCAAAGAGTCCTTCAACAAGTCCTGGGAAGAGCTGCTGAAGACGATCGGCTCCAAGCGCGGAGTGACGGCTTGAGCGGGGCGGCCGCCGGGGGCTCGCTGCGCGACGCCCCCGCCTGGGGCCGCCTCCAGGCTCACTTCGCCGAGGTCCGCAAGCACCACCTGCGCGACCTCTTCGACGCCGACAAAGAGCGTGGCGAGCGCCTGGTCGCCGACGGCGCCGGGCTCTTCCTCGACTTCTCCAAGAACCGGATCACCGACGAGACGCTGTTGCTGCTCGGCGAGCTGGCCCGCGAGCGCGGCGTCGAGGAGCGTCGCGAAGCGATGTTCCGCGGCGAGCACATCAACGTCTCCGAGGACCGGGCCGTCCTCCACGTGGCGCTGCGCATGCCGCGCGAGCGCTCGCTGATCGTCGACGGCGTCGACGTCGTCAAGGAGGTCCACGGGACGCTCGACCGGATGTCGGCCTTCGCCGAGCGGGTCCGCGATGGCGAGTGGCGCGGCCACACCGGCAAGGCGATCCGCAACGTCGTCAACATCGGCATCGGCGGCTCCGACCTCGGCCCGGTCATGGCCTACGAGGCCCTCCGCCACTACTCGCGCCGCGAGATGACCTTCCGCTTCGTCTCCAACGTCGACGGCACCGACTTCGTCGAGTGCACGCGCGACCTCGACCCGCAGGAGACGCTCTTCATCGTCTCCTCGAAGACCTTCACCACGCTGGAGACGATGACGAACGCGCACTCCGCCCGCGACTGGGCGCTGGCCGGGCTCGGCGGGGAGGAGGAGGCGGTCGCCAAGCACTTCGTCGCCGTCTCCACCAACGCCGACGAGGTCTCGAAGTTCGGCATCGACACCGACAACATGTTCGGCTTCTGGGAGTGGGTCGGCGGGCGCTACTCGATGGACTCCGCGATCGGGCTCTCGACGATGCTGGCGATCGGCCCGGCGCACTTCGGCGAGCTGCTGGCCGGCTTCCACGCCATGGACGAGCACTTCCAGGAGGCCGACTCGGGCGCCAACCTGCCGATGATCATGGGCCTCCTCTCGGTCTGGTACGGCGACTTCTTCGGCGCCGAAACCTGCGGCGTCTTCCCCTACGATCAGTACCTGCACCGCTTCCCGGCCTACCTGCAGCAGCTGACGATGGAGTCCAACGGCAAGCACGTGACGCTGGCCGGCGAGCACGTCGACTACGACACCGGCGCGATCTTCTGGGGCGAGCCGGGGACCAACGGCCAGCACAGCTTCTACCAGCTGATCCACCAGGGGACGCGCCTGATCCCGGCCGACTTCATCGGCTTCGCCCACTCGCTGAACGAGCTCGGCGACCACCACGACAAGCTGATGTCGAACGTCTTCGCCCAGGGCGAGGCGCTGGCCTTCGGCAAGACCGCGGAGCAGGTGCGCGAAGAGGGGACCCCGGACGCGGTCGTGCCGCACCGGGTGATGGAGGGCAACCGTCCGTCCAACACGATCCTCGCCGAGCGCCTCGACCCGCGGACCCTCGGCGCCCTGGTCGCCCTGTATGAGCACAGCGTCTTCACCCAGGGCGCCGTCTGGGGCATCGACAGCTTCGACCAGTGGGGGGTCGAGCTGGGCAAGGAACTGGCGAAGGCGATCATCCCCGAGCTGGAGTCGAATGAGGAGCCGAGGCTCCGCCACGACAGCTCGACCAACGCGCTGATCCGGCGCTACCGGAACATGCGCCGCGGCGTCTGACCGAGTAATCGGCCCCCACCGAGTGCCGAGCGGCACAGACGGGAGCCGCCGCGCGGGGTACCGTTGCTGTCCATGGCCCTGCTCGGCGCCCTTCCGACGGCCGCGTCGGCCACCACGAACCTCTTCGCCGCGCGTGAGCAGATGGCGTTCACGCTGGCCTTCCACATCGTCCTGGCGTGCCTCGGCGTGGCCCTCCCGGCGACGATCCTGGTCGCCAACTGGATCGGGCTGAAAAAGGACGACCACGACGCGATCGAGCTCGCGCAGCGCTGGTCGAAGGCGATGGCCGTCACCTTCGCCGTCGGCGCCGTCACCGGCACCGTCCTCTCCTTCGAGTTCGGCCTGCTCTGGCCGCACTTCATGGAACGTTACGGCGCCGCCTTCGGGATCGCCTTCGGCATCGAGGGGCTCTTCTTCTTCCTCGAGGCGATCTTCCTCGGGATCTTCATCTACGGCTGGAAGCGGCTGCCCGGCTGGGTCCACTGGTGGACCGGCGTGCCGATGTTCATCACCGGGATCGGTGGCGCCGCGTCGGTCGTCTCGGCCAACTCGTGGATGAACCAGCCGCAGGGCTTCGTCCTCGACGCCGCGGGCAAGGTCACCGAAGTCGAACCGTTCAAGGTCATCTTCAACCCGGCGGTGCCGTACGAGGTCCCGCACATGATCCTCGCCGCCTACATGGTGGTCGGCTTCTTGGTCGCCTCGATCTACGCGGTCGGGATGCTGAAAGGGCGCCGCGACCGACTGCACCGGCTCGGCCTGTTGATCCCGCTGACGATCGCCCTCATCGCCACCCCGATCCAGCTGCTGGTCGGTGATACCGCGGCGCGCGAAGTGGCCCACCACCAGCCGGCCAAGTTCGCGGCGATGGAGTGCGTCCAGGACACCGGCGGCCATCAGACCGAGTACATCGGCGGCATCTGCACCGCCGACGGCGTGAAGCTGGCGATCCCGATCCCGGAGCTCGACTCGATCCTGGTCGGCTTCAGCCCCGACACCAAGGTCACCGGCCTGAACTCGATCCCCGACGACGAACGGCCGCCGGTCAACACCTTCATCCACCTCGCCTTCGACCTGATGGTCGGGATCGGCTCGGCGTTCCTGCTGCTCGGCCTCTGGCTGCTCTGGTCCTGGTACAAGCGGCGCGACATCCCACAGACGCCGTGGTTCCTCAAAGCGGTCTCGGTCTCCGGCGTCGCCGCGATCCTGGCGCTGTGGTCGGGCTGGATCGTCACCGAGGTGGGGCGCCAGCCGTGGATCGTCTACCACTACATGAAAGTCTCGGAAGCGGTGACCGACGCGAACGGCATCTGGGGGGTCTTCGTCTTCACCCTGCTCCTCTACGCGGCGCTGGGGACGATCGCGGTGGCGGTCCTGCGGCGGATGTCGCGGCGCTGGCGCGAAGGCGGCGAGGGCACGGCCGAGGACGAGCCCGCGCCGTACTCGCCGCTCGGCCCGGAAGGCGAGCGCGCATGAGCACCGCGGCGGCGGTGATCCTCTGGGTCGGCGCGACCTTCTACGCGCTCTTCGGCGGCGCCGACTTCGGCGGCGGCTTCTGGGACCTGATCGCGGGCAACGCGGAGAAGGGCGAGCGTCCACGGGGGACGATCCAGCGCTCGCTCACCCCGGTCTGGGAGGCCAACCACGTCTGGCTGATCTTCATCCTGGTCGTCCTCTGGACCGCTTTCCCATCGACCTTCAGCGCGATCTTCTCGACGCTCTACGTGCCGCTGACGCTGGCGGTGCTGGGGATCGTCCTGCGCGGCTCGGGCTTCGCCTTCCGCAGCTCGGTCGAGGGGCTGCAGGAGCGCCGCGCCGCGGGCGCCGTCTTCGCCCTCTCCTCGGTGATCACCCCGTTCTTCATGGGCGCCGTGGTCGGTGCGATCGCGGTGGGCAACGTCCCCGCCCACGGCAACGGCGACGCCTTCTCGACCTGGCTCGCGCCCGCGCCGCTCTTCATCGGCGTGATGTTCGTCGCCACCAGCGCCTACCTCGCCGCCGTCTTCCTCGTCGGCGACGCCCGCCGCGCCGAAGACCACGAGATGGAGCTCTACTTCGAGAAGCGCGCCCTCGCCGCGGGCGTAGTCGCCGGGATCTTCGCCGTCGTCGGCCTGATCGCCCTGCACTCCGAAGGCCCCTACGTCTACGACCGCCTCGTCCACGAGGGCCTGCCCCTGGTCATCATCTCCGCGCTCTGTGGCATCGGCATGCTGATCGTGCTGCGGTTCGGCGGCCGCCTCCTGCTCCGCCCCCTCGCGGCGGGCGCCGTCATCGCCGTCATCTGGGGCTGGTTCATCGCCCAGTTCCCCTACCTCCTGCCGACCAGCCTGACGATCAGCCGCGGCGCCGCCCCCGACCCTACCCTGGGCGCCGTCTTCATCATCTTCGCGGTCGCCTGCATCGTCGTCCTCCCCGCCCTCGCCATCCTCCTGGTCCTGGCCCAGTCCGACATGCTCGAACACGAGCACTGAGGGCCATAGCCGTCGGTCCCCCGGCGGGTCGCTTCCGCGGTGCGAAATGCGCGGTATGCGGGCATAAGGAACCACGGAGGCTTGGCTCCCTGCGGCGGTCCGGGGGTTCGCGGCCGTCCGAGATGCGCCCGGGACGGGAGGCTTTCGTGGGAGAGGCGTCACAGGGACGGTGCGAAGTCGGACTTCCGTGACGGTCTCTCCTGGGCCTACCGGTTGCCCGACGGGGCTGGTCCGAGACGTTCTGGACGGTTCCTCCATGCCTCTCATACCCGCCCCTCTCGCCACGGCCACAGCCTGCCCGGGCCGTGGCGAGAGGGGCGGGTCCCTTACCCGGGCGACAGCTTGCGGGTCCTCGTCCCCTCCCCGGCCGTCGGCTCCCGCGTCGACGGCCCCGCCCGACCCTCAAACCACTCATCTAGTCTCCCCGGCGTGGAAATCCGCGCCGTGCTCTGGGACATCGACGGGACGCTGCTCTACACCGGGGGCGCCGGGGCGGTTGCCTGGCAGCGGGCCTTCGAGGAGCTCTACGGGGTTGAAGCCAACATCGAGGAACACACCCGCTCGGGGATGACCGACCCGGAAATCACCGAGATCATCTTCAAGGAGGTGATCGGGCGGAAGGGCAGCGAGGAGGAACGGGCGGCCGTCGTCGCCAAGTACCTCGAGTGCATGCCCGCGGCGGTCGCCGAGTCGAAGGGCTATGAAGTGAAGCCGGGGATCGCGGAGACCCTCCCACGCCTGGCCGAGGCGGGCGTCGTCCAAGGGCTCGTCACCGGCAACGTGGAGCCCGCGGCGCGGATCAAGCTCGCCCGCGGCGACCTCGACAAGTACTTCACCTTCGGCGGCTACGGCTCCGACGCACGTGACCGCGTCAAGGTCACCGAGAAGGCGATCGAGCGTGGGGGAGAGGCCGCCGGCGCGCCCCTCGACCGCGCCGCGACGATCGCCGTCGGCGACACCCCGCGCGACGTCGTCGCCGGCCACGGCGCCGGGATCCGCGTGGTCGGCGTCGCCACCGGCGCCTACTCGCTCGCCGAACAGGAAGCCGCCGGCGCCGACTGGGCAATCCCCGACGTCACCCAAGGCTTCCCGCTCTGATGAGTTCGCAGAAATCCGCGCATATCGCGGAGAAGTGCGAACGCGACCGGGGGCAGCGGCTCGAGGACCTTGCGCGGCTGCGGCGGGTGCGGGACCGGATCGACCGGGAGTACGCGCGGCCGCTGAACGTCGAGGCGCTCGCGGCGGGGGTCCACATGTCCTCCGGGCACCTCAGCCGGCAGTTCCGCGAGGCCTTCGGCGAGTCGCCCTACAGCTACCTGATGACGCGCCGGATCGAGCGGGCCATGGCCCTCTTGCGCCGCGGCGACCTCAACGTCACCGAGGTCTGCTTCGAGGTCGGCTGCTCCTCGCTCGGCACCTTCAGCACCCGCTTCTCCGAACTGGTCGGGATGTCGCCGAGCGAGTACCGCCGCGAGGAGGCTGGCGCGGTCGCCGGGATGGACTCCTGTGTCGCCAAAGTCGTGACCCGACCGATCAGAAATCGAGAAGCGCGCGCCCCTGGCCCCGCCTAAGGTCGGAGCCATGGACATCAACATTCATCACGCGTTTCTTCCACACACCGATCCCGAGAAATCCCTGGCGTTCTACCGCGACCTGCTCGGCTTCGAGCTGCGGGGCGACGTCGGCTACAACGGCATGCGCTGGCTCACCGTCGGCCCGCCCGACCAGGCGATGTCGATCGTGCTCTACCCGCCCGAGGCCGAGCCCGGCATCACCGACGACGAGCGTCGCACGGTCGCCGAGATGATGGCCAAGGGCAGCTACGCCCGGATCACCTTCGCCGCGAACGACCTCGACGGCACCTTCGAGCAGCTCCAGGCCGCCGACGTCGACGTGGTCGAAGAGCCGACCGACCAGCCCTACGGCGTGCGCGACTGCGCGATCCGCGACCCGGCCGGGAACCTCATCCGAATAAACCAGGCGACCTGAGCCGCTCGGAACAAGCAGGTCAAGGACGCAGGGAGCGCCGTGTGCTCTGCACACAAGCGACCGAGGACGCCGAGATGCGCCGTTACGAGCGGCTCAGGCGGGCCTGGTAGATCGAGGTGAAGCCCTTCTCGAAGCCGTTGCGAGCGGCGCGCAGGTAGAGCCGCCAGACGCGGATCCGTTCCGGTCCGGCCAGCTGCGTCGCCCGCTCCAGGTTCGCGTCCAGACGCTGCGCCCAGTGGCGGAGCGTCTCCGCGTAGTCCATGCGGAAGTCCTCCACGTGGTGGACCTCGAAGCCCGCCCGTTCGAGCGCCAGCAGCACCCGCGAGAGGTGGAGCGGCGCCGCGTCGGGGAAGACGTAGCGCTCCGAGAAGGCGCCCGCCTCGGCGTCGGTGTGACGGAGCCGGGCGATCGCGTGGTTCAAGAGCCGGCCGCCGGGCTCGAGCAGCGCCGCCAGGGTGCGCGCGTACTCGTCGATCTGCACCGCACCGACGTGCTCGGCCATGCCGATCGAGGAGATCGCGTCGAAGCGCTCACCGATTAGGTCGCGATAGTCCATGACCCGGACCTCGACCTTGTCGCCTACGCCCGCGGCCTCGGCGCGCCGCCGCGCCTCCTGTGCCTGTGGCTCCGACAGCGTGATCCCGACGACGTTCGCCCCGTACTCCTTGGCGGTGCGGATCGAGAAGCTGCCCCAGCCGCAGCCGACGTCGAGCACCCGCTCGCCCGGCTTGACCCCGAGCTTCGTCGCGACCATGTCGAGCTTCGCTTCCTGGGCCTCCTCCAGCGTCGTCGCGCCGCTGCGGATGAAGTTCGCGCAGCTGTAGGTCATCGACTGGTCGAGGAAGAGGGCGAAGAACTCGTTGGAGACGTCGTAGTGGTGGCGGACGGCGCGCGCGTCGCGCTCCTTGCTGTGGCGGCGGCCGCTCGGCGCCAGCTCGGCGGCGGGCCGCGAGGGCGGCGCGGTGATCCCGGCGGCGCGTACCGCGCCGAGCAGCAGGGCGCGCTTGTCAGCGCCGTCGAGCGAGGGCGGCTGCCAGCCGTCGAGCAGCGCAATGACGGCGTCGATGTCGTCGATCTCTAGCTCGCCGGACACGTAGGCGCGGCCGAGGCCGAGCTGGCCGGGGGCGCGCAGCGCGTGCGCGGCGGCGCGCGGCGAGCGCACCGTGAAGGTCGGGCCGTCGCCGTTCCCGGCGGTGGCGGGCAGCTCCGTCCCGTCCCAGAAGCGGACGGTGAAGGGGCGGTCGGGGATGCGCGCGGCGATCTCGCGGCGCAGCGGGGCGGTGGTGGCGAACGCCATGGCGAGCGACCCTACTGGCCCGCGACCGGCGGTACACGTGTCGATCGCTCAATTTAAATAATCGGCCGCTCTCTCAGCAGCCGATAAGGCTGCAGTCATATAGTCGACGGGCCAATGAACGCGACAGACACCGGCCCGCTGCCGAGCGACGTACAGCCGGTCGAGAACGAGACCCGCGACCGGATCATCACCGGCCTCGTCACCGTCGTCCCCTTCGTCGCCCTGATTTTCGCCGCCTGGCAGGTCTGGGGCAACGCGCTGCACTGGAGCGATCTGGCCCTCTTCGTCGGCATGTACATGCTGACCGGACTTGGGGTCACGGTCGGCTTCCACCGCCACCTCACCCACCGAGCCTTCAAGACCCACAGCTGGCTGCACGGGCTGCTCGGCGTCCTCGGCTCGGCGGCGATCGAGGGCCCGGTCATCTCCTGGGTCGCCGACCACCGCAAGCACCACACCTTCAGCGACAAGCAGGGGGACCCGCACAGCCCCCACGTCGACCACGGCCACGGTTGGAGCGGCGCCCTGCGCGGCCTCATCCACGCCCACGTCGGCTGGATCTTCCTCCACACCCAGCGCGGCAACAAGGAACGCTTCGCCCGCGACCTGATCGCCGACCCGGTCATCTCCTGGGTCGACCGCACCTTCGTCCTATGGGCGATCGCCGGCCTGCTGCTGCCCTTCGCCCTCGGCTGGGTCATCGGCGGCAGCCTCTTCGCCGGCCTCACCGGCCTCCTCTGGGGCGGCCTCGTGCGCGTCTTCGTCCTCCACCACTTCACCTACAGCGTCAACTCCCTCTGCCACTTCTTCGGCCGCCGCGACTACGAGACCGACGACCAGTCCCGCAACCTCGCCCTGATCGCGATCCCCACCCTCGGCGAGGCCTTCCACAACAGCCACCACGCCTTCCCGACCTCCGCCACCCACGGCCTCGACCGCTGGCAGCTCGACATCTCCGCCCTGGTGATCGACGGCCTCGAGAAGGTCGACCTGGTCTGGGACGTGGTCCGCGTCAGCCCCGAGCGGCTGGCCGCCAAGTCGATCGCTTAGGGCGGGGGTCCCGGAGGGTTCGTGGCCTTCCGGCCGTCCGAGATGGGGTGGCGGGTGTCCCGGGCGCCTCATGGGGGTCCTGGCAGGCTGTGACCCCCATGAGGCGCCCGGGACGTGAGGCTTCCGTGGGGGAGAGGGCGGCGGGACAGGAGGAGGTCGGACTTCCGTGACGGAGGCGTCACAGGGACGACGCGAAGTCGGACTTCCGTGACGATCGTGTCCGGGAGAGTCCACACCTCGGCCCGATCGGTCACAGAGATGCCGGGAACGTCACACGCTCTCCCGCCTTGTGTCGCTCTCGGGGCCGGCGACGAGGCCCGGAGAGCATGCGGTCGACCTTTCGTCCGGTGGACGGACCTAAGGACGACCGCGCCTCCGCCCGGGAGTCCGCGGTCGACCTTTCGTCCGGATACCGGACCTCAGGTCGACCGCGCCTGCGTGCGTGGCGGACGACACGGGAGGAAGTGAGGACTTCCCGACGTCTCCGTGACGGGGTCGGACTCCCGTCACGGATCCGTGTCCCTCCGGTGAGGGATCCGTGGCTCCCTCGTGACGGAGGCTCCACGGGTCCCCCCGCTCCCCGCGACCCGGCCGTCTCGGCCACGGCCACAGCCTGCCAGGGCCGTGGACGAGACGGCCCGTCCCTTATCCGGGCGCCAGCTTGCGGGGCCTCATCCCTTCGGGGCGTCAGCTTGCGAGGCCGCGTCCCTACCGGGCCCCAACCGCCCGGGAGCTCGCGGAATCAAGGATCCAGCGGCAATGGCCGCCAATCAGGGCGACTGTTCGCTTTCGTACCAGTCGATCCAGCCGGCGCAGGCCTGGGCCAGGGGGACTTCGCGGTGGGGTTCGGCCTTGGTGGCGACGAGCTCGCCGATGTAGGTCTTGCCTTCCCAGCCGGTGAGGCTCTGCAGCCAGTCGGAGGAGGCGGCGTGGATGGTGAATTCGACTTTGCCGCCGGGGCTGTGGAACTTGCCCGCGGGCCAGAACTGACCGTTGTTGTTGAGGCTGATCGAGCTCGGGCGCTGGCCGTCGAGTGCCGGGATCAGCTCTTCCTCGAAGCCCGGCGCGTCGACCGAGAGGGAGAAGGGGGAGAAGTACTGCAGCGAGAGGTTCCAGGTCCCCTGCGGGAGTTCGAGGGTCTGGGCGGTCGATTCGCCCGTCTCGAGGATCGAGCCGTTCGACCACGACGGTTTCGTCCCCACCTGCGTTTCGCCGAAGAGCGAGGCCTTGCCGCCGCTTCCCAGCAGGATGCGGGTCTCGGGTGAGTTGCAGTGGGCAAGGGCGCCCGCCTCGGTGCCCTCGAGCAGGACGTGGCGGCCGCGCGGCGTCGGCCCGGTCCGTTCCCAGAGGACGAAGCTGGGCGTCTCCGCGATGCGCTTGAAGTTGGGCGGGCTCTGGCTGTTCCAGGCGCCGCGACTGGTGATCACGTAGGGGAAGCGATCGAGCGTGCCGCGGTTGAAGGAGTCGAAGTCGATCGGCGAGTAGGCGTCGCCGGTGTCGAAGGGCTTTTCCGGGTTCGGCGAGACCGCGTCGTCGGGGAACTCGACCAGGGGCACGTGCGTGTCGGCGCCGAGCAGCTCGTAGGCCGCGTAACGGTCCTGCCCCGCGTATAGCACTGGCTCCCCATGCACGATCGGCAGGAACGCCGCCAGCTGCCCTCCGTGCCCCGGCGGCCCGACGGGAGCGTCCCTGAGCGCCAGGAACGTGGACCACACCGCCCCGGCCACGAACACCACGGCCAGCGCCGACCACGCCACGCGGGTCACCCCCGTCGATGGGCCGAAAACTTGCCTATGCGTCAAGTTTTCGGCCCGTCGACCAGCGGGGGCAGCGGCTCGGCGGCCGAACTCGCTCACCAGGGGGCGGATGACGACCAGCATCGTCAGCGGGGCGATGATCATCAGGGCCTTGGCCTGGGAGTAGTCGCCGGTGAAGGGGAGGGAGGCCAGGTAGACGACGGCGCCGGCGAGGAGGGCCAGCGGCACCGCGGCTTCCCGCCGCTGCACCCACCAGGCGACCGCGGCGAGCAGGGCCAGCACCGCGATCGCGCCCATCAGGCCGGGGAGGGGGGCACCGCCGGGCGCCAGCAGCCGATAGTTGGCGGCGGGCCAGATCCCCAGCGTCTCCACCGGCGACACCGGGCCGTAGGTGTTCGAGCCCGCGACCTGGTTGAAGCTCGAGCCGAAGCCGAACGGCCCGGTGATCGTCAGCGCGATCCCCAGCCCGACCAGGACGAGGATGCCGAGCAGAACCCACGGCCGCGTCAGGATGCGCAGCACCCGGCCCGGCCGCAGCGCCCGCCAGGTCGCAGAATTCGCCGCCGCCCAGACGGCGACGATCGCGATCGGCCAGGCGATCCCGGCGAACGAGTAGCAGAAGAAGATCCCGCCCGCGACGGCGAGGAACGGCAGCGCCCAGCCGACCCGCGGCCAGAGCCCGCGCGGCGGGGCCTGCGGTCGCATCAGGTAGATCGCGACGGCAAGGACGAAGAGCGCCTCGGCGGTCTCCTTGAACGCGGCCTGGGCGAAGTAGGAGGCGGCCATGTAGGTGACCGCGACCAGGGTCGCGCCGAGGACGCGCCGCCAGGCGGCGATCTCGCGGATCGCGCCGAGCGCGGTGAGGCCGGTGAGGATGCCGATCGCGAAGATCTCGCCGATGAAGGCCTGGCCGAGGCTGAGCCCCGGGAAGGCGGCGGTGGCGACGGCGAGGCCGTGCGGGCCGAGCGGGTAGCCGGGGTCGGGCGCCGGCCCGACGCCGCTGCGCAGCCACTCGGCCCAGGCGAGGTGCAGGCCGAGGTCGTTGTTGAAGCCGACGCCGAGGAGCCCCCAGCGCCCGGTCACGGCGAAGGGGAAGGAGAGGACCAGGGCCACGGCGACCACCGTCGCCAGGCCGACCCCGAGCGCCGCCGGCGCCGCGTGGTCGCGCCGCCACGCCACCACCACCGCGGCGACGACGATCAGGGCGACGATGCCGAGCGTCGCGCTCGTCCCGTGCCCGGGCCCCCGCGCCAGGATCCCCGACACGGTGAGGATCGCGCCGAAGCCGACCGCGCCCTCCAGCCAGCACCACTCGTGCCGCCCGGCGAGCGAGAAGGTGGCCCGGCCGACCAGGAGCGAGGCCGGCAAGATCAAGGCCGCCGAGGCGTAAGTCCCGATCATCAGCAGGCAAACCTATGGGAGCGGGGCCCCGGATGCGCCGCCCGGGGCACCGGGGGGCCGACCTCCGCTCGCGGGGTCGTATTCGACGCGCGGCTCAGTACTTCTCTGCCGCCGCCTCGAGCACGGGCCGCAGATCGTCCCCGCGCAGCGGCATCTCGTGGCCCGCCCCGACCACCAGCGGTTCCAGCTCCGCCAGCCGCCGCAGGCTCCGCTTCGCCTCCTGGTGGTTCCAGGCGAATGCGGGGTGGGGGACGCTCGCCTCGCCGTGCGGCAGCGGTCTGAGCCGCGCCGAGTCGACCAGGTAGACGACGTCGGAGACCAGCGCGACGCGGTCGCTCTCCCGCCACAGCCCGATCAGCCCCGGCGCGTGGCCGGGGAAGTGGAGCACCTTGAACCCCGCCACCTCGTCGCCCTCGGTCACCGTGCCGTTGACCTTCACCGCGCCGCCGTCCCAGCGCCGCAGCAGCAGCGGATAGATCCAGCGAACCGGCGCCACCGGCAGCAGCGAGAGGTTGAAGTACGGCGTCACCGCCTTGTCGCCTTCGGCGTCGGTGACTTCGTCGGGATGGCAGAAGACCGGCGCGCCGAGGTAGGGCGCGGTGCCGCGGTGGTCGGCGTGGGCGTGCCCGAGGACGATCCGCTTCAGCCCGCCCAGCTCGCGCGCCGCTTCGGATGCCTTCCTGCGCATCGACCGGGTCCCGGCGTCGAACTGGACGACCCCGTCCCCGTCCTCGATGAAGTAGATGTTCATCGCCCCGCGGAGATCTCCGCGCAGCAGCCACACGCCGTCGGCAACCCGGTCCAACGCCATGCAGGCAGCCTATCCGGCGCGTCGGGCGGCGGCGGGTCCCCCCGCCGCCCGTCTAGGGTTCCCGCGTGCCCTACATCTGGAGATTCGGCATGGTCCTGCTGGTCGTCTGCCTCCTCGCCTCGATGGTGATCGCGGTCGTCCGCCTCTCGTCCACGCCGGAAGAAATCATCGGCGCCCGCTTCCACGGCCTGCCGCCCGCGTTCATCGAATCCCACATGAAGGAGTACGGACCGAACCGTTAGCGGAAAGCCACCAGGTTTCGATCATCTAGTATCGGCGCCGTACGGTGGGCGAGCGGAGGGAGGCGGCGTGTTCACTCGGATCGTGGTCGGGACCGATGGCTCCGACACGGCAGAGCAGGCGGTAGGCCAGGCGATCGACCTGGCGAGGCTTTCGGGGGCGACGCTGGGCATCGTCAGCGCCTTCCAGCCGGTCCCGAAACGGCGGATCCAGGACGAGCAGGAGGGCGCCCCGCCCGACATCGCGCACGAGATCGGCCCACGCGAGGACGTCAACCTGGTTCTCGACGCCGCCGCCGCGCAGGCGCGCGCCGCCGGGATCGAGGTGACGACCCACCCGGTGCAGGACGACCCGGCCGACGCGATCCTGAACGTCGCCGAAGAGGTCAACGCCGACCTGATCGTGGTCGGCAACAAGGGAATGACCGGAGCGCGGCGCTACCTGCTGGGCAGCGTGCCGAACAACGTCTCCCATCACGCCCCCTGCAGCGTGATCATCGTGCGGACGACTTAGGGACGGGTTCTGCGGCGGCCCTGCGGCGGTTCGCCAGCTGGCGCCTCTGAGCTGTACGCAGGGAAAGCTGTCGCCTCGGGCGGCTGATCGGCGGCCCCGGCAGGCTAAGGCCGCCGATCAGCCGCCGGGCCGAGCACCGGGGGAGGTCCTCGGGAGGCCGGGTTCGGGACGGAGTGCGCACGGAAGCCTCACGGGTTGCCGGCGGAACCGTCACGACCTGCGCCTTCCGTGCGGGTCCCGTGACGTCCGGCGGGTCCCACCGCGGCGAGTTCGCACTTTCCCGTACATGGGACGGGAAAGTGCGAACGCGTCGTCACGGGATCGTCGCTTCCGGGACGAAGGCGCGCGGGAGGGTCACGGAAGCGTCGCTTCTCTTCCCTTCCGTGACCCTCCGCTTTCGTGATGCTTCCTCCGCGTTCGTGCGTCTTCCGTCACGCCCCTCATCGCTCAGATTCACCCGACCAAGATTTGGGCCCCTATAGGGGCCCAAATACAGGCAGCGCGAGCGGACTCTGTTGGGGAAGTGCGTCGTCCTCCTCGCAGGCGCCCCGTGGTGCCGCGGATGCCCTGCCGACCACAGCCTGCCCGGGTCGGGAGGGCATCCGCGGCACCCGCGACGGCACCCGTCCCTTCCCCCTCGGGCGGCACCCATGCCTGGAGATCGACTGCCTACGCGGCGGCGCTGACGGCGTCCGGCTGTTCGCCGGAGGCGACCGCGGCGGCGGGGCGCCAGAGGGCGTCGGTGCCCATCGGCTCCATCGCCAGCTCGCCGGAGTCGACCGCGGCGATGAGTTCTCGCTCGGCGGCATGCTGGTCGGCGTCTTCGAGGTCTGAGGGTCGCATGATCGAGGCGACCTCGGCGGTGGTCAGGCCCATCGGGTAGGCGAGCACCGCGTCGGCGGCGCGCTCCGGGGTCGGCCGGCGCTCCAGGGTCGGCCCGAGGTTGGCGAGCGCGTTGTCGTAGGACTCGAAGGGCTGGAAGCCGCCGACCTCCAGCCAGCGACCGTCGGGGGTCTCGAAGATGACCGAGGGGGCGGTGTAGCGGACCGGGCCGTCGGCTTCGGAGTGGCGGTTCTGGACGTGGGTCGGGCGGCCCTCGGCGGAGCGGGTGCGCGCCTTGTCCTCCTCGTAAAGGCTGACGATCGCCGGGTCCTCGATGCGGGCGACGACCGCCGCCGCGTCGAGGCCGTCGACGTTCTCGAGCGCCTCGCGCAGGTTCTCGTCGTCGTCGAGGAGCCCGGGCGTCGTGAACTGCATCAGCTGGATCGCGCGCAGCGCCGCGTAGCCGAGCTCCATCGACTCCTCGCGGGCGGCGATCACCGCGCGGCAGGCGCGCGAGCTAGGTGCGAGGCGCGACTTCACGCCGCTGCCGAACGGCATCCCGAAGCGTCGCTGGAACTTGCGGTGGCCGGTCGCCATGCGAGCCGGGGTGTAGCCCGCCCGCTCGTAGCGCTCGGTGGTCTCCGATAGCCCGATCATCACCAGGCGCCAGTCAAGCTGGTCGCCGAAGCGCCAGCGGACCCGCGCGATCGCGGGGCGCGAGGAGTAGGCCCAGGGGCAGGCTGGGTCGGTGAAGTGCCAGGCGACGATCCGGTCCACTTACGGAAGGTTAGTGAACGCGGATCGTCGGCTTGGACGGAGTCTCAGCTCGCCCGACCGGGGGCGGGGGGCCTGGCGGGCCGTTATTTCGCCTGCGTGATCGCGACCGCGACGGTCACCGAGCCGCCCGACGAGCAGCGCGGGCTGCCGATCAGCTTGGCGCCGATCGTCTGCGTGGCGCCGGCGGCGGCGAGGCCGATCGGGCTGGTCTGGCCGCCCGACCCGATCACGCCGGAGGGATTTTCGCCGGTCGGCTCGAAGGCGCTGAGGACGAGCGGCGCGCCGCCGCCCCATTCGGTGCCGTTGACCAGCGGGACGACCTGGACGCGGCACGTTTCGGCGCCGGAGCGGGCAAGGTTCGAGCTGCGCGCTTCGACGCTCATCAGGTAGACGGAGCCGGCCGCCGGGGTGAAGGTGATCGGCGAGGGGAAGCCGACGCCGACGGCGCTCGGCCCGTCGACCGAAACCGGGGAGCTCGTCGCCGTGGCGACCACGAAGGTGCCCGCAGCGATCTTGCCGAGGTTGACCGCGCCTTCGCGGATCTTCGCGTTGGTCACCGCGTTTTCGCGAATTTTGACCTGGGTGACCGCGCCTGCCTTGATCTTCCCGGCCGTCACCGCGTTCGGCTTCAGCTTGCCGGTGCCGATCTTGTGGGCCTGCTTGTTTGCCGCCCAGACGGCGCCGCCGCCCAGGGCGAGGAACAGCGCCAGGGTCGCGATCACGTTCGCGTAGGTGAGCCGCCGTAGGACTGCGCGCAACATCTCTGCCTCCTCGAGGTGGTTTCTCCAGATAACCGTTCGACCTCGGCTATGGTTCGCCTCCTGACCCGAGCGATGGGGCTCGCTCCATAACCGCGGCGCGACCGCTGATGGCTCCTACCGACGTCGATTTGGCGCGTAGGAGGCTGCGGAAATGAGACAGAGACGATTCGATCGCCGCGAGTTGGGTGCGATCTACGCCGGCGGTGTGATCGGCGCGCTGGCCCGGGTCGGCCTCTCGGAAGCGCTGCCGCACGGGGTCGACGCCTGGCCCTGGGCGACGTTTGTCGTGAACATGGTCGGCGCCGCGCTGCTCGGCTGGTTCGTGACGCGGCTGGGGGAGCGGCTACCGCCGTCGACCTACCGGCGCCCGTTCCTCGGGACCGGGATCTGCGGCGCGCTGACCACCTTCTCGACCCTGCAGCTGGAGCTCTTCAAGATGCTTGAAGGCGGCTACGTCGGGCTCGCCGTCGCCTACGCCGCGGCGACGCTGCTCGGCGGCTTCGCCTGCGTGCACCTGGGGACCGTCGCGACCCGCCGAGCGAGGGTCCTGCGGTGAGTTCGCACTTCTCCGCGCTATGCGCGGCTTTCTGCGAACGCGCTGGGGAATGCGGGCGATGACGCCGCTTGCCTGGGTCGCGGTCGCCGCGCTCGGCGGCGCGATGGCGATTGTCCGCTTCGTCGTCGACACCACCGTGGCCACGCGCCTGGACCTCGACTTCCCGGTCGGCACGCTCGCGGTCAACCTCAGCGGCGCCGTGGTGCTCGGCATCCTCGCCGGCGCGGCGCTCTCCGGCACCGCCTACACGATCGTCGTCGGCGGAGGGATCGGCGCGTACACGACGTTCTCGACCTGGATGCTGGAGTCCCACCGCGCGGGCGAGGACGGCGACGCGCGCGTGCTGTGGGCGAACATCGGTGTGTCGATGGTCGCGGGCCTGGCGGCGGTGGCGCTCGGGCACTGGATCGGGGGACTGTTGTGAGCGGGGAGCTGCTGCAGATGCGCTTCCACTTCGGCGAGCGCGATCGTGACGGCGACGGCCCGCTCGACGCCGCGGTGATGGACGCGTGCGCGCGGCGCGGTGTGCGGGCGGCGGCGCTGATGCGCGGGGTGGAGGGGTTCGGCGCGAAGCATCGCCTGCGCACCGATCGGCTTCTGTCGCTGTCCGAAGACACGCCGCTCGTTGCCGTGGCCGTCGGGGAGAGCGAGGTGGTCGAGGGGCTGGTGGAGGAAGTGCGTGGGATGGCGGCGGAGGGGCTGATCGTGGTCGAGGAGGTGGAGGAACCGACCGCCGGCACTGCCGCCACTACGGCGGCCATGGCGGCAGCGCCGGTGGTCGGTGTTGCGGGGGACGAAGAGGGTTCGGACCGCGTTCGGGCGACCGTGTGGGGGCCGCGGACGGGGTCGACGTCGCCGCACCTCGAAGCGGTTGCGGCGCTGAAGCGGCACGGCGCCGAGTCGGCGACCGTGCTGCTGGGGGTGGACGGGGTGATCGACGGCGAGCGGCGGCGCGCGCGGTTCGTCGCGGCGAATCGGGGCGTCCCCGCGATGACGGTTGGTGTGGGACGACGCGCGGGGATCGACGCGGCGTTGGCGGAGGTCGACGGCGCCGCGCACCTCGTCACCGTCGAGCCCGTGGTGACTTACCGTCGAATAGCGACGGTAAGTCACCACGACGAGCCCGCCGCCGACGCGCGTGTGGTGGCTTACTCCCGCATAGCGGGACCAAGTCACCACGGCACCGCCGCGATCCGCGTCGCGCTCGTCACCTCCGAGGTCGCGTCGCGCGGTCCGCACCCCGCGTACCTCGAATTCATCCACCAACTTCGCCGCGAGGGCGCGCCCGGGGCGACGGCGCAGCGTGGGGTATGGGGGTTCCGCGGGGAGGGGGAGCCGCATGGGGACCGGGTGCTCGCGCTGCGGCGCGACGTGCCGCTGGTGGTCGAAGTGGTCGACTCCGCCGAGCGCGCCGCGCGGTGGGTCGAGCTGGCTCACGACGCTGCCTGCGAGGGAGACGTCGTGCACGTCCAGTCGATCCACGACGCCATCACCTTGGAGTAGAAGGAGTGGAAGGAGTCGCAATTTGCGTTTGTAAAAGGCGCTCTTTGCTGGACTTTTCGACTTGCACGGGAGCGTCGACCGTGTAACAAAAACCGTCCGACTCGGCCCCTACCTTGGGTCGGGCGATGGCTGAGCAGACGCAGATGGACAGCCTTCTGGGCAACGACCCCGCCTTTGCTCCGGTGGAGCCCGAGCGCGAAGCGCCGCCGTTCGCGGCCTCCGAGGTGGAGTTCGCGGAGCCGGAGGCCGCGCCGGTCGTTTCCGAGAACGTGACGGTCACCGCGCGGATCGCGATCCGGGACCTCGAGGACGGGCAGCGGGTGCGCGGCGTCTACGCGGTCCGGGGGCGTGAGCTGCGGCGCAAGCGCAACGGCGAGC